>Ga0114940_10000143_pt1 | contig 44530 bp, 77 predicted proteins | sample ColdCreekSource_FD_87195 | JGI IMG/M metagenome (GOLD analysis project Ga0114940, IMG submission 87195) | Groundwater microbial communities from Cold Creek, Nevada to study Microbial Dark Matter (Phase II) - Cold Creek Source | ecosystem: Environmental > Aquatic > Deep subsurface > Groundwater ...
ATTGGATTGCGTTACGACCTGGGCCAGTGTCAGGCGCAGCACCCATAGACACACATTCAGAGTGGCCGCTAACGTGGCGCAAATTGCACGTAACCTCAATCCAATCCTTATCATCTTTCGATAGCTTCCACGACATAGAAAGGCCGTGCTTTGATAGCGCAGGAGTTACCGCGACAACCACGTCATGCAAGTTGGCGTGCATTTTTCCTTTCAGCGGTCCATCCTTCACTTCAGTAGTCTTGATGATCGTAACGGCCTCGGACTTGAACGCAGCGAAAGCATTGTTGAATGCTTTACGAGCTTCGCTAGCTTCCCAGCGCTCTTGCATGTCCATGAACTTTTGCAAACGATCAAGGTCCGCGCCTTGCCCTACTGCAATTTGCAGCAACTGCATCGGCGTGACCGCTGGCAGTTGTTTATTATCTTCTAGCACCACCACATCGTTCATACCGCCTCCCAAGTAATCCCAATCACCAAAACAACTGTAATAATTGTCGCCGCCACAATCTCAAACATAAATCAGTTACTCCCTTATTTGCATAGCCAGTAAATTTTCCAGCGCTTGCCGTTTTCGTTAAGCCAAACGCTATCGACCTTGTGGCCCTGCTGCTTCAGTCTGCTAAAGTGTTTTCGAAAGTCGGTTAAGTCGAAGTACTTTGCTGCCTTGTGATTGGTGAGATGGCGAAACCGCTTTAGCAGCCGCAATAGCTTCGCTTCTTTTGATTCGTGCTTCATGTTGCATAGCCTCCAGTTGTTCGATGAACTTCGATTTCTCAGTAATGCGAGGGCTGGCGTAGTCTTTGTCACGCAGCAATCGATCAGGCTTAAACGTGAACAGTGATGGCTCTAGCTTGCTAACTTCTTTCACGGGTTTTCCTCCACCATATACAAAGCTCGTTCCAAAGTAGGCGGGTCATTTCACTTCAACAAAAGGGTGTCGCCCGTTAATATCTTGGTAAAATACAGCCCCAGGCTTTGACATTGCCGTTTCGTTTTCTAACTTATTCCAAGTCTCACCAAGATTAAAAAGCTTCCAGGGGCCGGTTTCGCCAACAATGCGAGCAACTTGAGCCTTCGATGAAGCGGCAACAACCTCACGCGTTTGCTTCCCGTTGCGAAAGTTTTGCCAGCCATAAACTTTAACTTTCATCTCTCACACCACTTACGCAAAGGACCAATGAGAAAAAATGCAGCGATGTGGATCGCTAGCAGAAGGTAGTAGCCAGTTATGCCACTCGTGTAATCCATGCCCCCGCCTTGGTCTTGCGACCGCTAAAAACCTTTGGCGCATAGCGTTTATTTGCCGCCCCAATCAGTTTAGGGTGGGACGCGTAGAACCTACCGCCGATCGGTATCGTGTCCCACTTGTATTTGCACTTCGCGCCTGCCATGTAATCTCCTGTTATGCGTAAGTTATAGGTAATTTATTACTGAGTCAAGTTAGAATTCTTCAACCTTGAACCCGCCGCCGTTCTTTTTTGCCTGTTTGGTCAGCGCAATAAAGCGAAACGGGAACATCGACGCAGCGACCTTGATCTTTACGCGCGCATCGTCTTCCCAATGGCCCTTTATTTCGTGGCACTCAAGCTCGCCATTCGCAAGCATTAGGAAATAGTCCGGGGTGTAGAATGTGTTATCGGCAAGGCGCAGCTTTATCCCTTCGAACTTGTACCAAAGTATTTCGCGGGCATAGAGTTGCAAGTCCAGAAGCTGTGAGTACTCGGTCTCGGTCTTGTTCATCTCGCCTTGCTTGAGGCGTCCTAGTGCGTAACGGTTAAACATTCTTTTGAATCCACAGCCGCATATCAAGAAGCGCGTCGGCTCTGTCTTTGCCACTGCGAGCTTCTTTGTAATCATCACGAATCTTTTTAGGCAACGTAAACCAGTGCTGAGAGCAATATGCTCCGCCAACCTCAAGATCGCATCCAGGCCAGTTACACGTTTTCATCTAGCTCTCTGTCAATCGCTCGTTTCAGCAAATCCAAGTCACTGCGCTTAATGATCTTATCGCCTACCTTCACAGAGAAAGCGATTCGCCCGCCCATCTGCATTTTCTTCTCGATCTTTAAATCTCTATACGGTCTTGTGGGTGCGTTCATTTATCCATCCAGTTAAAATCGCGGCCATATTTATATATGCCCCTCAGCCATTCTCTGTGTTGCTCTACCGTGTGAATGCACAGCCATGACGGGAGAGGGTCGGTCATCTTTGCATCGGCTTTAGCTTCCCACTTCTCCAGCTTCGCTGCATGCGCTTGCGTTGACTTCGCTAGCTGGTTGTTGGAAGGCGTCTTGCTGGGCTTCTTTAAAGGTTTTTTCTCGCTCGATTTCGGCTTTGCGCTTAGCGACACGGCTTGATCCTACGAATGAAAGATGTTTATCGCGGTAAGTATGGCCACCGAATATGCGGCGACCGCCGCGCACTGAGCAGTCAACGCGGACCTCACCGACCCACGGATAAAGATCGATAAAGCGATCTATGTCTTGCTTTATGGTCATACCTCACCGTGAATCTCGTAACCGAACTGCTCATAGACTTTTTCTACCAGCACGCGCACCGCTACGTCATCGTGATTTTCTAGACGCGCCAGCAATTCTTTTATTGTTAAAGCTTTCGCCGTTGTTTCGCTAATCATTTTTCAACCTCGCTATAATTTGCGCTGAACAGCGGCCTTTTAAGAAACTCATCGATCTGCCTTTCCATATCTATTGCATCGGTCCGTTCCTTGTCCATGTACGGGTAAACGCTGATTAAAAAATACCTTTCCTTTATTTCTTCCAAAAGCGAATGCGCGTCATAGAGCATTCGCTCTACGTCGGTCCAATCGGCTTGGTGTTCAGTGGTTATCATTTTTGGTCACCTCGTGCGCTGAGAGCTGTTCACTCGAATTGTTTTTCATTGCAAGGACCATGAACGAAGCAATCTTCGTAAGCCGGTCCACCTTTATCGCCGTAGTCATACTCGCCGCATCGCTTGCACAGATACACGGCTTGCGAGCACTGCCGACCTTCGCTCAAACCATGCGGGCATGGTCGGCCACCATCAGTGCCCCAATCGTGCCCACTTGCGCAGAGGTTTCCCCCGCCAAGTGCAACGGCTTCTGCAATGAGGTGTTGCAAGGTCATTGGCCAGCCCGTCCATTGAGAGAAAGTCGCTTCCAACGCTTTTCTACTTGGTCCGCTCTATATGCGGCGTCGCAGTGATCCATGCCTCGTGCTTTGAATCGGCGATAGACCGCGCCCCAACCGAATGCCTTTACTCCATCCACGAGACGCATCCTTTAGTTTCGCAGTGTCCATGCACATGACCATTGCAAGCGGCTTGGCTAAGGTGCAAGCGGCCTTTGCACTGCGGACACTCAATCACTTCTGCTTTTCCTATTGGCAAGCGTTTACGCCATTCAGAAACGATAGGGCCTACCACTCGCATTCGGTTCATTGCATCTTCTAACGCGTCCGCTCGCGCTTCGCCTTGCTCTCTTGTGCGGCGAATCCACTTGGGGCATACGGACGCAGCATCGGGTAACTCATGGCCGCAAGGCCAACCGATAAATTAGCTTCGTTCACGTCGTGTGTATTAATTACTCTCACTTTGAATCCTCTTTTTGTTGACTAGTGTTCTTGCCCGAAGAAAGTATCTGCTCACACGTTAGGTCTTGACTACCATCGCCATACGGCAACGAGTTACGCCATACCTTCGGAACGGTTTGCAGGTGAACGACTTTGCTAACGCTGAACTCTGCGTCGTTTGGATCGTGTACGGCGTCCTCAAGTGATTGCTTGGCGAGCATCAATGCTTCCGCCTCATCACTTGCCTCGACGTAGTAATCCATTTGGACCGATGCCTTATAAAGCGCCATAACTTCAATCCTCGCTCGGTGATGCTTTGATAGCCGCGTCTACGATCCGCGCCCATTCGTTGCTGATTTCAATTTGCGTTTCTTCATCGATGTCATCCCAAGCGTTTTGCAAACCCGATCGATCGCAAAGGTCTATGAGAATTAACTTGACGGCTTTTTGTGCGTTAGTCATGACTCGTTCCGGTGTTCACAAAGCGCCATCGCGCGGTTGATGTAGTTTTCCAGCGTGGCCAATCATGCTCGGAGCCCATGCGGCTTCGACAAACGATTCAGCGTTCTCTCGTGTCCATCCGCCGTCGCCGCGCTTCTGATCCCATGCATCGCCGTACTTAACTAAATAATTAACAAGCTCTGCGCGCGTTGCGAATGCAGGCGTGACCGCAGAGCCTTCGCTAACCGTTTCCCATACTTGCCACCAATCGCCTTTCGGTGGTTCCTTAGGACGCCATGCAGCGCATCGACGCTTTGCTTTTTGCGATGACCACATCTCGCCCTTTCCTTTACATATTGGACAAGTCGAAGGAAGTCGCAGCCGATGAAGCTCTGCTTTGATTACGATCCAGCAGTTGATTGAATCGTGACCCATGCCGCCAATACTCCAATCGTTCACTTCTTTTGGCGTCGGGTAGTAGGGCGGGTCTTTCTTTTTCGATCCCTTGCCCGGTGTCCATGTGTGCGTGAAATCACTTAATCGCTTCGCGCGCATCAACGCATACACATCATCTGCGTTCAGGTGATGACACCATTGTCCGTTGAGCATATCGGCGAGGCGTTTTGCTTCGTTCTCGAAGCGGACCCATCCATAGCCTTCTGCATTGCGCTTAGCCATCGCAACAATTTTCGGATGATCGTAAGGAATAGGAGTGCTGCCACGTTCCTCTGGCTTGAATTCGGTATAGCCATACCATTTAGATTGCAGAGCTTTGTACTCTTTCGAGTAGCCGCCTTCGCAGTCTGGGCAGACACGTCGTTCTGGATAGCTTGGCTGCAAGAATCCAGACCACGTTTTTTCCATCGGCCAATCGAAACCGGCAATGACGCGTTTTACTTCTCTACCCACGGCTATCTCCTGTCTCGCCTAATGGCTTAGCTAAATTTACCGACGATAAAATCATCGCTTGCACTGCTTTTCTGAGCCTTGCGATGTATGTCGCGGTTGCTGGTACGTCTTTCCAAAGCGGTGTATCCCATCGCTCGACTACTTCGCGAGATGCATCGAGCAACTCGAAAATCATTTTGTCGTCATCGGACGCGGCGTTATATACCTCGCACTTAACGCCCCGCATATTCTCGAATAGCCCGCAGACCTCGACATTCAGATGGCAATGCGGACAGAACACTTCGCCGGTCATGACTGATCACCTGTTGGTTCGACGGCTGCTCGCATTGCTTCATCAATGGCGGCACGCAAAAGCTTATGACCATTGAATTTATCGGTCGCTGATATCTTGTCGATGTTAAAAAATCGACCGTCAGACTTCTCTAACCAGTCAATGCGTGCGGTGTCACTAACGGCAGATGTGTTGCCTTTCAAAGCTCCAGCGGCATAGTCCGACGCAACTCGCGCAACCGTTTCCCATGAGTAGGGCGGCTTAGGATAAGTAACGCCATCCATATCCCACGCAAACAGATCGACAATCCATTTGCACGCAATAGCTGCGTCATTGTTTTGTGGCTGGTCATCAGGTATCGGCGCGAATCCTTCTGCCCACATTTGCACTTGCGCTACTCGTTCGCTGAGATCGAGCGTCTTATCGTGTGCAATCGAGCAGATTCGATCGATGCGGTCACAAAGGTTTTTTATCGTCTTGCCATCACTCGGCGGTGGAGATGGCTGATCTACAAGCTCATCCTCGCTAACCACTAAAAGCCCGGTTGGTTCGCCGCCTTCGATCCATCCACCAAGGTCGTGATCGTAGCGCTCGCTACGCAAGTGTCCGTCTTCGTCCGGCTGTGGAATGGTGTAACTATCGAATGGCCCGCCGTAAGTTGGCACGTTGCCTAACTCGTCGTGATCCATGTGCATGAAGTATGGGCGGCCAGTGAATGGACACTTCGTATCGGCGAAATCATTCTTCACGCTGACTTCTGGCGGACACTGATCGCACGGCTCGAACATCATCGCATTGCCGTCACTATCTTGGCCGCTGTGACCAATGGGAACTTGCCCGGTGTCCTTGCATGCGTCGCAGTGAACACTTGGCGTCTCAACAGGAGCTAAAGCGTCACGCGCTTCGGTCAATATCTTTACGTGCTGCTCAGCTGCATCGAGCTTTCCTTCAAGCTCCGCGATCTTGCGCGCTTGGGACTCTCGGCGCTGTAGCAATCGGTCAATGCACGTCCCTTCTTCCTCGTGCCATATGTGGCTGCTAGTTCGCTCTGTCGTGTCCAATCTTAAGATTGGCGTTCGGCAGCGGCGGCACAGCTTCTCGGGGGAGAGGTTACTCATTGATCTTTACCTGATACTGATTTAGCACGCGCACCATTACGCCTGCACTTCGCAATGTGCTGATGCACTGGATTAGGTTGCTGCGATTGCTATCTATGCCACACGCATCAAGAAGCCCCTGCAAGTACGCCTCACAAACAGAAAACATGTGTTGGTTTGGTAGCCCGCATTCGTATTGCTCAGCAAACCACTGAGTAAAAAGCTTCTCGGGAGAGTTGTTGTTACTCATTGCTTTATAGACTCCAAAAATTCAAGCGCTTCGTCGTCGTAAGTAACAACGCCAACTTGCATGTGATAGCGAAGAAGTCGGACTGCTTTGTTTAGGTCGCGCTCGATTTCTCGGCACACATCTTCGTCAACGTACCCACTAGCGTAGTAATCATCCTTGCGTCTATCCGCGTCCTTATCGGTACGTGGCGTTGCGCTTTCATCTGGAGACTGATTGTTAAGGGCGGTCATTGAGCACCTCGCTTATTTCCTTTGCCAAACCAACGTCGCAACAGTCGCATAGAGAGCCGTCATGACTCGGGTTCAAATCCTTATCCAAGTCATTCGCTTCGATCAAGTCACGAGCACGCGCAAGCAAATCTCGCATGCGCATAACCTCTGCGGGGAGATGGTCAAGGTCACTCACGCAATGGTTACTCCGTTAAGGTGATCGACTTCGTGCTGTACGCAAATCGCTGTCATCTCTTTAAGCCTGCGGCGAATCGGGTTGAAGGCTTTGTCTAGCCCTTCAACAACGACTGACCGGTCACGGACTTTCTTTACCCGCCGCCCAGGGAACGACAAGCAGCCTTCCTCCGTCATCTTTTTCCCGCCGCCGCGATACACGATCACCGGGTTTATGAATTCCTGCTTAAAGCCGTCGCAGTGAATAACGATGACGCGCTTGAGCACTCCGAGTTGATTCGCAGCCAAGCCGATGCCCTTAGTTGAATTGGTCGCTATGGTGTCGAACATCGCATCGACTAGACTCGACACTTCCGCGTCGCCAACTTCAACCGGCGCAGCCACTTGCCGCAAAGCCGGGTGACTTGATGGCACGAGCTTGTATGCTCGTTGTTCAGTAGGGTTGTTGTTGCTCATGCTTGCACCCGTTTCGGCATATCCCAGTCGGCCAGCTTGCACAGCCAAGACAATTGCTTTTCGCTCAGATACGTTTGCAGGCCGTGCTGGTTAGCTGCCAGCATCATCTGCGCCGCGAACTCCTGCGCGCTCTCGCCACCGGCTTGTGACTGAGCGTCGCCGCACAGTTGGCGGAACTCGTGCTCGTCCTTGAACCATGTTGCGGCTTTCGTGTTCATGCCCTCGACTCCTGCCCAAAGTGATAGGCCATATTCATAAGGTCGCAAATGTCCTCTGCGGTTTCTTTGTCTTGCCAAGACGAACCGATTTCAATCTCTTCGCGGCCGTCGTGGTAGACAATGGTCCAATACTCGCCAGTGCCACAATGCTTGCAGCCCTTGTGATTGGCGGAGACTTCTACCTTGTAGAAGCTTTCCTCAGAGGGGAGAGAGTTACTCACGGACAAATTCTCGATTCAGCATGTCGAGCACGTCCATCGAGATGTTTGTGTAATCCTCGCCGCTCTCGCCACGATAGATGGCGGAAGCATCCATCCCCTTTATGTCATTCTCTTCGGCGTAGTCGCCAATGATTGCTATGCGATCACCAGCCCACGAGCCAACGAGCTTGTGGGGCTTTGCATCACCACCACCACGGCCATTCGATGCGGCAAGTAGCAACCACAGAGCGCTAGCGGTGCACTTCTCGAAACCGACTTGCTCCATTAGCTTTAATCCGTTGTCGATATCGTGACCTTTCACGAATTGTTTTTTGTCCAGGTTAAAAAGCTTGTGATACTGACCCATCATTCTTCTCCAGATTGTTAGCTGTTGATCCGCAGCCAAAAAGTTACTTGATGCCGCGCAGCGCGCGATCTTTGGCGGTCTTACCTGGACGATTGACGCCGGTAAACTTCTTGCAGTTGGTGTGAGTGCGCGCTTGATTGCCCATAGCGATCTTGTCGCCGCTACGCATGAATGTTGCTCGCTCTGGTACTTGTCTGCTCATGTTCGTATCTCCTCTATGTGCAGCTATTATAATCAGTAATATATTACTTTCAACCATAAAGATGCGAATCAGGGGAAGTCTTACTTCGTTGGCACAGCGTTAAGGCCCATCTCATTTAGAGCCTTTTCTGCTATGCAAGAATTGCAAACCTTGTCCGCGCCATACTGAGCATTGACAGTACGCCCGTCTTTAAAGCAACTAAACAAACCGGATGTAAAATTCTCGCAGTCCTGAACGGAGATGTTTCGTAACGCCTCCGCCGCAATGTCTAATTTTGTTTGCTCGTTCACTTCCCAATCCTCCCTACTAACGAAAATAATTGCTGAACGTCTCTCTTACCAGCCGAGTCAATAGCGCGTTCGTAGTCGTCTACTGATTCGCCTTTGAATGGCTCTCTAAAGTTCACTTCCTTTGCGCGGTCTAGTAGCAGTTCTTTTTTGCTCTTGGGTTTAGCAAGCGTTACCATCTCCCAACGTCTTGCTAAAACATCACGCCGAATCCAATTTCGACACGTGGCTACGAAGCTTTTGTACTCGTAGCCGTTACCGTCGCAGATGTCATAGAACGCAGCCCAAGTGCGCTGAGCGTCGATGTTTAAATCTGGAAATTCATCCTTGCACCACTGCACAAAGTCAGGTGTACACACGTCTGATTCGTTTATGGTGCGGCCAGGGCTGCGCTTAACGGGCATCGTTTTCTCCGAGCGCACAAGCAACCAGTAAAGCACCGCCAGTCATTACCGATTTTTCGCAAGGGCACTTACCGTAGAATCGCGCATCCGTTGTTTTGTAGTCGTTAAGTGGACAGCTAAGTATTTGCTCAGGCTTGTACCCGGCTGCAATCAGGTCTGTATAGCTGTTCATTTATTTATCACGCTGTGCGGTAACGCGTTGCCTCTATCGTTGTTGCACTTCGAGTGAGCTAGCGCGTAGTTGTTTTTATTATCCAGACCGCCGCGCGACAGTGGGATGATGTGCTCTAGTGTCGTTTCTTCAAATGAAGAAAACGCAATCCCACACCAAAAGCAATCTCGAATGCCCCGCTTCCACATTGCCATTCGTTTCCGCTTGTAGCTGCTCTTACGTTCTATCGGTGCGCCATTTATTTTAAAATCGCTCCCGACTGCTATCGCTACCGCCTTCTCAACATTCGCACGCTTGAGCGCTCCAATCGTTCCGGCGACATAGATAGATTGCGTTTTAGACATTGGGTAATAGTTGACCAAGTATTTACCCTTGATCTGAAAATGCCCGTTGTCGCGTTCTATCAATTCGAGTCCTCGTGCTGCGCACATTTCGCGAAGCTTCTTTACTCGCTGCAAACCTTCTTGTGTTGGTGTCATGTTTTAATACCTCTCTGCCACCATATCGAAATACACACTAAGACTTTCTCTGAAAGTTCCGCGTTTATTTTAAGCACACGATCCCCTGATTAAGATTCAGGATAAATCCTAGGAACTAAAGCCTGAGAGTAAGAGTTAAGAGAGGTGCTGTGATTCGCTGTATCTGTATCTGCTGGCCAAGCGCATCCAGCACCACATTCAGTGATGACTAGACGCGCCTGTGACCCGCTTGCAGAGCTTGTAGAGCCGAGGCACCCAGTTACGTTCTAGTGGGTTTGCATGTACCTTTTCGGGTTGAACGACCCTATCGCCTCGGACCCATGCTTGCGCGATCCTAGTTTCTGTGGCGAGCACAACAGCGAAAACTTACAGTATGGGGCGCTGTCGTCTACCGCTTGCCATAAGGCTCGGGACGTGACTAGACGTAAATGGAACTTGCAGGGGTTGGAACTTTGAGTAAAATGCCTCGCATTGGTTTGCTCGGCTGGCGGCGTCACTTTGAGTTTGACACCTGGACTCTCTGACCACCTGTAAGACCATAAGCGCTTCAACGCTCCGGGCCTTCGATTAATCTAATGGTTCCAAGGAACAAACACAAGTTCCGAGTTCCATCCATTGGAAAACCTCTAAATCTGCTGTAGGAAATCTCTGTCTAGCGCTGTAGCGCGAGAGGTGGTAACTTACTTTTGCTCACTTGTCGAAAGACGGTAGCTAGCCGAAAGGCGGTTTTTGTTGTGTATGAGCTGGGGTGCCGAAAGGCTTATCGAAAGATGTCCCGCCCAGTTCCGCAAGGAGAAGCAACAAAGCCAAGTCCAAAGGGAGGGCTTAAGCGAGCGCCATTTCCCCCCGATCCTGGCGGATCAACCTCCCAAGCCTTGTGCCTGGGAGGTTTTTTTAAGGCGCTGAACCACGGAATCGAACCGATGTTTGCAAGCGTCGAAACTTGCCTACCAACCTATTTCTAGGCGGCGCTCCCACGAGCGATTTGCACCAGCGTTCAGCATTAACTCAGCCCATGCCCTCCCCACGGCAGTTTAGTTTCTTTCACTGGCAAACTGATCGGGTCTGATCCCGAATCCATTACGGCCAACGCTAATCGTTTATAGGACTGCGCCACTGACCAATCGCCCCCAAGGTAAGCACTGAACCCTAAAAACGTCCCTTGAGCGTCGTATTGCGGTCTGATGGTCATCTAAATTTCTCCGCTCTTACGAATGCCGGTCGCTTCGTCGATGTTGCTGTACGGCGTTACGCGGTCCTGCATCTCGATGAAGTTCTTGCACGAAATCTCGTAGCGATGCGGAAATTTGAGTCGTTCGCAACGGCAAGGGGAAAGCCGGTGTAGCAATGTCGAGTAGGATTCTCTTATGGAGCGCTCGCCTTGTTCTTTTGGCGCAGTTTTCGCATTCATAGAGTTCGGGTGCTCGTGGTTGAGATCGGCAGGTTATGCAGTTCATGGCTGTAGTTGTTCGTTACGCATTATCACAGCCTTTTTGATGTTTATCGCCAGAAGCGCCGCAGCGTCTGCAATAGCAGGCTTCCATCTTTTCAAATATCATCGACCGTTCCTCTTTTGTCAGCGGTCTTAGCGCCTCTACCATGTAAGAGGCTAGGTCTGTTAGGGCCTTTTGAGCGATCATGCCCATTTCTCCGCGTTATGGCATGCGTTAATGAAGGCAACCGAGTCGTTATACGAGTGCCTTATTTGCATGTTTGGGAGTAGCAGAACAAGCGAAAACGGCCCTTTTTTTGCCTTGTATTCGGTGACATGCGCTTGGCAGGCATCTTTCAGCGAAGGAGCATCAAAAGTTTTCTCTAGTTTTTCGCCTTCGGCCGATACCGTTAGCAAGCTGTAGGTTTTGTTCATGTCTGCGTCTCCCGTTGTGTTGGTTAGGCTGCCGAACGAATTTGATCGACTAACGCACCGGATGCACCCTCAACTTCAACAACTAGGCCAAGGGCTTTAGCATCGCGCAGGTTAGCTAGAGAAAGAGTCTTGGTTCCTGCCAAATTGCAAAGCACTTCCGCTGTGTAGTTGGCTGGATAAATCATCTCGCGGCCATAGACGTTTCGGATGGTTACTTTGATGGTTCGCATTTCGTTCTCCCGTTGGCGTTGCTGATGGGTAATAAATTACCACAGCTATTATAATAGTCAACATGTAATTAGTACGGCATACCCCGAATTTGACATCCGTCACGGTTTTTAGGCAGTATTACGCTATTGCGCTGGGTTGCGATAAACCATTAACAGCGTAGGACCGGGCCAGAGCTAGGCCACTCAAAAGGCCCGTGTCCACTTAATCCTTGTCGATGCTATCGAATCCCAGGAAGTTACCCACAAAGATCGCCGCAAGCTTGCGCAGGTCTTTGGCTATTAGCTTTGCGTGGCGTATTGCTGTGCGCTTAGGGTCCATTTCGAGCGTGTACATTTCGTTACCCAAAGCATCGCTTACTTGAATGGTATAGTTGCTCATTTCTTTTCATCCTGTAATACGATTGCCCAGATGTTATGAAAGCCAATTTGACGGGCGCGAGCTTCCGCATCGGTGATGTTGGCAGCCCGGACTTTGCACTTAGCGCCGCCTGTCGATCGTACTAGCCAAAGTTTCATGCTCTCTCCTGTTTCGTTGCCGCCTTGATTGCGTGTTCTGCATTGGCGACGATGGTCTTGATATAATCGGCGTGTCCGCTACCGCAGAGACTAGGAGCTATCTCGCGAGCCTGATGCCAATTAACCAGGTCCTTAAGAACCTCGAGCATTGCGTCGTTAGTAGTTGCGTTCATGTCATTCCCCGTTGCGTTGCTGATGGGTAATAAATTACCACAGCTATTATAATAGTCAACAGGTAATAGCTACGACTTAGCCTGATTGTGATAGAATTCACGCATGAACTTAGACATTCGCATCTGGCCTAAGTGGTTAACGGTCCACAAAGGCCCGAGGTTTTATGTGAGTCGCCCATACTTGCGTTACAAGTGCGAGCAATGCGATAAGCGGCTGAATTACTTTCAGCGGGCTTAGTCCAGCTTGTTAAAGCCTATAATGTTGCCGATCACCACGACAATCCCAAGCAGCAGCACAAAGCCGCCGACAACGATAATGAACATCATGAGTCAAGCCCTCTAGTTAGGTATTCCATGTCCTCAGCAATCCATTGCTCCAAGTCGTCAAACTCGCCATTTTCGATCATCTCTAGCACACGCTCAGACGCTTTGTGAAGCTCCAGAATCTCTGCCGCTTCGGACCTAAGGAAAGCCGCTTCATCGTGTAATTGATGCGCCTCAAGGCTAAAGGCTATCCCTAGCAAGCTCTGTGCGCGGTCGTGGTTAGTCATTGGGCGTTACCTCAATTACTTCGGCGTCAAGTTGGTCAATCTCTTCCTCATCGACTGCATGGCCCCAGGTTTGGTTTTCCGCCTCTTCACGCGTGCAATCGTTTACAATTACATCCTTGATGATCGTGCAGCGCATTCGCACAATCCAGCTTCGTTTTTCGTCTTTTCGGTTAGTCATTGGGCACCTCAAACTCTATGGTGACGGGATGTGAAAAGACACCGCGTGGACTTTCTAATCCATCACGACCGCAGAAGCTGTCACACTTGGTCAGCTCGTCGATTGCGTCCCCATTCATGTAAACCGTCTTTCTCACCACTTTAGGTGAGATAGGGATGAGGTCTTGAGGGAGCTCATCGCCAAAGTCCTCGAATAATCCATCGGCTGTGTAGCTTCGTGGACCTCCATTCTTAGCCATGGCTATGATTGGAAAATTCCCTGGCGCATCGGTGCATAAAACACGGGCCAGCTCATGCGGTTTACCATCCCGCCGCTCCAGCTTTTTCAGTATTTCAGGATCACCCCAATCAATAGGCCGAGAGACCGTAGTTTTATCGGCAAGCCTTCGCAGGTCTTTGGCCATTTTCGGCGCAGTTAAACGCCACTCATCGCCTAAGACTCCACGCTCCAGCACTTCTGCTGCTACTAACAAATCACTTTTATCGCTCATTTAAACGGCATCCAGGTTACAGATTGAGAATCAAATTCTGCTTTCCTGTAGTATTGGGTTCCTGGGAACTTTAAACATTGGGTAAACCCTGAATTGTGTACGCGCTACTCATGCTGATCTCGATGATAGGCCCAGGGTCAAGGCTGTACGTTGAGCCGTCCGCTCCTGCTGCGCCTCCCGCATGGGCCTCTGCCATGACGATAAATACGTGGGGGAGCATTGCCTCTGTTGGCACGGTTAACGCGGTACGCCCTGCCGGTGTCGATGATGCAAACATGCACATTATGGCTGCGTGGGGCGGCGGTGCGATTGATATCGTTAACCAGCAACTATGGGTAACGGGTGGCGGTCATGGTGACGGCAATTACAACGATTTATTTAGACTCCCGTTAAACGTTACGACGCCAGCATGGATTCGGGACACGCTGACCAGTAGCAATACGCCTGCCGCAACACATTCCGGAGGTACGTTCATTTACTGCCCAAGCACCGACGAAATCTGGCGAATGATGGAGTACGGGGTTAGTTCCTCTGGCGCTAACTCACGCGACATCTACAAGCACTCGTCCCGTGCATGGTCATCGCTGATTGGCAGCTATCCATCGGCCTTCACGACACAAACCAGTGGGACCACTTACACCGAGGGCGGTAGCTGCTACGATCCGGTGACGGGCCTTTTATGGGGATTCACCAAGTACGGACAGGCGTACACAATCGATCCTGCTGTCGGCTCTGCGTCCATCACGGCACGCACGACAACGACGGGCGCAAGCACCGACTTTTTCAATCCTGTTTTCGGCGAGCACTTTTCGATTGCGATCTGGCCCGAAGCGCGCGTGATTATCGCCGCTCGACCACAAAGCAACGAGCTGCAATTACTGAGTATCACGAGTCCCGCCACTGGCTGGCGTCAATGTTCGCCCACCACGAAGCCCACAAATTTAGTGGATTTTCCCGGCGCGTTTTGGCGTGGTCGCAATAAGCGATTGTATGTCTGGGGACAAACATCGAATCGGACCGAGTACTACACACTCACGCCGCCAACCTCGACGCCTTCGAGCATCACGGACCTGATTGGCGCATGGACGTGGGCAACGATCACGATAGACGGGTCAAACTCAGTAACGCCTAGCAATCCAGCATTAAGTGGCTCAGGACGTATCTGCTATGGCCGCTGGAATTACATCGAAGACCTGGGCGGATCAGGGTCGGGCTGCGACATGGCTTTACTCGTGAATGACGAGGACGAGCCAACTTACACTTTGAGGCTTGCCTAATGGCGACATGGGGGCATGGTTTAGGTGTAGCACGCGAGAATGTTTCGGGGAACTCTCGTCTTATTTGCGGCGGCAGCGCTTTCCCTGGCGGAACGGTCACGGATATTAAGCTGCATTGTGCTGGTTTTGCTGGTGGAGGAAACATAAGATGTTGGGTGTTTTCAGACACTAACAGTGACCCTAGCGGTGCAACACTTATCTATGATTCTGGAAATCTATCGCTCAATATTACGCAAATTCCTGCGACGTATGGCGATCGTTCTTTTGTTACTGATTTTGGCCAGACGGTCAATTTCGCTCTGGCAGCAGGGCCCGTATACATTGCTGTTGGGGCTCAAGATCATGCTTTTGGCCTTGGGAATTCAGGGCAAGGCGCTAATTTGGATTATTTGTCCTCGCGCGACCAAAATGTCAGCGCTTTATTAACAATCAGCCAAACGATAAACACCCCCAACCCTTTCCCCACTTATTCGAGCGGCGGGCAAGCAGAGCAGATTATGGTGCAGCTTGTTTATACGGCGGGCGGTGGCGGATCGTCTATTTTCCCTCCTGTCGCTAGGGGCAGGCAAATTGGTTTTTATCCAGGTAGGCAATAATGGCTAGCACAGACGCATTACCCGTTCCCAGAAAAAATGTAGCTTACAGGCTCGCTTTTGCCATTTATAAAAACGATGGAACGCTAATCACTGGCGCTGCTGGGCTCGATAGTGAGGTCAGCAAGGACATGGGAACGGCGGCGGATTGCACGAACGAGGCAACCGAGATCGCCACGGCGACAGGCATGTACTACCTCGATCTTACCTCTACCGAAATGAATGCAGATTCCGTTGCGGTGGTGGTGAAGACATCCAGTACTGGCGCAGTGATTCCAACATTTTTCCTGTACCCGCAAGAAACTGGCGACATCAAGGTTGATGTTCAATCGCTTCTCGGCACCGCCTGGCTTACCCCCGGAACTGCGGGCACTCCCGACGTGAATGTGAAGCTTTGGAATGGGCTGGCAACCGTTGCGCTGCCTCTTGTGCCCACGACTGCTGGCCGAACCCTGGATGTATCGGCCACAGGCGAGGCTGGGCTTGATTGGGCCAACATCGGAAGCCCAACGACCGCCGTCAATTTAAGCGCGACCAACATCGATGTAGATCAAGTGGTAGCCAGTGTTTCGGGCGCTGTTGCCAGCGTTACAGCCGTATCATCTGGAGCAATCACCGAAGCGTCATATGCAACGACTGCCGGTAGTTTTGCGCCACTGGGAATAGTGGATCAAGGCACCGCTCAAAGCGCTTCCAGCACAGGCGTTGTATTACGGTCTGCCGCTGCTTTTGCTGACGACACGCTCATCGGCTGCACAATTCAGGTTCTCGGCTCGACGCAAGGGTATTGGCAGTCGCAGCTCATCACGGATAATGCACTCAGTGGCGACACAGTGACCGTGAACGGCTGGACAGTGACCCCAAGCGGTACGATTACTTACAAAATCATTGGGACTGCGCCAAGCTCTGGCGGCGCTGGCCTCGATGCGGCTGGGGTACGTGCTGCGGTTGGTTTGGCTTCGGCTAACCTCGACACTCAGCTTGGCGCGATTGATGACTACGTGGATACAGAAGTCGCAGCCATTAAGGCGAAAACAGATCAGCTTGTATTTACCACGTCGAATCAATTAGACGTGCAGGTCATTAGCATGGCTTCGAATTCTCTTACCTCAACAGCCTTGGCAACCAGCGCGGCAACCGAGATTCAAAGCGGTCTTTCGACCTTAGACGCTGCGGGTGTGCGAGCGGCAATTGGCCTTGCTTCTGCCAACTTAGACACACAGTTATCGACGATAGATGATTTCTTGGATACCGAGGTTGCAGCCATTAAGGCCAAGACCGACAATCTACCAAGCGATCCTGCTGACGCATCCGACATTAGCGGCGCGTTTAGCACCGTTAACAGCACTTTAGGCACCATTGCAGGCTATCTGGACACAGAGATTGCCGCGATTAAGGCTAAGACAGATCAACTTACGTTTACCGTAACGAATCAGGTCGATTCAAACGCAATTACTGTGGATGAAGACGAAATCCTTGACGACCAGTTAACCGATTCGGTTCCTGCTGACGGGACACTGCCAACCGTTCGCCAAGCTCTTTACATGCTGGTTCAGTTCATGACAGAGCGCAGCGTGAGCGGAACAACGCTTACGGTTAGGAAGACAGACGGGTCTACCTCTTTGATGACCTTTACGCTTAACGATGCCACCTCACCTACTAGCATTACTCGCTCAGGCTAATGGCTGCCGCTGACCTCATCTCTTTAGGCATAGGATCGCCCGCAGGTATTCGGGCGTTCATCTTGGATGGTCTTTCGGCCAATCCAGGGGCATCCGATACCATTCCCGATGCGTTTAGCTTTGTGGATCAGTCGAATGTTGCGCTTGCCTCTACAGTCACAAGCGCCGCAATTACCGTCACCGGGATCAATGCAGCAGCAATAATTACGGTCACCAGCGGTTTGTATGACATCAATGGGAGCGGGTCGTTTACGACTTCTCCGGGCACTGTCAATAACGGGGACACGGTAAGGGCAAGGCATACCTCTAGTGGAAGCTTTTTCACTGGAACTGACACGGTTATTACGATCGGCGGGGTAGCCGATACATTCACAAGTACGACCCTCGCCTCTGACACGACTCCGAATCAATTTAGCTTCACAGACCAGACTGGCGTTGCTTTAAATGCAACTGTCACGAGTGCAGCCATAACCATTGCAGGCATCAATACCAGCGTAGATATATCGATTACGGGCGGAACCTACAGCATTAATGGTGCGGCTTACGCAAGTTCCCCTGGCTTGGGCGCTGTTGTTGTTGGCGACTCAATAACGGTTAGGCACACAGCCAGTGCGAGTTATGCAACGATAACCACGACTATCCTAACTGTTGGTGGTGTGTCGGATGCCTTTACTAGCACGACACTAAGCGATCCAGGCGCTGCCGACCCAACCCCGCCAAGTACACGAACTGCTATCGTTAACGGCCCTTATTCGGTAACCTTCAGATCATGAGCGTTCTACTTAAGAATCCCGGTGATGACATAGATTTCTCTATGACCTGGGGAAATCTAGGTGCAGCAACGATAAGCAGTGTTATACATACCGCCCCTAACGGGCTAACCAAGATAAGTGAATCCAATACCACCACTACCAGCACAGTACGCCTTAGTGGTGCTACCCATGCACAGACATATAACGTCAAGGCTACTGCTACCCTAGACACAGGACGTACATTAGTACGCACATTCCCCTTGCGTGTAATGGCTCACTAACATGAAAGTGGATTGGCATCGGCTCTACAACACAGCACATTGGAAGCGATTAAGGATCAATCAGCTTACCCTGCACCCTACCTGCAAGCTGTGCAGAGATGTACATAAGCTCACTGCTGCCAACACAGTTGACCATGTAACCCCTCACAAGGGCGATGAGGCGCTGTTCTTCAACCCGGATAACCTCCAGTCCCTATGCCGTCCATGCCATACAGTGACCAAGGCAAGGCAGGAGAACAGAGGCTATCTGCAAGGACATGACTCATTAGGTAATCCATTAGATGCATCGCACCATTGGCATAAGGCAACGCACCATAACGGTGCTGCACCAATAGGGGGCGGGGTGTCGCGCTGTCAATTTTTGTTATGAAGACCGAAGCTGCTCTTTTCGTTAGCTAAATCGTAACCTTCCCATCTTTCATTAACGAATTATTCACAAATGACGCAACGAGGCCGAACTGGTCCTTTATCGGTGATTCAGGGCACTGGACCGCTCACAAAGGTCGAGGCACCGGCTGATTTAAGCCCTGAGCAGGCGATTGTGTGGCGTCAGGTCATCGGTTCTAAGCCTACGGAGTGGTTTGACGAGGGCAACATCCGATTGCTTTTTGCCTACTGCAAACACGCAGTGGAGTTCGAGCGGATCAGTACGGCGATCACTAATTTCGATCCTGCTTGGCTGGCTGAAGACGAAGGGCTTAAGCGGTACGAGAAGCTGGCTAAGCTTCAATCCCTGCATACCAGTCAGATTTTGGCCCTTTCCCGGTCGATGCGCCTTGCTCAGCAAAGCCAGTACGATACCCAAAAGGCCAGCGTCGCCAATCGCAAGACAGCAAAGGCGAGACCGTGGGAAACCCCAGACGAAGACTGACGCGCGGCGAGCGCAACATAAAATGGATCGAGGAACACTGCCGCATCCCCGAAGGCAAGTTCGTTGGGCAGCCGTTAAAGCTTCGCGAGTTCCAGCGCAAAATAGTTTTGGATATCTACGACTCGCCAACCCGCATGGCGATCATTTCCTTTGGCCGTAAGAATGCCAAGACAACCCTAGCGGCGGTCCTGGTCATCCTTCACCTATGCGGACCCGAAGCCAGAGCTAATAGTCAGCTATTCAGCGGCGCGCAATCCAGGGATCAAGCCGCGATCCTGTTCAGCTTGGCAGCAAAGATCATTCGCCAATCCCCGGAACTATCTCACTATGTCGGTATTCGAGATACGGCAAAGCAATTGTATTGCCAGGAACTCGGAACCCTTTACCGTGCGCTATCAGCCGAAGCCACAACCGCCTACGGATTGTCCCCTGCCTTTGTGGTGCATGACGAGCTTGGACAGGTCAAAGGGCCGCGATTTGAATTGTACGAAGCCCTAGAGACGGCGGCAGGCGCACAAGAGGCTCCGCTCTCGATCGTGATTTCTACGCAGGCTCCGACTGACGCTGACCTGCTTTCTGTTCTGATTGACGATGCGAAGACCAAGCAAGACCCGAAGACGAAACTGTTTTTGTACACGGCTGATATGGCGCTTGATCCGTTTAGCGAGGAAGCGCAGAGAGCGGCGAACCCTGCTTACGGGGATTTCCTCAACGCGGAGGAAGTAAAGAGCCAAGCGGAAGCGGCAAGGCGCATGCCTGCACGCGAGGCTGCTTATAGAAACCTCGTTTTAAACCAGCGCGTCAACATGAGCAATCCTCTTATCGCTCGGGCGGTTTGGGAATCGTGCAGTGGCGAAGCGGAGGAAGACGCATTCTTAAACGAGGCATGGATCGGTCTAGACTTGTCGGCACGCAATGACTTAACGGCGCTTGTCTTGGTTGGCAAAGACAGGGACGGTGTTTTTCACATTCGCCCTGAATTCTTCGCACCGGAAACGGGGGTGAATGAACGTGCACACCGCGACAGAGAACCCTATGACGTTTGGGCGAGAGAAGGATTTTTGACGCTGACTCCCGGCGCTTCGATCGACTATGCCTATGTCGCACATCGCCTTGTAGAGTTGTGCGATGACTACCAGATTACCGAAATTGCGTTCGATCGCTGGCGAATTGATATACTTAAGACTGAATTAGCGCGGATCGGCGCAGAACTTCCATTAGTTCCTTTCGGTCAGGGCTTTAAAGACATGACACCAGCCGTGGATGCGCTCGAATCGCTTTTGCTCAACGGCAAGATCAAGCACGGCTCGCACCCTATTTTGAATATGTGTGCCTCTAACGCGGTGGCTATCCGTGATCCATCAGGAAACCGAAAGCTGGACAAGTCAAAATCGACCGGACGCATTGACGGCATCGTGGCGATGGCGATGGCTTTGGGTCGCGCAACAACCGCAAGCAGTCAGGAAGAATACGTTTCCGGTGGGCTGGTGAGCCTATGAAGCTTTTCGGCCTCAACTTCTCACGCCCACAGGTTAAGCACACTGGATCGATCGATGATGTTCTGTCCCGGCTAATCTCTGTGAATAGCAGTCTTGGCGAATCCGTTACACCAGAGAATTGCATGCGCTCGCCTACGGTTCACGCGATCGTCACGGCCATCTCTCGCCGCATTGCTGTGTCTGCGGTACACGTTTACCAGAAGACAAAGATCAACAACCGAGATGCTAAGGAACCACTGCCGAACCACCCAGTAGCAAAGCTCTTGGCTGCGCCGAACGATTGGCAGAGTCGCGTTAACTATTGGCAGGATGGGGCCTCTGCTTTGGTTCGGTATGGAAATTATTTTGCCTATAAGTCACGTGGATCAACCGGCCCAATCCGCTCCCTTGTTCCTTTGATAAACACGAGCGTCGAAGTTAAGCAGAAAGACGACTACCAGCTTAACTACATCGTTAACGACATCAGTGGACGCAAGGAAGTGCCGGTTTCAAAGATGCACCACGTTAGAAGCGCGGCACGGAACTTCTATCTAGGCGATTCACCAATCGAAGACGTGCGCCACGCTATCGGGTTGGAGATTGCGGCCGAGACTTTTGGCTCATCGTTTCTGAATAACGGCGCGATGCCGCTCTTAATCTTTTCGTTCCTTGCTGGTTCCAGTGGGTTTAAGACGCAGGAAGAATTGGACAAGTTCAAGTCAGACTTTCAGGAAAAGTTCAGCGGCCAGAACAAGTTTAAGGCGATGGTTTTACCAAAGGGCTTTGATAAGCCTTTTTCGCACACGGTCGAGAATGACAAAGCGCAGTTTTTAGAAACGCGCAAGTATCAGCGCACAGTGATTGCGGGTGCCTTTGGTGTTCCGCCTCACCTTGTTGGCGACCTTGAGCGCGCGACATTTAACAACGTCGAGCAGCAAGATTCAGACTTCACGCTTAACGTCGTGATGCCTTACGCGCAGATGTTTGAGGCGGCTATGGAACGAGACCTGCTGACGGACGCCGATCGTGCGGCCGGTATTGTGATTCGCTTTAATCTCGATTCGATCCTACGCGCTGACTTTAAGAGTCGTCAGGAAGGATTACGTATCCAGCGTGATTCGGGCGTGTTGAGTTCCAACGAATGGCGCGAGATCGAGGCGATGAACCCGATATCGGAAGACGACGGCGGCAACGATTACGTGCGCCCCGCTAACTTTGTCGTGGCTGGTGCCGAACCCATTGAGCCAGCAAAGCCCGCCGCACCAGCGGACGCAATGAAACCACTTGATGATGCACTTGCCAAACTGAGAAAGGCAGCGGAGTCTTTATGAAACCGACCTACACAACCGCTCTTGAAATTAAGAGCCTAAGCGATCGGGAATTTGATGGGCATGGCTCCATCTTTAAAAACGTGGACCTCGGCGGCGACATTGTTTTACCGGGCGCTTTTAAACGCTCGCTCTCAGAGCACAAGCAAGCAAACTCCATGCCGCAACTTTTTTGGATGCACGATCCATCGCGTGTTCCCGGTAAGTGGTTGGACATGAGCGAAGACAGTAAGGGGCTTGCGGTTAGGGGCGTGCTTGCCGATACGGAATTGGGCAACGAGATACACACGCTGCTTAAAATGGACGCAGTACGCGGCCTTTCCATCGGTTATGTGACCAAAGATCAGGACTACGACAGCCAAGGCAATCGCCTCATTAAAGAGGCTGATCTTTGGGAGGTGTCCGTTGTTTCTTTGCCAATGAACCCACGCGCTCAAGTGGCGCACGTTAAATCACGCCTTTCTGCGCGCGGCGAATACGTGCCGACCGATTGCGAACTTGCCGAGATCAAGCGAGATACAGAGCGCTTCCTACGTGGTAAGGGCTTGAGCCGCACTATCTCGATGCGCTATGCTGCTGACGTACTAGACGATTTGTTCTCTGCGGAAGAAATTCCAGCGGGGAAAAACTCCAGCGAGACGCTGGAGACTGCCGATACTTCCTGCGCGACGCCGGATGAACTTGAAGTTATTACTGGGCTTTCTGAATTTAACGCGAAACAGCTTTCCTACGACTTGGATAAGCATTTCAAGCGGATTTTCGGGGCTTAATTCATCCAATGTCACGAGGAATTTATTATGGCTAATCCAATTTTGGAAAAGATTGACGAGTTCGGCTCTGCTGTAGAGGCGATGCGCAAAGCAAACGACGAAAGTCTTGCTGAACTTAAAAAGGGCAACGAATCCCGCGCGAAAGAATTGGAAATCCAATCGGATCGCGCAAACAAGAAAATCGACGAAGCGCTGAAAGTTATCAACCAACTGAACAAGGAAAACGAAGAAAAGACAATCCGTCTTGAACTCTTGGAAGCGTTGGCAGATCGTCCAAAAGGTACGCCAAGCGAGCAGCTTGAGCAAAAGCACACCCAAACGTGGCTTAAGTACTTCCGCACTGGCATGAAAGACAATGCCCTTGAGCACGAAGTAAAGAGCCTCGAAAAGCGAGTGATGGAATCGAAGGCTAACGAGGTCTTGATCGGCACCGCACTGCAAGGCGGAAACGGTTTGCCAAAAGTAATCTCTGACACAATCGAAAAACTCGAATTGGCACAGTCGGACATTCTTCGCGAAGTGAATGTGGTCAGTGCTGGCAGCCCGGACTATAACGAGCTTGTCACGATCGCTGGCGCAAACGGTGGCTGGTCGTCTGAAACTGGCTCACGCAGTCAGAGTCTTGCGCCTAACTTACGCAAAGTCACGATCACTCACGGCGAGTTGTATGCGTTCCCTCGTGCATCGAATTGGTCTCTTCAAGATTTGATGTTCGACGTTACGGGCTGGCTGACGCAAGACGTTGCCGATACCTTTGCGATTTCGGTCTCTACCGCAATCCACTCTGGTAACGGTTCGTCCAAGCCTACCGGCATGGTCAACACCGCGCCAACGAATGCAGACGACTATGCGTCTCCTATGCGTGCTGCTGCGGTGTATGAATACATTGCAACCGGCTCGTCTCCTGTGACTACTGCGCCCACTCTTAATGGGCTGATCGATTTGCAAGCTGCTTTTCGCCGTCCTTATCAGCCTAATGCTAAGTGGGCAATGAACTCGGCAACGATGGGCAGCCTTCGAAAGCTTCGAGAATCCTCATCGTCTGGTCAGTATCTATGGCAGCCTAGCATGCAGCTAGGTGTGCCGGACATGCTGCTCGGAAAGCCAGTGTTTGTTTGGGAAGACATGGCCGCTTATGCCGCCAATGCACTCCCGATCGCTTACGGTGACTTCCGTCGTGCTTACACCTACGCACGCATTGGTGCTATGCAGATGATTCGCGATGAATTCACCGTACCGGGGTTCACTAACTTCCTGGTCTCGCAACGCGCTGGCGGAATTCCGAGAAATAATAACGCGGTGAAAATGCTCAAGCAGGTCGCTTCTTGATCTGATGGCGTCTAAGGTAAAAAGCAAAAGGGCGGTTCGTAAGAGCCGCCCTGTTCGTAAAGGTCCAGCACCAGAGAATAAGGCGCTACATGCTGCACCCGAGAATAAGTCGTTCCTGGGAACACGAACCTTGCTTCGTACTGGCAACCGGGCCCAGCCTCACTAACGACGTTCTAACGCGGGTCCGCATGGCTCGCATCACTGACAAATGGCGTGCGATCTCAGTAAATGACGCCTACAAGCGTGCGCCTTGGAGCGATGCTCTCTACGCTTGCGACAATAATTGGTGGACTATTCACGGCAACTGCTTTGAGGGGCCTAAATGGGCCTGTCACCAAGCGTTAGAAGGCAATGACAAGACGGAACTTGATAAAGAGATTGGGTTAAATCTTGTTCATGGAAAAGACGGCGATACCTTCTCTGTCGATCCTTCGTATATTCATCACGGCTGCAATTCAGGCTTTCAAGCGGTTAATCTAGCCCTGCATTTCGGCTGCAAATACATCGTTTTAGTCGGCTTTGACATGCGTTTAGTTGATGGCGAGGCGCATTTTTTCGGAAAGCATCCAGATCCTTTGGGGAATGGCGATGACAATACCTACCGCAATTTCGCGAATCAGTTTGCGACTGCGGCTAAAAACCTTCCGACTGATGTTACGATCGTTAACGCCACACCTAACAGTGCAATGACCTGTTTCCCGATGATGGGACTCAATGAAGCAATACAACAATACAATCGTTTGTATCGGGACCGGTCCGAGCCTTGCGCCGTCGCAAATTGAAACGGCGAAGCGGAAAGGATTCACGCTTTTTGGCTGCAACAATACGTTTCAGCTCTGCGATCTTGATTTGTTATACGCGGTTAACTCTGGATGGTGGGATCACTACTGGCCGCAAGTAAAAAAACACGCTTGTCAGAAGTGGACCACAAACAAAGAATCGGCAGAAAAATACGGGCTTAATTGGGTAGCCGAAAAGAACGCGCCGGGACTCTCGAAAGACCCCTCAATCATTCATCACGGCCACGGTTCAGGGTTTACCTTATTGAATCTCGCCTACCTCATGGGCGCTAATAGAATTCTTCTGATTGGGTACGATCTTAAATATGCGCCAGACTATAACGGACACACTCGGGAAGTTGGCTCTAGTCCTCGTCATTATTTTGGCGAGTATCCTGTCGAGCTTCAGCACTGGCCGAAGGTCCATGTGGAGAAAGGCGTACACACTGAGCTGTGCAATCTTTACCAGTCGGTTGCCGATCAAAGAATTGTTGAGATCATTAACTGCTCCACTGATTCGGCGCTGACTTGTTTCCCTTTTGCTGATATATCGGAGATATGAAATGGCAAGGCAAAGCCTTGGATTAAAGAAGGTAGCAAAGCTAATGCAAAGCACCGGCCTACCGCTTGTCGGAGTTCTCGTTCGTGGTGGAACCGATCACAGGAAAGATTTGCTTATCAATGACGGTTCGGTTGTACATCTTTATCGTGACGGGTCTATGGTAAAAAGCGAAATAAGGCACGGCAGGGTGAGTAATGTTAACTGAAAAAGAAATGCACGATCGCATGGTAAACGGCTGGCGTGCAGGCATTCCCGATGGCACGATTTGCGGCAATGGCTCCACGATGGCGAACACTGCGAACATTCGCAAGTGGCTCCCTAGCATCGTTTCTCAGCACGGCATCATGTCTCTCTGCGACGCAGGCGCAGGGGATATGCACTGGATAAAGACGATCGATCTAGGCTGCAAATACAAGCCTTTTGATTTGATACCGCGCGATCCGTCGATTAAGCAAATAGACATCACTGCAAAGCCTTTGCCGAAGTGCGATGCGATCCTTTGCCGAATGGTTTTGAATCACTTGGACGAGCCGCGTATTTTGCTGGCTCTCGCGCACTTCAAAAAATCAGCGCCATACTTAATTGCAACACAGTTCAACGGCGAAGACCTGCCGCAACGATCGCCGCAGTTCACTCGATTGGATTTGCGAAAGTCACCCTACAATTTAGGTGAGCCACTTGCCTGCATCCAAGACGGCAGCGAAAAGATTTGCACCCTGGCGATGTGGGAACTATGAATCCATTCCACAATCGACCTGCGGAGCTTGAACTGTATTCACCGCTTGTCGGTAGCAGTATGTTGGAGCTTGGTAACAAGATAAACACGCCATTTACCTATAAAAAGTATTTTGAATCACTGGGATTCCGTCACGTCTCGATAGACACCAACGGAAAAGACGGTGCATTACCTTTGGACCTGACAAAACCGCTAGAACTCGGCACGTTCGATATGGTGACAAACATCGGAACCAGTGAACACGTAAGAGAGCAGGAGCCTTGTTGGCGAAACATTCTTGAGGCGATGCACGTAGGTTCGGTGCTTTTATGCACGACTCCACAGCCTGGACAATGGCAATGGCACGGCGAACATTATCCCGACGATGTTTTTTATCGTGAGCTTGCGGAACTGAACGGCCTAACTGTTGATCGTCTGTACTTAAACGGTGAGGAACCCCGACGAATGTGGTTCGCGAGAATGACTAGGGTCGCCTATGTTCCTTTCAAGATGCCAACGACGCCGATATTCTTCAATAAAGAGTACAGCCAGCGATGAGGGTTCTCTGCATAAAGTGGGGCGACAAATACAGCGCTCAATGGGTAACGCGCTTGCAATCAATGGTTGCAAAGCACTTAAGCGTTGAGCATGAGTTCATCTGCATCACGGAAAACCCCGTCGAAGGCGTGAAGTGCATCCCCTTGGTGTGCGACCTTCCGCACTGGTGGCAAAAAGTTGGCTTAGTTCAGCCTGATTTTTTCGACGGCTGGAACCTATACCTTGATTTGGACATCGTAATTACCGCGTCGATCGATCCAATAATCCAGGCGGCAAAGATGGACGAAACGAAGCTCTGGATGCGCGATGACTTCTCGTATTCATTACGCAACCCTAAACAGGGAATGAATGAGCATCAAATTGAAATGCTTGGCGGGCATGGAACCTGCAACAGTTCGGTGATGGTATGGCGTGGCGATGCTGCTAGGCAGGCATGGGATGAGTTCACGCCGGACGTAATGAAGCGACAGCACGGCGATCAGAATTGGTTCACTAAGGTTCTGTACCCTAAAAAGATTGGCTTTATCCCCGATGAAACGGTGGGGTCTTACAAGTACGGAAAGCTGCGAAACGAACCCATCGCACCGGTTATGGTGTTTCACGGCGATCCAAAAATGGACGCTTTACCTAAAGACGACGGGCTAAGGAAGTTATGGGAAGCGGCGTAGTTATTCATTGCAATCCACGTGTTAAATGGCAAGCCAAGCGGGTGCAGTTCTTTGCAGATGGCCTAAAGGTGAAGGGCATTCCCTACGAGATAACGCCAAGCCGTCAGCGTATCGATGAGCGCCCCGCGATCCTTTTGGGGACTACGTTCTGGCGTGACGTTGAGGCTACCGGCGAATTCCTGCTTGTCGATCGCTGCTCGTTCGGCGATACGGACGTTTTCACCTCCCTCGTTTGGAACGGTCACGGCAAGCGTGGCGATCATCGAGTCCCCAGCACGTACGATGCTAGCCGCTGGGAAAAACATCGAGTGCCTTTGCTCACATGGAAACAATCAAGCAAGCGCGTAGTGTGTGGACAGACCGAAAGCTATTGCAGCACTCACCTCCGGGACTGGTACGAATCAGTCGGTGCCACGCATTTCCGAAAGCATCCAGCCGGGGAAAATCCAACCGCCTTACCTGAGTGGAATTCCTTTGACGATTGCGAGCTTGTTACCCTGAATAGCTCTGTCGCCATCCAGGGAATTATTAACGGCTGTAAAACCGAAGTACATGATATGGGCGGCATGGCTTACGGAACATTACCTACAGACGAAAGTAGGTTAGACTTGATGCATTGGCTAGCCTGGACGCAATACAGCGATCAGGAAGTATCTGAGGGTATATTTTGGGACTGGCACTGGTATTAGGACCAACCGAGGAACCTGTTTCGCTCATTGAGGCCAAACAGCATTGCCGCATTGACTCTACGGATGACGATGGACTGTTAGCTGGCTATATTTTGGCCGCTCGCGTCTTTGTGGAAGGCCAGATACACCGCCCAATCGTTTCCCGCCTTTACGATTACACGATAGATTATTCTTGGCCTGTCGATTGCGGGCGCATCTCTATCGAACTTCCCTCGCCGCCTTTATTGGCCGTTCGATCGGTCTCCTATGTCGATGAAAGCGGCGCAACACAAACCCTGTCCGCCGCCCTTTACGATTACAGTACCGACAAGGCGCGAGGACTTCTCTATCCTGCCTATGACGCGTCCTGGCCGTCGATTCGATATCAAGTAGCGGCGGCAACGGTTCGCTTTGTGGCGGGCTATACGAGCTTTACGGACACGACGACTTCACCGAATTACACGGTATCAGGCGAAGGCGTTCCCGATGATTTACGCCAAGCGATTCTCCTTTTGATTGGGCACTGGTACGAAAACCGGGAGGCCGTTGCAGTTGGGCAGACGCCTAGCGATCTACCTTTTGCCGTGGAAGCGATCTTGTCTGCCTGCCGGGTCCCCTATATCTGATGCGCGCCGGTCGCCTCAATCAGCGGATTACCTTTCAGCGCCGTACTGAGACCCTGGACGCTTACCGCGAAGATACCGGGACCTGGGAAGACTTGGTGACGGTCTATGCCGGTGTTGAGCCTGTAGCAGGAAAGGAATTTTTCGCCGCTCTGCAAGTTCAAAGCGACATTACTCACCGAATTCTGGTTCGCAGTTCGTCCGATGTTTCCGGCATCACGACAAAAGACCGTGTTTCACATGAAACAAATTTGTACGATATCCAATCGATTCTAAACGTCGGCAGCCGCAATAAAGAGCTGCAACTTATGTGCATTCAACATTCGAGGTGATGTATGTCTCTCAGCGGTAGCTTAAAAGTTCAAGTCAATTTCACGCAAACCAAAACCCCGGACAATACGACGGCTCAGGCGGTCATTGCTCACGCCTTGACGCTTTCGTTTAGCGATGGCGTGGCTGCGGGTAATGCGGACGTTATCTGGACTGATACACGAACCCTTGCGGCGTCTGCATCGGAAACAATAGACCTTCGCGGGACCTTAACGAATACCTACGGCGATGCCGCTGTGTTTGCTGATATCCGCGCGATCCTGGTCACTGCTGCGACAGCGAACACCAATAACGTCAACGTCACCAAGCCTTCGACCTCGCCAGAGACCGGCGCTCCGTTATTCTTGGCGTCGGGTGACGGTATCGCAGTTCGTCCGGGCGGTTTCTTTGCCTGGGGATGCCCTGATGCGACCGGTATCCCTACTGTCGCAGGCACCGCTGACAAGATCGGTTTTGCCAATAGCTCAGGATCGACCGAAGTAATTTATACAGTGACCATTATCGGCGCTAGTGCGTAATGGAAATCAAGGTCTCAGGTCTGAAAGAGATTGAAGCGCAATTAAAGGCGCTGGGGTCTAAGACTGGGACCAAGATTCTGCGTGCGTCTATGTTGGCGGCTACAAAGCCAATCGTTGCGCAAGCGAAAGCGAATGTTGCGGCTATCAATGGCGGGTCTGGCGCTTTGCATCAAGCCATCGGCGCACGGTTCTTTATTGGTAACCGTGCCGGGAATGGCGAAAGCAATCTGCCAGACATGGGCGGGCGTTTCGTAGTAAAGATTTTCCCTTTCTCTCGTAACCGGACTGCGGTTGCTTTGCACAATTTGGTGTATGGAAGAAAGAGGAAGGGAATTTTTTACGGTCATCTGGTGGAGTTTGGTCACGTCATTAAGCGCCGAACGGGCGAAGTGACATTGACGAAAGGCCGTCGTGGGCGTGTGTATAAAAAGCACGCCACTCGATTGCTAGGCTCGGTCCCTCCGCATCCGTTCTTGGTTCCTGCCCTGCGCTCGAAAGGTTCGGCGGCAGTTCAGGACTTGGCGGACGAGCTTCGCAAGCGCATCGACAAGCAACTCAAGGCGAACGCAAAACGATGAAAGGCTCTAAATAAGATGATCGACCAGGATTTAGTCGCTTACTTGGTGACACTGGCAACTGGCGCAGGCTCTCGGGTTTACCTTGGGAACGCCCCGCAAAACGTCACCTACCCTTGCGTGGTGGTTCGCCGAACTGGCGGCAGCCAACCCCGCTCCATCGGTGGGACTCCTTTGTTTGAGCGGTCAGAATTCGTTATGGATGCCTTGGCGGCTAACTATGATGATGCCTATTCAGTTGCAAACACGATTCGTGACGCTTTAAAGGGCTATCGGGCTACAATCGGCGAAACCGTGATACACGTGTCAAAATGCACGTTATTTCCGACAGATCAAAGCGAGATCGACGGCGACAAGGTAACTAGACGGATCGCGCTGGCTTTTTCATTTATGCACGCATGAGGTGATGTATGAGTTTTTATGGTGCCAATGTAGACGCGAAACTGTACATCGGTGCAAGCACCGCCGCGTCGCTTCCTGTACCTGGTTCTGACACGTTTACCGAAGTCCCTTTATTGGGAACGGTAACGCCTCCAGCCAACGTCCTTTCGACCGCGTTCTTTAACGTGCTGAACGATGCCGTTCGCCGTTCGATTGGTGGCAAGTTGGGCGATCAAACTGTACCCGGTAACTTGGTCATCGACTGGACCGAAACCGCACACCAAAATATGTATGCCGACTCAATTGTGCCCGGTGGACAAAAGCGCAACTGGCGTTTGGTTTACCCTGATGCAAACGACCGTCAACTCGACTTTGTGGCATTTATTTCGGAATGGACAGAGGAAGCATTCGACGCTGGCGAAGATGCAAAAGAGCATCGCGCTAACTTCCTCCTCACTGTCTCTGGCGCAGTCACGGCAACGGCATAACTTATGAGCGTAAGAGATTTATTGCGAGACTGCCGCCCTACCGTTCATGAAGTGCCGGTTAACGGAAAGACTTTCTATGTGAAGTCCTTAAGCGGTGAGGGCCGTCAATCCTTCTCAGAAATGAGTAAGGAAAAAGACGGTTCTTTACCTGTGCAAATGATCGCGGCACTTGGTTTGTGTGAGCAAGACGGCTCGATGCTTTTCGATTGCTCCACTGAGAAAGGCCGCGCGATGGCAAATCTAGAACTTAAGGAAGTTGACGGGGCCGTGCTTCAAGCCATCGCCTTGAAGCTTTTGCAGGTCTCGGGTTTGTCGAAAGACTCCGCTGGTGATGCTGAAAAAAAATCCGAAGCGAGCCAGAGCGACTAGCATGGCACCGGCTCGCGGTTCTGTTGGGTGATACGGTAGGGGCCTTACAAGCCCGGATGAGTTCGGCAGAGTTTACAGAATGGCAGGCGTACCTCACTGTAGAACCGCAGGGCTACGACATTGATACGTGGCGATGGGGCATGCTGGTGGCGCATATCACGAATGCGGTTCGCTCAACCATTGCCACAAAGCGCAAGCCGAAGGTGTTTAAGCCGAGCGATTTTTATCCCTTTGCAAAGGATGAGAAGACAGACCTAACCCCAGAGCAGCGGGCCTACATCGAGAGCAAGCGAAAGCGGAGAAAGAAGAAGTGACGACATCGGCCACAGTTACCGTAGACTTCGCGGCGGAAACGGCCAAGTTCACTGCTGAGCTTAAGAAGGTCAACGACAAATTGACCGGCATGCAGTCCAGCTTTAAATCGCTGGAGTCTGTCGCAAAAGGTGCTTTGGGTTTTCTCTCCGCTAGCGGACTCACTAACTTTGTTCGCAGTTCAGTTCAAGCCGCAGACGCGCTTGGCGACGTTGCCGAGCGTATAGGAATATCCGTTGAGGCTCTTTCACAGCTTCAATTCGCAGCGCAAGAATCGGATATTGAGATCGAGACGCTTACAAAGTCTCTGACAAAATTAAGCAATAACCTTTCTGATGCAGCGAACGGCGTTGATACTGCTGAGAAGTCTTTAAAGGCGCTGAACCTCGTTGCAACTGATCTTGAGGGCCTTGGCCTTGATGCTCAGCTCGCAGTCATTGCGGATCAGTTTAGAGATACCGTAGACCCTGCCGATCGGGTGCGCGTTGCTACTGATCTTTTCGGAAAAGGCGCTGAGCAGCTAATCCCGCTATTGCTGAAAGGCTCTACTGGGATGAAGGCGTTTGCAGATGAGGCAGACCGTCTTGGCATTACGCTTGAAGACAGCGCGGTTAAAGGAATAGATCGCGCATCGAACGCGATCGACGCCCTGCAACTTCGAGTTAGCCGAATTACCGCAAACCTAATTGGTACGGCAATCATCGACTCGTTTGGTTCAGGAGATGCGCTAACAGACCTTGAGTCTAGGATTGATCGTGTAAGAGCCAATCTTAAGAACCTAGAGAAAGGCGGTTTCGCCGGTCGCGCAGAGGATGAAATCGAGCGGCAAAAAATCGTTCTTGGGCAGCTAGAAGACCAAAGGCAATTGTTGCTTTACGAAAAGGCCCGCGCACAAGCAAAGACAGATATCGCTAATCAAGCAATCAAGGCTGCAAATGCTGACAAGGCTGCACGCGATGCTGCCGCTGCCAATGCTGTCACTGATCTTGGAACGGAAACTTTCGGCCCTGGATTCAATGCAAACGACCAGCTAAATTTTGAAATCGAACTTGATGATGCGTTAATCGCTCAAGAGCAAGCTACGGCTGCGGCGCTTACGCAGATCACTGCAACACAGATGGCGGATCAGGCGCAGATCATCGAAGACGGAAACCTACTTCAAGAGCAGGCACTTGAGCGTAACGCACAAAGCGAACTCGATTTCGAGAATGAAAAGCAACGTGCTTTGAATCGCATTCGTCAGGATGGTGTAAATGCTGCGATGGCTTTGTACACGGCCTTTGGTGGCAAGTACAAGAAATTCGCGCAAGCTTTGTTGATCTATGACAAAGCGCGTGCGATTGCCGAGATTGTGATTGAGACACAGAAAGCGGCTAGCGCTGCGTTCGCATCTGGCTCTAAGATCAATGTCGCGGTCGGTTACGCGCAGGCAGCTTTAGCGATTGGCTTTGGTGCCGCTCGTGTGGCGGCGGTGGCGGGTACGTTTATCGGTGGTAGCTCTGCGCCTTCATTGGGTGGCAGCTCAAGCAATCCCGTTATCACGAACAATACGAGCACCGCTTTAGATAACGACCAACGTCCTACGGCTCAATCGCAGCGAACAACTCAAGTGATCTTTAACGGTCCGGTTTACAATACCGATGACTTCCAGCGCTCTATTGTGGATGCGCTCAAAGATGTGTCAGACCGTGACGTGATTATTTTCTCGGGCAGCTCCGCGCAAGCTCAGGTGATTAGGGCGGCATGACGACCATTATTTATACCGCTAAGCGCGAACTGACCGGCCTTAATGCCGTGGATACTTCCGTCATTATGGAAGCGGCTATTTCGGATTGGTCGATGACTCGCACCGTGATTAAAGACGCACCAAGGGCCAAGGGCGGCGCTCGTGAGACGCTTTACCATCGCGCCGACGAAACGCACACCATTACCTTTGCGCCTGTTAACTACTTCGCAAAGCAACAGATGCGCGAGTTTCTTGCGTCCACTGAATCCGGCGAATCATTTTTGATCTATCTCTACGGCAACGAGTCCACACCGATTCAAGTTGTTAGAGAAGACGAAGGAAATAGCGAAAGCATGTTTATGAACATCGGCGCATCGGACAAGGACTACATGCAAACCTCTATCACGGTAATGGAATCGTGAGACAGGACGCGGAACCTTTTCGCTCTCGCAATGCTGCGCCGGTAAAATATCCCCGCATCGTTATTGAGATTGAGTTTGAGGTTGAATCTATTTTCTTGACCTCGCACGATGACGTGACGGACCTTCCTGGCGTGCAGATTCTCGGGGTGCTGCAAGACCCTTCCGCCTTGTCTCAGCGGATTGTGCCCGATGAGGCGCGGTCTGAGATTGGCTCTTTTTCGTTCTCGCTAATTGATAAAGACTCAGCCTTTACGGACGCCATACGCACACGTTTGCTCGATGACGGCTATGGTCTTAGGGGCAAGGTTGCACGCCTGTATATCGGCTATGCGGAAGCCGGGACCGATCCTACGGCGACGCCTTTCGGTGGTGGCTCGTTTGGCTCTGGAACCTTTGGCGGTTCTGCGGTCGATTACGCAGAAGCCAGCTTCGATAACTTCAAACTATTCCAAACGCAAAAGATCATTGGGGCTGCTTACGATGCGGGCGTTTACAAGATCGGCTGTCAGGACTTAACGCGCGAGCAGCGCGAGGACATCTTTGAGCCTAAGACAACGACGCTTGCGGTTGCTCTGACTGATTCCGCCGTTGTGGTCGAAGTGTACGACACCTCAAAGTTCCAGCTCATTGCGCACGGCACAAGCTACAGCGATTCGCCTTCGACAACTGTCGGCTATATCAAGATAGACAAGGAAATAATTAAGTACACCGGGAAGACGGCAGCAAGTTTCACTGGCTGTACTCGTGGTGCGCTCAATACAAAAGCGGTGGCGCACGAATTTGAATCGACAGCGAACGAAGACCGCCGCCCGAAGGTTGAGGAATACATTTACCTTGAGGAACCTTGCGCGAAACTCGCTTACAAGATTCTCACTGGCAAAGATCATTCGACTGGCCTTGATGTGTGGCCTCCGCATTGGCATCTCGGGATCGATCCTGATTTGATTCGGCTCACGGATTTCACCGGGATCGGAACGGATTTGTGGGACACGTCCGACGATGCGGCGGGGTTTGTTGCGTACTTCTCTGGCCTTAAGAAAGTCACCGGCAAGCGCTTCCTTGAGTCAGAGATTTACACGCTGCTAGGTTGCTATCCCGTAGTGTATGCAGATGGCGATCTTGGCCTCAAGCGAATGAACCACGTGCTTGCAGAATCGGCGAGCGTCATTCGTCTCGACGAAGACAACTGTGTGTCATGGTCTCAGCTCACGCACGCTTACGACAAGCTGCACAACCGTATTCGCATCGATTGGAATTGGACCGGGGAAGAATTCACCCGCAATACTTTATTCATCGATCAGGCATCGATCGACATTCACGGCGAATCGCCTGTGCTCACGTTTCAGTTTAAAGGGCTGCACGGTTCACGCCATACCGATGCGCTGATCCGCACACGCATCGACGCATTGCGGGATCGTTACAGCCAGCCACCTGAACAAATGAGCGTAACGGTTCTCCCCTCGCTAAACATTCTTGAAATCGGCGACATTGCAAAAGTGAACCTCTCGACAGTTAGGGACTTCGCGGCGAGCGGAGACAACATCAATCGAAGCTTTGAGATTCAGCAAGGGCAATATAACTGGGCGAATGGCACGGTTTCTTTTGACTTGTTTGGCTCTACCGCACGCGCGTCTGTCGATTCACCGACCGGAACCACAACCGCTTTGCCGGATTCGTTTTACACGGATCGCGGCACCGAGCTTTCAACGGTCTGCACGATAATTGTAACGGGCGGCGTTGGGATTATTCAGGCCGGAACCTACACGCTTTCAGGTCACGCCGATATCAACCATGACGATGCGGTGTTCTATTACGACGGCGACTTACAGCTTGCTTCCGGTGCAACGCTTGTCATCGAAGACAATGTACAAATTCGGCATCGTGGATTCTTTCAGGTCAACGGAACGATTGACGGCATCGGGAATGGTCAATTAGGTCAGGCCGATTCGGGCATTGTTGATGCTCTCGATTACGGCCTTGTCGGCTTTGTCGGCAACAGTCGCGGGATGGATGGCATTCACTTTTTCAACCCACGAACAACGATCTTAAATACGGAACCAGCTACCTTAACTCAAGGTCTTTACTCTGCTTTTCCCTATCTTGAATTGTCGGTTGATGGCGATGACTTGCTAGGTATCCCCGCAGACCTTCGCGGCACTTCGGGCGGGTCTGGTGGCTCTCTTAACACGAACGACTCAATGAATGCGGCGGGTGGCACTGGTGGAAACTCGGGCGCAGGGCTGGCTCTGATTGGTCGCGGGTTAGCGTTTGGTGGCGCTGGCCTTATCGATCTATCAGGAGATGATTCTGCCGCCACTGTAAAAATAGACTTCCCTGGTTCGGGCCACGAAGAATCCTATCCCGGTGCGGGTGGGGCGGGCGGTCCTGGTGCATTGCTAATCCTGATCGACGGGGGAAGCATTTCACTAACAGAAGTCGGCGGGCACTTCACGGCAACGACAGGCCTTGTTCCGGTCAACGGCAATCCGCTTACCGCTCGAAATCATCCAAACAATACGCCCCTTGAAGGCGACCCATTCGCAGGGTATTTCGATCCATCGCTAATCTCAGGAGTGAACCTTTCGGACGTTGCCTATCGCATCCAATACATCCCGGCCACTGAAACACCACAGGAAGACCAAGACGACAAACCCACGGCCCCGACTGCGTTAACGGCAACCGGAAGCATTAACAAGATCACGCTTCGTGCAACGCTCTCAGAGCTGGTCTCAGGTGATCGCCTGGAATACTACGCCAGCGCCACGAACGATCGCACCGTGGCCGTTCGCATTGGCTTTGGCGCGATACAAGATTTTGAGTACGCATTAACCACGGGCGCGACCCGTTATTTTTGGTGCCGTGTTCGACGCGTGCAACCCGGTGTCGATGTGTTTAGTGATTGGTATCCGTCGAGCGCGACGGGTGGAACCGTTGGGATATCTGGGTTGGTTGACACTATCGACGTAACTCCTGGGGCAATCATTGCGGCAACAGTTAGCCATTCTCCAGCAGATGGGAACACTGTTTATGCTGCCGTGACTCAACCTCAAATTGAGAATGCAGGTATCAGCGGGCTGGCCTCCTACACCGCCCCTGCGAGTATCGATGTGCAAGCGATTGTTAGCTGGGCAGCTCAGGCAAAAATCAGCAACACAACCAGCGGCGTCGCGGTGGGCGAAGCTAGGTTGCAGTGCCTTATTCAAGTCGATGGCGTGACCGTCTATACACGTTATATGGTTTTGGAGACGTTCACCGGAACAGAATATGCTGCGTTCTCTGGCACTGTTCCTATTAGCGTCGGCGCTGGTCTTAATATCAGCGCATACCTTACGACGTATCGAAACTTTTCTACAGGCGGAACATCGCCAGCACAAACGATTACTTGGCGGGCGGCAAACGTAAACTTGGTTCCTACGAAGCGATGAACTACACGATTTACAATATCGAAACTGGCGCTATCGCCGGATATCTTTCATGCGAGGAATCACAGCTTGCAGTGAACTTGCAAAAAGGATTCAGGGCAGTTGAGGGTCATTTCGAAACCATCTCAGAACCGATTAGGGATGCTGATTCCAACGCTGCAAGGTATCGAATCCTTGAGCTTGAAAAACAACAGGCCCGAAGGATTCGAGAGATACTTGCAAAAGACGATGACCGCCTTGGCGCGATAGATGCGGAAATATCTATGCTTCGAGAAAGGCTTAAAGGCTAATGCGCGAAAGGTCGCCAAGTCACGCCAAGGCTAGCGGCATTCACTCCGTCGCTAAACTCTCTGGATGCTTCGATGCGCACAGACACAGGGCCAACATTAATGCTGTACCCAATCGCGCCAATCGCATAAGGGCCGCTCTCTTTTCGGTCGATGCTGTACGTGGTTACGTTCTTGTACGAAGGAACAAACATCGCGGGTGCGTACAGGTTCGCCGGAATCTTTGTAACCGATTCTACGCGCTCAATTTTCTGCACTAACTCACCCCTCCCCTCATCCCTATGAATAACGGAACCATCAATATAGAATCCGCTAAGGCTAAAGCAGGCCGCAAGGGCTGTAATGGTGCACATCGTCAATCTCCGTTATTAGGTGGCGCTATGGTCATGGTTCCCGGTCATCCTGTCTATGAGATATCGCCTGAATCTGGAAAGCTAAATGGCTGACACCTATACCGCCGCCGCTAAGGCTCGAAAGATCGAGGAAGGCACCCGTACCGATACATGGGGCCCAGTACTGAATGAGGCCCTTGAAGAAATCGACGATATGGCCTCTGGCGTGTCTGCGATCAATCTAGGAACCTCGACCACTTACGCGATGGCTGCCCTCTCAAGCGGTAGCGATTCAGAATCTCGCGCCTCATGCCTGCGTTTCACCGGCACCCCTGCAAGCGCTGTCACGGTTACTGTCCCCGCTTCTGTTGTCGATAAAAAGTATCGAGTAGAGAACTCAACCGGCCAACGGCTCACCATCAAATACGCTTCGGGCACTGGCGTTGTCCTTGGCAATCTAGACAAGTGCGATGTGTGGTGTGACGGATCGGAAATCTACGATCGCGGTCCTGGCTCTCGCATCACCGCCGCTGAGATAGCGGCTAGCGTGACGCCGGTGAATTATACGTACCCTCCTGGAAACGTGTTGCGTTACGGGACAAACACAACTCCAGAAACAACAGACATGATTACCGCGATCAATAACGCGATCAATGTCTGTAAGAGGGGGACCGGCATTACGTTCTACATGCCAAAGGGCGGATATAGAGTCACCGGCCCACTTGATTTAAGCGGAATGTTTTTCACCAACCAACTTCGCTTGCGTGGCGATGGTGAGTATCATTCATATATTTACGCTGATTTCGATTCATCCACTACCGCAGTGCTAGACCTGTCGGGTAGCGTGCTGTGCGATCTTGAAGGCTTTAGCATTAGAACCGCCCCGGGAAAGACCCCTGGAATAGGGGTGCTGTGTGCTCGGTTAGCTTCAAATAACAGCGCCGGAAATCATCGCTTTTCTAATTTCTTTGTTCGCGGAACTTACGCGTGTGCTCCGGTGGTTATTTGGGGCAGCGAAGAAAATCAGTATTACTCGTGCTGGTTCATGTCTGATGCGAACACGCCCGCATTAGTGGTGGCGATCAAGATTAGCGAAGCAGGCTTTACACCCACCTCTCCGTTTCAAACGCTGGGCACGGGTGAGGGCGGCGTGGGTTTTCAAAGTTTCTACGGCTGCCGAATCACGAACGAAACAGGCACCGCGCAAACTGTACCTGTGGCAAAGCTATACGGCACATTGGGCACGCTTTTTAGTAACGGCTATTTCGCAGGCTTTGGCCCTACGACTGTCGAGGTGAGTCACTCAGCCTATCCGAGCGATCCAACCGACGCGTACCCGGCTGTCGTGACTTTCGATACCTGCTCGGATGAAATCGCTGGAACGGCTGCCGCATGGAGCGGCGCGACAGCCTACGTTGTGAATAACTTAGTGACCAGCGGCGGACAGGTTTTCTACTGCGTGCAGAATCATACTAACCAAGTCCCGCCGAATCTCACTTACTGGCGGAAGAAAGAAACAATCAGAGTTCCTACCCCAACCGTAGCCGGTAAAGCGGCGGCGAAAGGTCTCAAAGTTTCTAACTGCCAATTTGCGGATATCTACGGGGCTGACGGATCTTTGATCGACGGCCTAAACATGGATGGCGGGAAGTACAGCAACAGCATGCCGGTTCCATCTGGCTCTAAGTTATCCGCCTATAACCTGACCAACGCAACAATCGCTGTATCTAAAGAAGAAAGAGCCCTTACATATCTCGTCCGAAACAGCGGAAGTGGTAACCGCGCTTTCGGCATAGATCCAGGCAAAGCAGCGCTAGGCTCTGGCTATCAATTACTCGACTCTGCTGGGGGCATCTCAAGTAATTCGGCAACGGCTGGCGTTGGGTATGCTGACGGTGCGGGCGGCACGGTCACTCAAATCACAAGCGACACTACCAGCGTCACATTAGACAAGTTGACCGGCATGGTGCAAACCGTTTCACAGACGCTCGCTGCTGGGGCTAGCGCAGCATTTACCGTGAATTGTTCCGCCTATACCGTCCTCGATAATGTGGATGCAATGGTGGTGAGCTATGGTGGTGCTGGCGACCCATTTGTAAAAGTGAAGGGAATCAGCAACGGGGTCTTTCAGTTAAAAGTTATCAATGAACATGCCGCCACCGCATTAAATGCCGTTGTACAAATTCAGTTTACTATTCACCGTGGCCAGCGGTCGTAACAAAGAACGCATAGCAGGGAACGTATGAGCCAAGAAACGCGCCACGGTGAGCTAGCCAAAATTCACGCCTTAGCGGATGGAAACCCCTATCGCGTTGAGGTGCTGGAAACCCTAGCCATTCTCAAAGAGCGCAGCGAGCAATCGCAAAACTGGCAGCATGGTACTGACGCATGGCGAGCAATGCACGATAGGCAAGACGCGGAAAGCTTCGTACAGATTCGCGCTGAAATTCAAGCAATCAAAGCCAGTGTTGGCGGCGTGTCTTCTGGCGTGAATGACTATCGAGACGACAAGGCACAACTTAGCGGTGCTCGAAAGTTATTCATCGGTGCTGTAGCCGTGGTTGGCGGGATTGGTGCGTCGGTCATATTTTTCATTGAGGTTGCTAAGTACTTTTTTAGCAAGCAGCCATGAACGGCCCTACTACACGCCCACTCGCCGAAGTGGATGCCGCTCCCAGCTATCCAAAAGCCTATTCAAAGTCGGTAGGCGGTGACGACGAAGAAAGTAACTCGGGCAACATTAATAAAATCGTAATCGACCTAGGCAAGAGCGTTAGCTCTATTGCTTTGTGCGCTGCATTTTGTGGTATTTGTGTTGCTATCACTATCGGTACGGTTTGGCACTCGAAAGAGCGCGAAGTCTCAACAGAGGCGCAGTATCGAAAGACGCAGAATCATGTTGATGAGATGACGAACGAGCTTAAACGATTACGCGATAGACTGGAGGATAAAGACCGTGCCAATTGACGATGACGACGTGACGACTAATAAACTCAAGGCCGAAGCCAAAGAGATCGCCAACAAGCCTAGCAAGCTGGGTTATGTGATTGGCGCATTCCTATTAGGTCTTATCCTGGGAATCGTTTTCTTTTGAGCCTACCGGCGAAAAACTTCGTACTTCAACAACTGGTGCCGCCAGATATCTACGCGGCACTGGGTGAGAAAGCGTGGGAATTACTACAGCAGGATGCCGTAACGACTCTCGACCAAGTTTACGACCACTTCGGGCCGCTCACGGTGAATAACTGGCACACGGGAGGGCGCTTTAAGGAATCGGGTCTGCGCGATCCTAACAGCGCTACAGGCGCGAAGCTGAGTCAGCACAAGAAAGGGAACGCCTTCGACACAAAGCCGCTTAAAACGACTGTAAAGGCGATGTATGACTACATCCTTGCCCATCCTGAGCAGTTTCCCTTACTGACGACCTTGGAGGACATCGCGATTACTGGCCCTGGCGGGTGGTTGCACTTCGACTGCCGCAAGAATCCCAATCCCGGAATTAGGATCATAAAGCCATGATGTACGAGCTACTTCTATTTCTCGATCTCAGCACCACGAGAATCACAAGCTACGATTTCCAGTGTGCCGACGTTCAGGGCGTCAAGATAAGCGATCACACCCGCTTTGACACGGCTCTCATAGCCTGCCTGAACGCGCCTAACGGTGGGCAGGTCAAGGGTGGCACCTATCGCATCAATCGGGATATCCCGCCTGTAACGCCTCCTACTGGGTCAGCGGTCTTAACCTGGACCGGTCCAACGTTAAACACCAACGGAACCCCTATCGAGACTCTCGTTAGGTACGAACTGCAATACAGTCTCGACCCTGGAAATTTCGTTCAGGCCGTTAACATTGCATCGGGCAACGCCTATACCGTTCCCGGCCTTACGCCTGGAACATGGTATTTTCGCATGCGTGTAGTGACGGTAGGCGGAACGTCTGGCTGGACAAACCTAGCGAGTAAGGTCATTGCCTAAGCGCATTGAATACTTTGTCGATGGGAAATGGCAGGAGCTAAAACAGTTCTTGGTCTCCGGCTTGTCTCCCGAGTGGCAACGCATTCAGGCTTATCGAAATTACAAGTGGCGGTACAAGCAATGATTCGTTACGTCAGACGACACGCAACCAAGTCGCTAGGCTTCGCCCAGGTCACGCTGGGCGTACTTGCAGGCTCTACCGAGATCATCCCGACAGGCCATCTTAAGTACTACGTGATGGCCCTAGGCTTGTGTACAGCGTGGCTCGGCTTTCTCAACTCAGGCAAGGCACCGAAAGCTGATGTTCGGCCTTAGCTCCCTACGTCTTGGAATCTATGCCGTCTGTGCGGTGGCGATCATTGCGGGACTGTTTAAGCTGCATGATTCGATTGGCGATGCACGTGAGGTAAAAGTCCGTCACGAGTACGACGTAATTGCACAAGAGCAAGAGAAGAAAAACGCCGAACAGAAACGGAAAGACGATCAAGCAACAGCAGACACGAAGGCCACCTATGAACAAGCTCTCAACGATTTGCGCCGTGATACTCGTATCGCTAGCCTTAACTGCGTGCGCAACGCGCCTCGCCCCCGTGAAGTGCCCAGAACGACCGATGCCGGACCCGGTGCTGCTAGAGAAGAGTCCGCCAACCTTTCACGAGAGACTACTCCAGATAATCGAATCGATGTAGGGCCTGCGATAGATGCGTTAACGAGGGAGTGCGATGCCTTGGCCGTCCGTCACAGTGCCTTGGTGGATTTCTTGATGGGCACTCGCTAGCTTTTTATTCACTTTAACCAGTAAAGCCTGCTCGCCGTGATACCGCTTGTTGAACTCTCTTTTTTCCAGTTCCAGCGATGGCCCGAAGATAGCTCTCATCTGGCGCTCGTTGTGGCCATCTAACGGGCGACCTAGATGATGCCAAATTCCAAGATTTAGCGTTGCCATGTGCCCGCCTGAATGCTTACGGTACGACTTATTCACAATGTGATGGATTGTCGTAGGCCCGCACACAAAGCCATGCCCGTCTACTTCGCACGCAATGCACGGCATCTCGCTTAGTCGGTGCATGCGCTCCGCTTCTTCGGGGGTCGGGCTTTTTGTAGATTTTCCACGCTTCACAGTTTCACCACAACAACCCCACAGCACGAGCACTGCGTCACCTTAACCCCATCGCTTTTCGATCTCAGTAGCAACGTCGCACGCCTAGCGCCGAACCTACCAGCACAGCCATAAGGGCAATAGCCGCGATCTATTCTGAATTGCTGAGTGCTCATCGTGATAACCCGTAATGCTCATCGGCATAGCGCGAGACTTCCGCTTCAAGTTCTGGCGCGGTCATCTTGAGTAGATCAGCACACACCGTCATTGCAGCACCAAACGCTTTGCCAAAGTCTTTTTCGTCTGGGATGTCATCGTAGCTATAACGCATCGGAACCAATTCGATAGCACCATCCAGCGTAATGACTTCGGTCACGTGCCCAGCCTTTAGCGCGATGGCCGTGCGAAACATTTTAAAATCGGTGTAGTACTCTTGGTTCTGGAACGTCAGATCCATTAGCGACATAAACAAGCAATGGTGCCGATAGTTGCGAGGCTGCACGATGTCAGCCCGATACACTGCGCCTAACTTCTGACGCTTGTGGATGGCCTGCGCTTCTTCGTCCGCAGGCACCCACCCGGCCAAGGTCTTTTTTATAAACCCCTTAGCCATTACGCTGCTTCTGCGTACTTCACGGTCAGTGCGGCTACCTTCGCGGTTAGTTCGACTAGGAACTGATCTACCGCCGCCTCCAATTCGAGAATGTATTTATCGTCTCGCTCGATTCGAGTGACGAATAAACGCATCGCTTCCGGTAGGCGCGGATCGAAGCTCACGAAGTCACACCATAGGCGGCTAGTGCAGGCCATCTGCCATTGCATTTGCGTCACGTACTTAAGCGGTACGCCACCATGCAAAAGCGTATCGATGTGTGTCGCCGTGTTTGGGCACTTGATCTCGACTAGCCCGTCATCGCTGACTAGCCCGTCAGGCGAGGCCGCAGACATCTTGATAAACGGGTGCTCTACGATGGCGACTTGCTCCACCTCCGCGTCCCTATACCATTCATAAGCGCTTCGAGCTGCGCCCTCGTTATCTGTTCCCCATTGCATCTCGCGGCTCGTGTAGCCCTCCGTAGGCGCTCCGGTAAGGCGTTCGGCGATAAGGTCCGCCATGTAGTTAGCACGAGACGCGGAGGGGCCGCTTTTCGTCTTCGCAACGATATCGGCAACCCGCGAGGCAGTGACTTTTCCAAGGCGCGCGGCCTTCCATTCGTCGGAACCCTGGATCATGGCTTGTTCCTCTTGGCTTCGAGCGCTTTGACAGCGCGCGAGTAGTCCTTGGTTTGGATATCGGCAAGCTTTTCGACGCCCATGTACTTTAGGAACTTGACACGATCCGTCTTTACTTCTTCAGCCAAGGCCATCAAGTCGGCAATCTGGCTTTCAGTAATGTACTGTTTCGCCTCAGATCCATTTCCATCGTCGTCCGCTTCTTTAGCGGCAAGACCCAAAATTGCTGTCGCCGTGTATCGCTCAAGATAAGACTTTGAGCTTGCGCGAGATTGGATTGCGTTACGACCTGGGCCAGTGTCAGGCGCAGCACCCATAGACACACATTCAGAGTGGCCGCTAACGTGGCGCAAATTGCACGTAACCTCAATCCAATCCTTATCATCTTTCGATA
>Ga0114940_10000144_pt1 | contig 44452 bp, 48 predicted proteins | sample ColdCreekSource_FD_87195 | JGI IMG/M metagenome (GOLD analysis project Ga0114940, IMG submission 87195) | Groundwater microbial communities from Cold Creek, Nevada to study Microbial Dark Matter (Phase II) - Cold Creek Source | ecosystem: Environmental > Aquatic > Deep subsurface > Groundwater ...
CCCGTTGTCCTAAAGGACTACGTCCTCGAAGGAGGATACACCTTCGGATAAGCAAACTTCGTAAGAAGTTCTTTGTGACTTCTGACTACATGCGGGCAAGCCCTTTGTGACTTCTGACTTGCGCCTAGCGCCTATCTCACTAATTTGGCGATCGCAATTCCCAGGTATAGACTGATAGCACCCATCACCGCACTACCTAGCCAATAGACTATAGCTTGACTAAAACGAGATGCTTGTACTAGCTGAATCGTATCCAGTTCATAGCTAGAGAAGGTGGTATAAGAACCAAGAAAACCAGTGGCAATTAGCAAGCGAACCTCTGGAGAAATCAGTAAAGTTTGTTCCAAAACTAAAGTGGTTAAGATCCCCATCGCAAAAGAACCTGTCAGGTTAATAATTAGCGTTCCATAGGGAAAACTCGTCCCCAACCGTTGAGCTAACCAAATAGTCAAATAATAGCGACTTAGAGAACCAGCGATCGCACCTAAGCTAACCGCCAGTGGATTGCGTATAGACTGTTTTTCCAGCATCTCAGGCATTAAGTCAGAGGTTATGGTGGCAAAGTAAGCTAAATTTCCCAAAGCAAATCTCATAATTGTAATACTCTCGGTCTGAATTAGCTTCGTTCAAAACAAAAAAGCTAGGGGCTAGAAGCTAGAAGCTAGAAGCTAGAAGCTAAAAATAAATTCTTCCTTTCCAAGCACCTCCTTGTCCTTGATAGTATTTAACCGCTGAATCTATGGTCATAAGCAGATATAAAAAAGCGATCGCTGGCAACAATACCCCCCAAGTCCTAGCTATTTTATAGAGTTTAATCGTGGGGACATAAGCCCAGATCATCAGCAACCAAGTTATAGCGCAGGTGCTACATACCAGCCAGTTACCAGTTACCAGCCCCCAAATCGTGCCAACAGGAGCAATTAAGTAAACTATGACCATGCCAAGGATCGTGCCGACTAATAATAGAGGGGAATAATTAAGCTGAGTATAGGCAGTGCGAGCAATGGTATCCCAAATTACCTTAAGATTATCGTAACCCCGCAGGCTAATCGTGGTTTCACTCAAGCCCAGCCAAATGTTGCTACCTGAAGATTTTACTGCTTGAGCTAGAGTACAGTCATCAATTAAAGCATTTTTAATGCTAGCAATACCGCCAATTTTGGTTAGAGCATCATGTCTAATTAACACACAGCCTCCCGCCGCCGCTGCTGTGGAGACATCGGGATCATTTACCCAGGGAAAAGGATAAAGCTGTTGAAAGAAAAAGACAAAGGCGGGAATTAATAATTTCTCCCAAAAACTTTGACAGCGCAGCAACACCATCAAGGAAACTAAATCTAAATCTGCTGTTACTGCTTTCTCCACTAGGTTCGTTAAATTATTGCTGTCATGCTGAATATCTGCGTCGGTGAACAGCCAATAATCGGGAGACGTAACTTGAGTTGTGACAGATTCAATACCCTGGTGCATTGCCCAGAGTTTCCCTTTCCAACCTGATGCTAGAGGTTGACCCGCAATTACTTTGAGGCGATCGCTTTTTCCTAAGCTCACAGCCGTTTCCAGGGCAATTTCCGAGGTGCGATCGCCACTATTATCATCCACTAGCACAATCGAAAACTCCCCAGCATAATCTTGCTGCAATAACGAAGTTAAACTAGCAGCGATCGCTTCTGCCTCATCCCTGGCGGGTACAACGGCACATACAGAGGGGTAATGGCTTAATCCTAGAAAAATATCGCCATCCAGGCGACAATCAGCACGCCAAAAATCTCCCCAAAACCAAAGTAAGTATAACCAAATGCCTAAAGGTAAAGCCCAAATAATTGATAATTGATAATTGATAATTACCTCCCCCATTTCCCTAATTCCCTAACAGGATGCATTTTGATATTTAGTTACACTCACCTAATTAAAGGGAACTATCAAATTAACAATCAATCTTATTCCCTAAATGAGCAATGTCGATCAACTCTAACTCTCTCTGGTTAATCTTTAATACCTTTCTGGTTTTTGTCATGCAGCCAGGATTTATGTGTTTGGAGTCGGGATTAACCCGTACCAAAAACAGTATCAACGTCGCCATCAAAAATCTCGTTGACCTCGGTATTTCAGTCCTCCTCTTTTGGGCTGTGGGTTATGGTCTTACCTTTGGTACTTCCAAGTTGGGAATTTTTGGCTGGGATCATTTTTTCTTGCATCCAGAAGCTTGTTCCCCCGAAGAAATGGTGTTTTTTCTCTTCCAGATGATGTTTTGTAGTACCGCCACTACGATTGTTTCTGGTGCTAGTGCCGAAAGATTAAAGTTTCGGGCTTATGTGGTCATTACGATAATTATTTCAGGATTAATCTATCCTCTTTTTGCTCATTGGGCTTGGAATAGTCATGGCTTTAGTGATGGTGCAGGCTATTTAGAAGCACTAGGATTTATCGATATTGCGGGGGGAACAGTAGTACACAGTGTCGGTGGCTGGGTTTCTTTGGCGGTTATCTTGGTGGTGGGGGCAAGAACTGGCAGATTTGATCGCTCTAATAACCCTAATAAATTCCGTGGCATTTATGCTTCTAACTTGCCTTTTTCGGTACTGGGGGTGATGCTGATTTGGTTGGGGTGGTTCGGGTTTAATGCGGGGAGTGTAACGCCAACCATCGCCAATGTGGCTTTAACTATTCTCAATACTCTCTTGGCTGGGGCAGCAGGCATGCTCTGTACAGGCTTTCTTGGTTGGCAAAAGCTGAGAACTAACAAGGCGGAAATTTTAATCAATGGTTCTTTAGCGGGGTTGGTTTCTATTACCGCCGTTTGTAATGCTGTTGAGCCGCTTGTGGCGATCGCCATTGGGGCAGTAGGAGGGGCAGTTATGCTCTTGGTCAGCCATTGGTTAACCTATTGGCGCATTGACGATGCGGTGGATGCGATTCCTGTGCATTTGGGGGGTGGTATTTGGGGAACTTTAGCTGTGGGGTTAGTGGGCAATCTGGATGTTCTCCAGACTGAGTTGAGTCGAGTTAGCCTGTTATTGGTGCAGTTATGGGGCATTGTAATCTGTGGTTTGTGGGCATTTGGGGCAACCTGGATTTTACTGCAACTAATTAACCGTCTGATGCCTTTGCGCGTCTCTTTAGCTGATGAAGATCGAGGCTTAAATGTATCAGAACACTATGCTAAAAGTGCGGTGTATGAAATGCTGCGGGTCATGGAACGCCAAGCCAGCGATCGCGACCTCAGCCTCAGAGTTCCTGAAGAACCCTTTACGGAAATTGGTTATGTCGCCCAACATTACAATCAGGTGATGAATTCTCTAGAAGTCTCCCACCAACAGCTACGGCAATTCAACAATGAGTTAGAGCAGAAAGTTAAGCAACGTACTGCTGAATTATCTACTGCTAAAGAGAAAGCAGAAGTAGCTAATGAAGCTAAGAGTACTTTTATTGCTACCATGAGTCACGAACTGAGAACCCCCCTCAACGCCATTATCGGATTTGCTCAATTGATGGCTGGGAGTGAAAATTTACCCAAAGAAGAACAAAGACAAATCGAGATTATCAATCGCAGCGGAGAACATTTACTTTCCTTGATTAATAATGTGCTAGACCTCTCGAAAATGGAGGCAGAGCAACTAGATTTAGACCTCAGTCAGTTCGATCTTTATGCTTTACTCCACGATCTAGAGCAGATGTTTAGTCTCAAAGCTGCTAATGCTAATCTGCGGCTTAGTGTGGTCATCGCTCCCGCTACACCGTCCTATATTTTGGCAGATCAAGGGAAACTACGGCAGATTTTGATTAATTTACTCAATAATGCCCTCAAGTTCACAAGAAAGGGGGGAGTTACCCTCAGAGTCTTCCCTACTTCACCAGTCATGCTAACTTTTGAAATCCAAGATACAGGAGAAGGGATTGCCCCCGAAGAACTAGAGCATCTGTTTAAACCTTTTAGTCAAACTAAATCGGGTAGAAAAGCTCAGGAGGGTACAGGATTGGGACTAACTATCAGTCGTAAATTTGTGCAGCTAATGGGGGGAGAGATCGAAGTTGAATCGGTAGTTAATCAAGGGAGTATTTTCCGTTTTCAGATTCAGGTTCAAACTGTGGCAACGACGGAAATTCCGCCTAATAAAATTCTTACGAGCAAAATTTCCCCTCAATCTATTGTTCTCCCAGGAAAGCAAAACCCACCTCGGATATTGATTGCAGACAATCGCCCACTGGATCAAGAACTACTAGTTCAGCTACTTCAGCCTCTAGGTTTTGTTCTTACCACCGCTACCGATACTCAAGAAGCGATCGCTTTAGCCCAATCATGGCAACCCGACTTAATCCTGCTCGATCTTAACCTGTCCAAAATGAGGGAGGAAAAAGCAATTAGACTAGTTAAAAAACTACTTAAAAGCGATCGCATTGTCGCTCCCAAAATTATTGCTTTAACTACTAACATCCCAGGAACAGCAGCAGCCCAGATTATGGCAATGGGTTGTGATGATTTTTTGGAGAAACCTATTAAAACTGACGAACTACTGTTGATGATGACGAAGCATTTAGGGGTGTGCTATACCTGTGCAGAAGGAAATATTGCGGAATCATTATTATCCCCTCTGACCGCAGAAGGCGGTAACTCCCAAGCCCTGGCTTTGAAAGCTAGGGAACGAGTGGCTTTAAATAATCAGGCTTTTGAAGAGATATCCCAGGAATTACTGCGGTCACTTCAAAAATCCATTATGGAAATTGACTTAGATAAAATTGAGCAGATTACCCAGCAGATTGGACAGGAAAATGAACTATTAGCTCAGGCAATTGAGCGACATATTAGTAATTTTGAATACGAGCATATTTTGAATTTATTACCTTTTAATTAGTATTATCCCAGGAAAATTAAATAGTGAAAAAATTAATGGCGGCGCGGGAGTTAAACAACATTCTGATTGTGGATGATACTCCCCAAAATCTACATTTGCTGGTGGATATTCTGACTAAATATGACTACAAGGTTAGACCAGTTCCTAACGGTAAGCTAGCTCTCTCCGCGGCCGAAATTAATCCCCCTGATCTAATTCTTTTGGATATTATGATGCCTGACCTCAATGGCTACGAGGTCTGTAAACAACTTAAAGCCAATCCCCAAACCAAAGATATTCCCGTGATCTTCATTAGTGCGGGAAATGAAGCAGTAGATAAAGTCAAAGGTTTTGCCATCGGTGGGGCAGACTATATTTGTAAGCCATTTCAGATCCATGAGGTACTGATGCGGATTAAAAATCAGCTTGTGGTCAAAAGTCTGCAACAACAATTACGAGCTAAAAATGACCAGCTTAAGCAAACCATAATTCAACTCAAAGAAAGTCAGAAAAAAGAGTTTGAGTCCCAAAAACATCTTGCCCTTGCCAAAATTACTTCGGGCATTAGTCAGCAGGTTAACCATCCCCTCGCTGAAATTAATCATACTCTTGATGAAATTCGACAATTCGGCAAAGCTACCCTCGAAAATATTCCTGCCTTTTTAGCGGAAATTCCCCCCCAGCAGCAAACCTACTTTGTTTCACTCTTAAAACAGGCTCAAGATAATCGCATTAATCCCCTGTTGTCAGACCAAGAAAAGCAAGAGCTAAAAAATCAGCTTTTAGCAAAATTAACTCCCTTTGAACTGCAAGAAACAGCTAAAATTGCTGACATTCTAATTGAATTAGGCTTTAGTGAGGAAATTGAAAGTTTTGTGCCGCTTTTTGCCTGCGAAAATTACTGGAAAATCTTGGATAATGCCTGTCTGATTATTAATCTCCACCAAAACGTCAACAGTATTAATAGCTCCACCGTTAAAGTTAGCAAGGTAATTTCCGCTTTTGAAGACTATGCTCATCATAGCTATAGTACAGATCCCAAACGCCTAGCCAACTTGGAAAGCACCCTGGAAAAAGCCCTGAGTTTAATTGCTCCCGATTTACCCCCTGGCATCCAAATTATTAAACGTTACAGTCAAGTATTAACTATTAACTGTTATCCTGAAGCACTAGAAAAAGCGTGGTTTCATCTAATTCAGAATGCGATCGAAGCCATCGGCACCCACGGCATTCTAACGATTAATCTCTATCAACAGCAAAATTATCTGATGGTGGATCTAATTGATACGGGAGCAAGTATTAGTCAAGATCTGCTAGATCAACTCTGTGATCCCTTTTTCACTACTAAATCTGCTGAGGGGAAAATCGGCCTGGGACTGGCGATCGCCAAACAAATTATTGAACAGCATGATGGTAGCATTGCAGTGAACCTGCTTTCAGGTAAAATGACCCTCCCTGGAAATACTAAATTTACGATTTCTTTGCCTGTTTAGGAGAAGAAGGGGAAAGGGAAAAGCGGTGCGACCCCTCGTTATGCGGAGCGGTATCCTCCTTCGAGGACTACGTCCTTTAGGACGGCGAAAGACGCAAACAAAGGCTTTAGCCGCATGTAATGCTCACCAAGAAAGGGAAAACAGTACCTCGTGGTTCTGAGAATTGTTATCGAAATTCCAAGATAGGATTATAGATATAAATTGCAACAATAATCGTAAATCTATGAATCAAAAAGTTTATAAAATTGAATCTTTTTGGGACTCGGAAGCACGAGTATGGGTAGCAGAAAGCGATGATGTTCCTGGGTTAGTCACAGAAGCAGATACTATTGAAGCTTTGACCGCTAAATTAAGGGCAATGATTCCAGAATTGTTACTTTTAAATAATATTGTTACTGCCGAGTATGTTGGCAACATTACTTTTGAATTAGTTAGTCATCGTCAAGAATTGATTCAGGTGGCTAGCTGAATGGCTCGTTCTTTTACTCCTCAATTAAAAAAACTCTTATCTGAAGCAGGATGCAACTTTGAACGGCAAGGAAAAGGAGATCATGAAGTTTGGTATAGTCCCATAACCAATAGGCGTTTTGTAGTTGATAATTCCCTAAAATCTCGTCACACTGCAAACGCTGTTTTAAAACAAGCAGGATTATCCAAAGCTTTTTAGTTTACTGTAGCTAGAAAATTTATGATGCAGGGACTACCTAGTACGGTTGATCGAGCTTTGAGGCATATGAAAATTGCCATTTTCCCGATCAACACGACATGAACTAGCGGGTTAAGTAAATCAACCTAATTAAACGTGAGACTGATCTCCCCAAATCCCTATTACCCTAAACCAAAACTATTTTATGTTCAATTAGGAGAAGCTACTTATGCCCCTACGGATTCTTTAGCGGCATACATTACCTCTAGGGTAATCTCGGACATATTGCGATCGCGAGCAAATTTTTCGGTATTGCGCTTAACCTTGCCCCGCACAAAGCCAGGGATTTTGCCGAGTTCTGCCTTGGCTTCTTTATCCCAGTTGAGATCTGAGTCAGCAGAAATGCCCTTGGTAATCACCTCTTTGGTATCATGTCCCCCAAAGATTTCTAATAGGTGATCTTCCATGCCCAGAGTAAAGGAATTATATACTAAATCGGCGATTTGGTTGGTTCCTTCATAACCCATAAACGGCTTATAACCGATGGGGAAATTTTGAATATGAATTGGGGCTGCAATCACACCACAAGGGATGTCTAGCCGTTTACCCACATGACGTTCCATTTGAGTGCCGAAAATAGCTGAAGGTTCAAGACGAGCGATCGCATCACCGATTTCGGCATTATCATCACTAATCAGCACTTGATCGCAATATTCACTAACCTGTGCTTTAAACCAGTCAGAGTCATATCTACAGTAAGTACCCGCTAAAACTACATGAATACCCATTTCTTTCGCCAGAATTTTGGTCATGGCTGCGGCGTGGGTATTGTCACCAAAGACAACAGCTTTTTTCCCTGTGAGGTTTTGGCAGTCAATTGAACGGGAAAACCAAGCAGCCTGGGAAACATATAGGGTTTGATTATTGATGTAGTCTTCGTAGTCTACTTCTGCACCCTGATGATTAATTACCTGCTGTATTTTGCGGAGACAACGGGCTGTTTCTACCACTCCCATCGGAGCAATATCGACATAGGGCATCCCGAACTCAGATTCTAAGTATTCCGCCGTCATCATGCCTAATTCGCGATAGGGAACTAGATTAAACCAGGCACGAGTCAAGTTTCTGAGGTTCTGTACCGAAGCGCCATCAGGAATCACCTCGTTAACTTCAATACCCAAATTTGCCATCAGACGTTTTAGTTCGGTGCAGTCATGTTGGTTATGGAAACCCAAAGTGGAAGTGCCGATAATGTTGACGGACGGTTTTTCAGTTTTAGCGGTAGGTAGTTGATCTTGTTTGCGGGCCTTTTCTAGATAAAATTTAACTATTTGATGTAAAGTGCGATCAGCAGCCTGAAGTTCGTTATAGCGATAGTGGTTAACATCCGCTAGCAGCACATCTCCCTTGGTATCCATCGCCGCACGACTAACGAAGTTTTGGAGGTCTTCTTGCAAAATACTAGAAGTACAGGTGGGGGTGAGGACAATTAAATCGGGGCTTTCTTCCTTGTCTTTGCGGGTGATGTTATCGACAACCTTCTCCTGAGAACCTCTGGCTAAAACATTGCGATCGACAATACTAGCGGTGACTGGAGTAAAATTTCGCTCCCGTTCTAACATCGATCGCATGACGTTGAAATAATCATCTCCTAGGGGTGCGTGCATGATCGCATGAACGTTTTTGAATGAGCTGGCAATCCGTAGCGTGCCAATATGGGCGGGGCCTGCATACATCCAGTAAGCTAATTTCATGGGTCTTCTCTCCTTAATAAAATTGACACGATTGATGTAGATGTGCGGACAGAAAAATAGCACTATAGTTTTAAATCTTGCTCCTTATTGTCCCAGAAATAGGCAAGTAGATCTAATCAACTAACACTGTCAAATTGAACACCCAGAATCAAGAGCGCAAGCAATATATGAAGAGGCTCTTGGCGATTTTTTAAAATCTATACAGCGCTATTCTGGTGCAATAAATCTTAATATTCATCTTGATTGAATATTACAGAGATTAAAGATTTTAAAAGTTAACAAAAATATTAATGTTGTTGTGTTGAAAATCTTGGTTGAGAGCTCAAATTAACTATCGGAGATCTCTGAAAAGTCAACATTCGTATTAGAACTATAATTTAAACAAAACAAAATCATGGGGTTTCTTGCTAATCTAGTGAGTAGATGGAATAATTGATCAAACCCGAACCTTCAATTTTTCCCTACGCCCCAAACCCGACACCCACTTATTTATATGAAATGGCAAGAAATATCTGGTAACTGGGTTTATCTCCCTCGTCAGGAAGTAAAGGGCATTGTTCATTTCTTGGGTGGCGCATTTGTGGCTACCGCACCTCAAGTATCCTATCGCTCGATTTTAGAGCAACTGAGTCAGGCTGGTTTTGGGATTATTGCTACACCTTTTCTCAATACCTTCGATCATTTTGCGATCGCCCGTGAAGTCCTCAATCGTTTTGAAACTGCGATCGACAGACTGCAAAGAACTAACCAGTTAAAAACAGGTTATATACCGATATACGGCATCGGACATAGTATGGGCTGTAAGCTTCACCTACTCATTGGCAGTTTATACGATGTCGAAAGAGCAGGAAATATTCTCATTTCGTTTAATAATTATCCTGCTAGTCGAGCCGTTCCTTTGATGGAGCAGTTTAACGTTACTCCCATGCTGAATGTGGAGTTTGCCCCTTCCCCTCTAGAAACCGAAAAGTTAATTTCCGAACATTACGGTGTACGCCGTAATTTATTGCTCAAGTTTACCCAAGATGAATTAGATCAAACAGTCAACTTAAACAGTGTTTTAAAAAATCGCTTTCCCGACATGATCACGTTGCGTACTTTGACAGGAACTCACCTAACTCCTTTATCTCAAAATATCCAGTGGCAAACAGGGGATTTCTTCACGCCGATTGATGCCATCGGTCAATGGTTTAATCAAGGATTATCTCGTAATTTACAGAATTTGAAACACGAGTTAGTTACTTGGCTAAATCCCATGTCAGTTTTTTAAGCTTAATAATTGATAATTAATAGTATTTACTGATTTCTAAGCACTAAATCTACATATATAAATTGTGAAGTTCGTATATAGATTTATTGTCGATTTAGTATCTATATTCACAATGCTTAATTAATTAGTAAAAAAAACGCTATATTGATATGTGCTTGACATCTCTATCCTTTAAAATTAGCTTTGAAGGTTAGGTGTACCTTGGCAATTTAAAACTTGTCAAATCTTTTGATTTAAACTGCTTAAGTATATTTACAATTATCGAAATTAAAGTTAATCTTTAAAAGTAAGTGAAATTACTTAGGTTAATTAACAAGATCTTTGAATTTAATCTAAGCTTAATAAGCTCAAAAAGAGGAGTGACAATAATATGAAAGTAGCCTTTCTTGCTGGTGGGTTAGGAACTAGAATTTCCGAAGAAACAGAAAATAAGCCTAAGCCGATGGTAGAAATTGGTGGACAGCCAGTTTTGTGGCATATCATGATGCACTACTATCAATACGGCTTCAAAGATTTTACCGTTGCCTTGGGTTACAAGGGAGCCGCTATCAAAAAATATATGGTGGATTATTGCGCTCTCAATAGCAATTTAACCGTAGAGTTAGGCAGTGGTAAAATCACAACTCATGGTAGCTATCAATTAGATTGGAACGTAAATTTAATTGACACAGGATTAACCACCAACACTGGTGGCAGAATTAAGCGCCTCGCCCCCTATATTGGTCAAGAAACTTTCATGCTTACTTGGGGTGATGGGGTATCTGACGTAAATCTAGATGATTTATTAGCTTTCCACCGTTCCCACGGTAAATTAGCAACTTTGACGGCCGTGCGACCACCAGCACGTTTTGGTCACTTGGATTTACAGGGGGATCAAATAGCTGAGTTTTCTGAAAAGAATCAGACAAAAGAAGGCTGGATTAACGGAGCTTTCTTTGTGCTAGAGCCTGAGATTTTTGACTACATCGATGGCGATGACACTCAATGGGAAAAAGCTCCATTAGAAAAATTGGCTAGAGACGGACAGCTTATGGCCTATAAGCATGACGGTTTCTGGCAATGTATGGATACATTACGGGATAAAACCCTTCTAGAAACTTTGTGGGCTAGTGGGAACGCACCTTGGAAAACATGGGAGAACGAAAAAAATGAGAATATTACTAACTGGTCACAAGGGTTACATCGGAACCATAATGGTGCCAATGCTGATCGAGAAAGGGTATGATGTTGTCGGTTTAGACACAGATTTATACGCTAGAAGTACTTTCGGCGAAGGCATAGTCGAAATTCCTGAATTAGTTAAAGATATTCGCGATGTCGAGTTAGAAGATTTAGAAGGATTTGATGCGGTTCTCCACTTAGCTGGACTGTCTAATGATCCTTTGGGTAATCTTAATCCGAGCTTGACGGAAGAAATTAACCACAAAGCTTCAGTTAAACTAGCAAAACTGGCAAAGCAAGCTGGAACTAGTCGTTTTATCTTCTCTTCTTCCTGTAGTAACTACGGTGCGGGGGGTGAAGATTGGCTAAATGAAGAGTCCGCTTTTAATCCTGTAACCCCTTATGGAGTTTCTAAGGTAAAAGTAGAACAGGAAGTTGCTCAGTTAGCGGATGATAACTTTAGCCCTACCTTTCTGCGTAATGCCACTGCTTACGGCGTATCCCCCAGATTACGTTTTGATTTAGTCTTAAACAATTTAGTTGCCTGGGCCTTTACTAAAGGTTTGGTCTATATCAAAAGTGATGGGACTCCTTGGCGACCCATTGTTCATATAGAAGACATTTCCCGCGCCTTTATTGCGGTTTTAGAAGCTCCTAGAGAGTTAATTCATAATGAAGCCTTTAATGTAGGCCGCAATGAAGATAACTATCAAATTCGCGAAATAGCTGACATTGTTAAGGAAACCGTGCCGAACTGTCGCATTGAATACGCACCTGATGCAGGGCCAGATACCCGTTGCTATCGAGTGGACTGTAGTAAGATTGCTAGAGTTTTGCCCAGTTTTCAGCCGCAATGGAATACCCGCAAAGGCGCAGCGGAACTATATGAAGTGTACCAAAAAGTTGGTTTGACTCTAGATGAGTTTGAGGGGACTAAATACCAAAGAATAGCTCATATTAAATATCTGATTAGTAATGAATTACTGGATGGAGAATTACGCTGGCGGAAGGAACAGTTGGCAACTATTGAATAGCTTTTATAGTGGTTAACTTAATTTGATCACTAAATAAAATAATGCTTAGGACAGTCACTATTGATTGTCCTAATTTCTATCATCGACTATTAATACTATTTATCAAAAGTAATAAGAGACTTAGTAGGTTGTGTAGAACCAAGGGTGAAACCTAACTAAACTTTTCGCTTGTTGGGTTTCGTGCCTCAAACGCCAGGTCATACAACGGGGATAACCCCGCAAGTGACTGGCTCCCCAACCTACAATCTAATTTTATCCTAAAGGATACACTTTGTTATCTCGACCGTTACTTTTGAAAATTGGTATAAGCCGCTAGTCACCTTGAATAATCTGTAATCTTAACCATACTATGAACAATCATCAGCCAAGTTGTCTTTCCTGCGGGAACAAAGACCTCAAATCAATTATTTCTTTTGGCTATACTCCCCTAGCGGATAATCTTTTAACAAAAGAGCAACTCGATGCTCCAGAATACACTGCTCCTTTAGACTTGGTTTTTTGTCCTGAATGTAGTTTGGTGCAAATTACCGAAATAGTTCCCCCTGAGATTCTTTTCTGTCAGGACTATCCTTATTTCTCTTCTGTATCGGTATCTTTGCTCAAGCACTTTGGTGATAGCGCCAAAAATTTAATTAAAACCAGAAATTTAGACCGCAATAGCTTAGTGATTGAAGCTGCCAGTAACGATGGCTACATGCTGAAAAACTTTGTGGAGGAGGATATCCCTGTACTGGGTATTGATCCAGCCTCTGGCCCTGTAAATGTCGCTTTGGAGAAAGGGGTTAACTCTATATGTACGTTTTTTGGCAAAGAATTAGCTCAAAAACTAAAGGATGAAGGTAAGCAAGCAGATGTGTTTTTAGCTAATAATGTTTTGGCTCACGTACCAGACTTAAATGGTTTTGTTACTGGGATTTCCCTCCTGTTAAAAGATACGGGAGTGGCGGTAATTGAAGCTCCTTATCTTCTAGATTTGGTGGAACATTGCGAGTTTGACACAATTTATCATCAACATCTTTGTTACTATTCCGTGACTGCCTTAGATAAGCTGTTTAGAAGACACAACTTATATTTAAACCATATTGAACAAACAAAAATCCACGGTGGTTCTTTGCGTTTATATGTCGAACCAAAAGAAGCAGTGCAGGATTCAGTCAAGTCTTTACTTGCAGCAGAACAGTCCGCACAGGTAGATCAAATGACCTATTACGAAAATTTTGCAGGTAAAGTAGCAGATTTTAAGGCTTCACTGTTAGAGATTCTCTGGGATTTGAAACAGCAAGGCAAAACGGTTGTGGGATATGGTGCTGCGGCAAAAGCTACCACCATGCTTAGTTACCTGGGTATTGATAAAACTTTGTTGGATTACATAGTAGACTTAAACACTTTTAAGCATGAACGCTATATGAGTGTAAATCATCTACCTATCTTTCCTCCTACCAAGCTCTTAGAAGATCAACCAGACTACGTATTGATCCTCGCCTGGAACTTTGCTGAAGAAATTATGCAGCAGCAGCAGGAATATCAAAAAGCTGGAGGGAAATTTATTGTTCCTATCCCTAAACCCAGAATTGTCTAATTCCCTACAGTAAGTTTCCCAATTAGTTAGAAAATCTAGAAAATCAAATTTTATCCAGGAGTGTCAGTTATGGTCAGAGATATAGTTTCCAATGTCAGTTCCTCAGAAAGCAAAACACAAAAAGTTCAGCATTCATGTCCTAACTGTGGGCATCATGAACTTGAAGTTTTTTACGAAGTTCGAGATGTTCCCGTTCACAGTTGTCTGATGATGTCAGATCAAGCTAAAGCAATTGATTTTCCTAGTGGAGATGTGGTTTTAGGATTTTGCGATCGCTGTGGTTTTATTACCAATACCGAATTTGATGCCAAATGGTCATCCTATGCACCAAACTACGAAGATCAACAAAGCTATTCTCCCACATTTAACAAGTTTTCCCTCAAACTTGCCAATCATTTAATCGATAAATACGATCTCCATAATAAAGACATTATTGAAATCGGCTGTAGCAAGGGAGATTTCTTACTGTTACTGTGTGAATTAGGTAACAACCGTGGAGTGGGAATTGACCCTAGTGTAGTACCTGGAAGAGTAGAAAGTGAGGCAGCAGAGCGTGTAACCTTTATTCAAGACTACTATTCAGAAAAGCATTCCGAGTATGTCGGTGACTTTATTTGCTGTCGTCATACCCTAGAACATATCCAACCTACCTCTGAGTTTATCAAAACCGTGCGTAAGTCTATCGGCGATCGCAATACTACCGTCGTATTTGAAATCCCTGATAACACTAGAGTTCTCAAAGAACAGGCTTTTGAAGATATTTACTACGAACATTGTTCCTATTTTAGCCCAGGTACCTTAGCTCGTTTATTCCGCGACAGTGGTTTTGAAGTAACAGATCTCTACTGCGATTATGGCGATCAATATTTATTGATCGAAGCAAAACCTGTTGCCATGCCTTCAGATAAGGTTCATTCTTTTGAAGAAAACGTGTCCGATGTCGCTCAAGATGTGCAGTTGTTTACTGACAAGATCACAGGAAAATTAGAATATTGGAAAAAGTATTTAGATGATGCTCAGGCTCAGGGGGAAAAAGTCGTAGTCTGGGGTTCGGGTTCAAAATGTGTGGCTTTCTTAACCACCCTGAAAACTATCGATAAAATTCAATATGCTGTGGATATTAACCCTCACCGTCACGGCAAATATATTCCTGGAGTGGGCAAAGAAATTATGGCTCCCGAATTCCTCAAAACCTATCAGCCAGATAAGGTGATTGTGATGAATGCCATCTATACCGATGAAATTAGCGACATGCTTAAAAATATGGGTGTTGAGACTGAAGTGGTGGCATTGTAATTTATCCCGTGTGCAACTTCCTCAATTTTATCGATCTTTAACAGTATTTGTTGAAAGATCCCCCTAAATCCCCCTTCTTAAGGGGGACTTTAAATAAATCAGCAAACCAAAAAAGTAAATCTAGATAACTTAAGTCATGAGCAAAAGCTTGAATACTTACATCAACTAAACAAAATGAATATTCGGGCTTCAAATAGAAGTGCAGAATTGGCGCGGATGATAGGTAGAAATGAAACCACTGGATACGATTATATTTACTGGTATTAAATTCAATTGCTAAATTCTCAAGTATTCTGAATTAATGCCAAAAACCGCCAGTCCCTTGATTGGCGACGAGGCTTCCACCTCTGCTGCGCGATCGTTTTTATGAGCCAGAACAGTAATCGTTTACTAATTTACCCCACAGTATTATGCACAAAAACAACTACACGATCATTGGAGGGGGAATTGTTGGCTTGTCTACAGCGATGGCGTTAAGTCAACGATTTCCTGGAGCAAAAATTGCCCTATTAGAAAAAGAAGCATCTTGGGCTGCTCACCAAACGGGACATAATAGCGGTGTGATTCATTCGGGCATTTACTACAAGCCAGGCAGTTTCAAAGCCAAACTTTGTTACCAGGGGAATCGCTCAATGGTGGATTTTTGTGAGCAGCATAATATCAACTATCGCATTTGTGGCAAGGTAATTGTCGCTACTGAGCCTCATGAATTGCCCTTGCTGGATAATCTTTATGAACGGGGTGTGGCTAATCAAATTGAAATTAATAAGCTGACTCAAGAGCAAGTTAAAGAAATTGAGCCTCATGTTAGCTGTTTGGCAGGTATTTTAGTTAAATCCACAGGGATTGTAGATTATAAGCAAGTTTGTCAGAAATACGCCGAAATCGCTCAAGCGCAAGGGGTAGAACTTTATCACAGCACCTGCGTTCAAGATTTGCAAGCCACCACTGACGGCTATGTGATTAAAACCAATCTAGAAGAATATCAAACAGAATTTTTAATCAACTGCGGGGGGTTATATAGCGATCGCCTGACAGAATTAGCCAATGCTAAACCTCCAGCCAAAATTGTTCCTTTTCGAGGAGAATATTACGAATTAACCCCCGAAAAGCGCTATCTAGTCAACGGTGCAATCTATCCTGTTCCCAACCCTAATTTTCCCTTCTTGGGAGTGCATTTTACCCCAGGAATCGATGGTAGTGTCCATGCTGGACCAAACGCTGTACTCGGTTTTAAACGAGAAAGCTATAACAAGTGGGATTTTGACCTCAAGGACTTTATGGACACCATGACCTATCCTGGCTTTTGGAAACTGGCAGGGAAATTTTATAACGAAGGAATCCAGGAAATGATGCGCTCCTATAGTAAAGCAATTTTTGTCCGTAGTTTACAAAGATTAATTCCTGAAGTACAAGCCCAAGATGTAGTACCTACCCCCGCAGGAGTAAGAGCGCAAGCTTTAAAAAATGATGGTTTAATGGTTGATGACTTTTTAATTGTTAAGGGCAATAAAGCACTACATGTCTGTAATGCTCCCTCCCCTGCTGCTACTGCCTCGATTGAAATTGGTAAATATATAGTGGCGCAAGTACCTGAAGATATTTAAAACAATCAAACTAAAGTAATCAAAGCTTCATCGAGTGTCCAAAGATCGTGAACTCTTAAAGCATTACGATACCAAATAAAAATACGTTGCTTGGTCATATAAAAATCTATCTGTTTAAATAATTTGATTTTTGGAACTAACTTTAAGCTTTGATAGTAAAAAGATCTAAATCACATCTTCGTATATTTAAGATAGCTAAACTTGTGTATATGTAGTATGTAGCATATTTCAAGATAAAAATGAAAGATTTAGACAGTTCTGATTTTCAGGCTTGTTTATCGAGCCAGCCTAGAAAAAATAGTCCCACATCTAGCAAAATTGCTCAAGAATTAGCTACAGAACTTTTGACTTTAGTTGGTGATGATAGCAATAAAGCGTTCACAATTATTCGAGAAATTATGTATTACAGTCCTAATAAATCTGTTGAATGGTATTATGAGCAAGCCGTATCGCAATTAAACCAAAAAGTTTATCGTACATTTGCTTGAATCAGCTTGAAACTACTGTATCTATACACCTGATATTCCGCAGTTAGATTAAAAAATTAGGACGGCGATCGCGTAACTCAATCAAACATAGCTCCGCTAAGGCTTCGATTGAAAATAGTAAACAAATTGTGGCACAAGTTCCTGAAAATATCTAAGGATGAGCATAAGTCTAATCCTAATCATTTTTCTATACCTACCGCTTGAATATAGAAAAGTATGATAATAAATAAAATCCATCATAGAAAAAATATAGATCTAGATGAAGACATTTACCGCAATTGTCGAGCGCGACTTAGATACAAATCTCTATGTAGGTTATATTCCTGGGTTTAAAGGCGCACATTCTCAGGGAGAAACTTTAGACGAACTGCAAGAGAATCTTAAGGAAGTAATAGAAATGCTATTAGAGGATGAAGATATAACCTTTGAAACTGAATTTGTCGGTACTCAACAGATTGTAGTCTAAAAATTCATGGGTAAGATTCCAATCCTTAACCCGATGAAATTCTTGATAGTATTGTTGATAGATTGCCATTTCTGCTATAAATCAGGACAGCGATCGCCAGTAGGTTTAATCTGTTCTTCTCTAGGCGGTAATCATCTCAGGCTGAGAATTGGGGGAAGCTGGCTCGAAATGCAACACCATCAACTGTTCGGGACGTAAACCTAGAGATTCATAGGTACGTCCATCCTTATCACTAAATTCCACTTCAAAAGCAGCACCATCAGCCAAAATTTCTACTACAGTTCCTACTTGACCTCGCCAAAGGTTTTCTTCAGAGAGATCGGTGGTTAATGCGACTACATCGAGGAGTTTAATATTATTAGTTGTCATTTTTGGTTTACCTCCAAGGCTTATGTGATATGTTTGCCTGTATTATGTTTTGAATTAAGGCAATAATCTCGCAGCTTGCGAATATCGACAACTGCATTTTCGGCATTGGGGATAAGCATTTGTAAGTTAAGTTCTATAATCTTTCCCAGTATTGTTCATTAAGATCGCCATTTTTCCTATAAATCAGGACGGCGATTGGGCTTTAGCCCACGCTTTGCGATCGCAATATTATGTCATCACGTTGTTTTCTATTGAGTAATTTAAAATAGTCTATTATACTTGTACTATTAACAAGACAAGTGTAAATTATGAAAATAGTAACTTTTACTGAAGCGAGAAATAAGTTTAAGAGCATTTTAGATCGCGTAGTCGAAGATGCAGACTATACCGTAATTACTAGGAGAGATGCTGATGACGCGGTGGTCATGTCTCTTGATTATTTTAATAGCTTGTTAGAAACCGTTCATTTACTCAAGTCTCCTGCCAACACTGCTCATTTAGAACGTTCGATTGCACAGTATAAACAGGGGAAAGTTACTGAACGAGATCTGTTAGATGAGTAAACGCATTTTAGCCTGGACTGATGAAGCCTGGGATAGTTATGTTTACTGGCAGAGTCAGGATAAAAAAACGTTAAAGAGAATTAACAAACTAATCAAAGCTACAAAAAGTACACCTTTTACAGGGATTGGTAAGCCTGAACCTCTGAAGGAAAATTTATCAGGATTGTGGTCGCGTCGCATAGACGATACAAATCGTCTTGTGTATGCAGTCAGCGATCGCTATTTGACGATTATCTCTTGTCGGTTTCATTACTGATCAGTAATTTTGTTCTTGCCATTTCTCTCATAAATCAGGACGGCGATCGCATTAATGTTCTGTTGTAATTCGCGATCGCATCACTCACTGTATTAATTAAGCGATATTTCTTCGATCGCTTCGATCTTGGAGGGCAACTTCGCAGTTAAGACTTCTGCCCCAGATTCAGTAACTAAAACATCATCTTCAATCCGAATTCCCCTAACATCAGCAAACTCCTCCAACTTTTCCCAATTCACTACATCATGGTACTTCTGTCGAAAATTTAGATCATTTAAAATTGCTGGAACTTGATAGAAACCTGGTTCGATGGTAACTACCATCCCTGACTGGAGAGGACGGTTTAATCGGAGATAGCCCAAGCCAAAGCGATCGCTCCTAGTTCTTCCTGGTTCGTATCCTGCCACATCTCCTAAGTCTTCCATATCATGTACATCTAGCCCTAGTAAATGTCCGATACCATGAGGAAAAAACAAGGCATGGGCATCCATCGCGACTAAATCTTGGGGCTTACCTCGAAGAATACCTAACTCTACTAAACCCGTGGCAATTACTTCTGCTGCTAGTAAATGAAGATCTTGATACTCTACTCCAGGGTGTATCTTGGCAATACAATCATCATGAGCTTGTAAAACTACTTCGTAGATAGCCTTTTGCGTACCCGAAAACCTCCCTGAAACTGGCCAAGTGCGAGTGATATCTGCCGCCCAACCATTAGGAGTTTCAGCCCCCACATCTGCCAGTAAGAGATCTCCTGGCTGTAGCTGATGGTGATAAGACTCATTATGTAAGACTTCTCCTTGTACCGTAACGATGCTGTGGTAGGCACAGGACATATTATGAGCAATAATTACCCCTTCCATTGCTCCACGTATTTCGGCTTCGGTGGTGGAATTTTTGGTGGCTACCATGCCTGCCTTATGGGCGGCAACTGATACCTCAGCAGCAAAGCGTAATTCTTGTAATGCCAAATCATCGTGGCGCGATCGCAATTTCACCAATGCTTGAGCAAGTTCTAAATCAATCTTGTCTGCTTGATTGGCCAGAGCCACAGGGCGGTTTAGTAGCTGACACTGTTGTTGATAGGTAGCCAAATCCTGAAGAGCGATCGTCGCTGCACCTGCGGTTTTGCTCTCCAACTCGGAGAAGGGATATGTCCGATCAGCCCCGATCATGGCACCGATGTCATCCCTACTGGGTGTTGCCCCATGCCAGAGAGTTGCCCCTGGGGGAGGATTATCAATAAATAATTCTAATTCCCCTGCTACTAAACGAATAGCAGCGTTTTGCAGAGCCATACCAGCTAAATAAAGAAAATGGCTACTAGCACGGAAGGGCAGCTTATTGGCGGGAAAATTACGCCCCACAGCATTACCCGACCACAGAATTACGGGGTGGTCAATTAGCTGTGCTAATTTTACTCTTCTTCGTTTTAAAACTTCAATCAAAGAGCGATCGCCTATTTTTTAACCGTTAATATGATAACAAACAGTATAAATAATTTAGGAGGGTGGGGGATTAGGGATTTAGGGAGTTGGGGAATTAGGGCAGAAAAGCTATTGCCCTATTTTAGATGTGTCAGTCCACTACAAGATTGGCAGCGCGATCGCTTTTTAATAAGAGAACAGCTTTAGTGGGGTAGAGTGTGATTGAATGTCTATAAAAACTATGGATCCTCTAACTAACTTCGCTTTTTCTTTTGAGTGCTGATGAAACCAGAAAACTTGAGCTAATATAGGCTTGTCGTGGGTATTAATAGGCTTGTTGTACCTAATATCTGTTGCGAGAAAGAGATTCTACTAATGCATAAAACTAAGATGATCAAGGTTTATTTTCCTGCTTGGCAACTCTGGAGTTTCAGTCTCACTGTCAGCCTTTTAGTTTTAGCAATTCAGCCACAGTTAATCGTCGCTCAAGCTAATACCAATCCAGCCACGGCACAGACTGATAATGATCCAGCGATCGCTGATCTAGAGCCTGAAATATTGTCGGAAATCAATCGAGTTAGGACTACTCCTCAAGACTATGCTCAATGGTTAGAACAACAGCGACAATACTATGATGGCATTTGGTTAAAGCTACCTGGCGAAAAGCCCGTTAGAACTAATCGAGGCAGAGAAGCATTAGAAGAAGCGATCGCCTTTTTGAAACAACAACAGCCCTTACCGCCTCTAGCCAGATCTCCCCAAACTGATGCAGCAGCTATATCTGAACTAGAAAATTTTGCCAACTCTAACAACATTCAATATTTTAGTTACGGCAGGAAAACCGCTTCAGGAATTGTCATGGATCTGGTGGTAGATGAACTATTCCCAGATCGTCGTCGTCGCCAGAGTCTTTTAAGTACCGAAGCCGAAGATACAGGAGTCGTCTGTAAACCAGACCCCAGATATGCTAAAGTTTGTGCGATCGCTTATTCTGATTCTCCTGGGACTACATCTGAAACTACATCTGAGACTACGGATGTCGCTCAAGTTCAACCCCAAACCCCTACCGTTCCTACCACCACTGAGGAGACAGTCACCGAGTTACCAGCAGCAACTCCCTCTGTTAAAGTACCAGTTGCTGAACCCTCAGTTGTACCACCCGTTCCTGATGAGCAACCTGTTGTAGAAGCACCAGCAGAAGCACCAGCAGAAGCAACATTACAGCCTGAAGAACCCGAAGTAGCAACAGCACCAGCAGAAGCAACTCCAGATAATGAGACGGTGGCTAATCTGCCTGCACCACCGCAACCCCAGACTCCACCGACACCAACCGTGAAGGATGAGCCAGAACCTAGTTCAGAAACCAAAGCTAGTTTAGAAGAAGATTTACAGATTGCTCAAGCTGAATCAGAAATCGAAGAAATAGAGGAAGAGCAAGCAAAATTAGCAGCCAATGATGACGCAGCAACAGAAGAATCAAATCAACCTGAAGAAGTGGCGATCAATACCGAGGTGGCGGACTTCTCCGAGAAAGTTGAAGAAGGTAAATTAGAAAAAGGCGATCGCATTATTGCTGATGATGGTAGTCTATACGACTTTTATCCGATGCAGGGGAAAGAGGGGGAATCCTTTACTATTGATTTAGAAAGCGATCAGTTTGATACCTTTGTCGCGTTAGTAGATAGTAGCGGTAAAACTGTGGGGGAGAATGATGATATTAGCCAAGACGATAATAACTCACGACTTGAAGTAACCCTTCCTGAAGATGGAATTTATAACGTAATTGTCAATACCTATGATGAAAACGGTACTGGGGAGTATGTTTTGAAGGTAAGTCGTTAAAGTAAGTCAGAAGTCACAAAGGCTTTAGCCGCATGTAGTCAGAAGTCAGTGCCATTTTCAATTGCTGTCATAGAATTTGCTATCTCTAGCAGGGTTTCTAATTGACCTCCTTTGATGGCAACCTGATATAAATTGCCTTCCTCAATCCAGGAAAGAGTCGCATCAGAACAATTAGCGCCACAGCTAGCATCGACAAAATAGCCCGTGAGTTTGTTTGCTAGAGCAACTTTAGTTCCCTCTGGGACTAGATTACTATCGACCAGCTTTCCGCTAATACTACCCAAATAGCAAGCATTACCACCATTACATTGGGGGTCAAAAGCCAACATGACTTTATATTCCGCAGCATTAATATTTTCTACTAGGGCAGCCAGAAGAGGATTATCTGATTCAGGAATAAAAGTCGGAAGTAGTACAGGAATCTTTGTTTGCTGCTTTAATTGAGCTGAGATGGACTGAAAAGCTTGATGAGCTGCTAATTTAGTTGTTGTACTTGTGGGAGACGGATCGCTAATGTTGATCGTGCTTGATGGCGGTTGAATCTCCTGGGGCTGACAGGCAACTAATCCCAGTTCTCCAAAGATAATCAATAACCCAGAGACAATACTTTTAATAGTGGGCATAAACTTAGATGGAGTCAGGGTGTTTTGTAATCCCTTATTCTAGTCCCTAGATATTTTTTGTGGGAATTTCCAATGTGGTCTATTTACATGATTCGCTGTAGCGATCGCTCTCTCTATACAGGCATCTCCAATAATGTTGCTAAACGCTTTGCAGTGCATCAGTCTGGGGGTTCTCAAGCGGCTAAATACACTAGAACCCGCCATCCATTACAGTTGGTTTTTACTGCTGAAGTTGGCACGAAATCCGCTGCTAGTCGCTTGGAATACCATATTAAGCAACTCCCAAAAAGAACCAAAGAAAGTCTAGTGGCGGGTACAATCTCCTTGTTTGATTTATAGTCATTCCAATTAGAAATTAATCCTAGGGGCGATTCGCGTTCGCCCCTACATAATCATTTGAGAATGGCAACCTTTAACTTTGTTGAATTTTTTGCCGTTGCGACACCAAGTACAGAGCTAAAATAATATCGGCGATCGAAGAACCTGCATAACCTTTTTGGTTAAACACTGCCGCTGCTTGCTGAACTATACGAGCTTTGGTTTGTTGTGCTTTAGACATTTACATTCGTAGCTTCTAGCTTTTAATAAGTTAATCATTATTTAAGACCCCGCAATATCTCTAATCAACATCATTTTCGAGCGAATATAACCGATCAAATTCTGGCGATCTTCTGAACTTAAGGTTGAAGACTTATCGATTTGGCGCATGATTTGCTGAATTAAATCCTGATCGTCAAGCTGCAATAACACTTGTTGGTTAATGGCTGATACAGAAGACCAAACCGCATGGACGATTCTTGATTCTATATTAGTGTTTCTCATCATGTTGAATATTAGCCTAACGACTATTTGCAAAAATGTATATTTCACCACACCAAGAAGCTAACACAAGTATAAAGAAAATCTTAAATTTTCTCATAATTATCAACATAACTTTATTAGCGACAACTTGAGCGGTTGTGCTATCTCCCCGTTCCCCATTTAGTTTCGATAGTTTCGACCTTTAGGGAACATAATGTCTCTAAGGACAATACAAAGTATCTTTGGTATTGCGCCCTGTAGTGGGGTTAGTGCCACTGGCAATCTCACAGAGTTTTTTTTCAGTGGTGGGACTCAGCAAAGCTTCGGTAAAATCTGCCCCTGTAATGTTCGCCTCATTCATCAAAGCATTAGTTAAATATGCCCCTGTTAAGACTGCGTTGCTTAAGTTGGCACGGGTGAGGCGCACCGATTCTAAACTGGCGTAGCTGAGGTTAGCACCTTCTAAGTTCGCTTGAGCCAAATTTGCACCAAAAAAACGTACCCCTGTCGCATCACTAAAACTCAGATTACTGTCTCGCAGATTAGTGTGGTCGAAACTAGCATCTTTTAAATCTTGGTGAGAAAAGTCGGAGTTAATCAAAGATTGCTTATTGTAGTCAGCACTCCAAGCGGGAGAAACGCCCCAGGAAAACGCCACGATCAAGACGATAATCAAGGTGAACAAGCTGGAGATAAATTTGGGTAAATAAAATTTGACTCTGAGTTTCATCTTTTCAACTAGATTTTTTAAAAACTATAAAACTACTATACGCCAAGCCTGAAGTGAATTAGCTTCATTTCAATTTATTAGTTTTAATGGTGCTAAAAGAAAATTGACTATGGCAGTTGCAGAACAGAATTAAAATGCGATCGCTTATCCTAACTTTTTAGTTAACATACTTTTATTTTTTTCCTAGCTGAGAATATTTAAAAGCTTTCTTGATACCAAATTCAGTTAACGTAACGATATCCTTGCTGATTTGCACGTAAATCACTTCCATTTGCATCCTCCACTAACTTTTTTCCCATCAATGGATGATCTAGAATAAGATTGCCTACAAACTCCCACCTATCTGTGGTTTTTTCTATAGAGCGAGTTGATAATGTCTGCCCTGCTCTAAACCACTGAAGAATAGAGTAAACTCTCACAACAACACTATCGTAAATCGAAAGAGCAACTGAGTATTCAAGTTCTCCTCTTTCATTCTTGTTTCGTTTCACTTGTGAAACGTTATACCAAAACTGTCTTGTGGCATCATATATTTGTATCTCATCCAATGAAGTACTGTATGTTTGAGATAAAAAAAACATTACATATTTTTCAGTTAGTGTTGTGATATTAACTGGAGTAGAGCCATAAAGTCTTTCAATTTCCTGAAGCGTAAGACGACCACGTTCTATTCCGTGTCCTTTTACAATATTAGTTAGCTTTTCTAATCCAATAGAATCTATGATTGCTGCTTCTACCTCAAGTGCAACTTCCTCTGAAGACAATCCATAACGGAGAACTTCAACTATCGGTTCATAACCCTTTTGCCTAATTTCATTGATTTTTAATTTTTTCGGACTCATTCTTGAATTCATGTTTTGAGTTTTTTTGAGGTGATCGAATGCACGATTATTTCCCGATGCTTTTCCAACATAGAAAATCTCTTTCGTAATAGGATCTATCAGTCCATAAACGTAGAAGCCAAGCTTATCTTGTATAGTCCTATTGAAGTTTTGCACAAATCCTCTCGCTATTTTCTTTAAACAATAAGATCAAACACCTATTCAAAAAGTTTCATACTTTTGTTCATCTAAAAAGTTGACGAAATACTAGCTAGTTGAGTTTAAATAAGCCCGTGCCATATAAAAACTGGCGATCGATTTACCATCAATAGGCTCACCATTGAGAATCGCTGCTTCCAATTCCGACTCACTCATTAACACCACTTCAATATCTTCATCCTCATCCTGTGGTGGCGGTGTCGCTAACTTTTCGAGATCTTGTGCCAAAAAAGCATAAATATATTCATCAGAATATCCAGGAGCAAGGATAAATTTACCCATATCCTGCCATTTATTAGCTCTATAGCCCGTTTCCTCTTCTATTTCCCGTTTAATTGTCTCAAAAGGAGATTCATTGGCTTCGACGGTTCCCGCGGGAAACTCCAACAATCTACCCTGTACTGTAAAACGGTATTGTCTCACCAAAACAAACTTACCATTAGGGGTTACAGGAACAGCTAAAGCACCCCCTGGATGACGAATACATTCCCATTCCCCCGCCACGCCGTTAGGTAGCCGTAGCTTAATAACTTCATAGTCAAACTTGCGCCCTTTATAAGCTAGCTTGCGCTCCAGAATTTCTGATGGTTCGTTGCCTACAGCCATGATAATTAACTAATATTGTTTTTATTAAGATCCCATTATATAGATCGAACCTTCGGAACTAATTATTATGACTGTAGTGAGTAATTCAGCGACTAATTCGATACAGGGCAATTCTGATCTTGACAGTTCTAGCGATCGCTTTTCTCTGACTAACAAGGTTGAACGGTATAACTGGCATTTTTTGGGTAAACAATATCAAGTCGTCTACGAAACTAGGGGACAGGGAAAACCTATTTTATTGCTTCCTGCTTTGAGTACAGTTTCTAGTCGCACTGAAATGCTGGCGATCGCAAATATCCTTGCTACTCAATATGAGGTTACGGTTCTAGATTGGCTGGGGTTTGGGGAGTCGTCATGTCCCCCTGTGGACTATAATCCAGCTTTATTCCACCAGCTATTACAAGATTTTGTTAAATTTCTGGGCAATCGGGCAATTATGGTCATTGCTGCGGGTCACGCTGCGGGATACGCCCTAAAACTTTCTCAAAAGCATCCTGATCTTGTCTCTAAACTTATTTTGGTTGCTCCCACTTGGCAAGGGCCATTACGAGTCATGGGTTTACCTGATGGGTTGAGAAATGGGGTGAAAAACCTGGTGCGATCGCCTTTATTGGGTCAGATTTTATACTATCTCAACACAACTTCTAGCTTCCTCCGCTTGATGTATAAACGTCATGTTTATGTGGATGCCACTAAACTTACCCCTGAATTTATTACCCAAAAACGGCAAATTACTGCCAAGAAAGGGGGGAGATATGCCCCTGCTGCCTTTGTGACGGGGGCGATCGATCCCGTGGCTAGTAGAGCAGAGTTTTTGCAGCTTTTATCCTCCCTGTCGATACCCAGATTAATTATTCTGGCAGAAAATGCTCCGCCTAAATCGAAAGCAGAAATGAGCGCGATGGCAGAATTGACAGAAGTTGAGACAGTTAGATTGCCTGGAACTTTGGGCATTTACGAGGAATACCATGAATCTGTAGCAACAGCGATTCAGAGATTTTTAGCAACTTCCCCATTAGAGCAATCATGATCATGTCCGAAAAGTCATCTCCAGGTTTAACGGTTGGTTGGTTAAAGAAAGTCCACCATATCGCCCTCAATGTAAAAAATATGGAGCAATCCAAACATTTTTATGGCAATATCTTGGGCTTACACCAGCTAACGGGGACAGAAATTCCCTCAACCCTAATCGAGCTGGTGGCAGCAGGAAAAGTCTGTAATTTTCAAACACCAGACGGCACTATTTTGGATTTGTTTGCTGAACCTGACTTATCCCCTCCAGATTCAGACCCCGAAAAACAATTTACCCGCGCTAATCATTTAGCTTTTGATATTGAACCACAGCTATTCGACAAAGCGATCGCCGTTTTGAAACAGCGACAAATTCCCGTGGCGATCGATGTGGTAACTCGTTTAACGGGACGGGGTTTTTATATTTACGACCCCGATGGCTTTATTATTGAAATTCGCTGCGATCCTCTGGAGTAATTAACTTTTTCTGTACATACATCAACTTAGAATAAGCTTTACGTATTAAACCACTATTATAGTCATTCTAATTAATTTCCTTATGGTAGTTTTTTATTGATGAGAGGGTTAAACATTACTCACTACCTACTACTTACTACTTACTACTTACTACCTACTACTTTTTTAAAGATCACTTGGTTCCTATTTGGAATGACTATCATCCCGACATTAGACTGAATATGCCCGCAACTTAGGGAGACTTCGTTGGGGTTGCTGGGTTTTTGCTGATTGTCGATCAAGTATTGCTAATAGTTCTGTGACAGCTTGATACAGATCTTCGATGAATTTATTGCGATTTAAAATCGTAGTTTGTTGTCGCCCATAGGTTATTTGCAAAATGCGATCTTGATAATCAAAATGAAATTCATTGGGTTCAACAAAAGGATCGACAACTACACTTTTACCTATTTTTATATTGTTAGCTCCTTCTACTAAAACCTCAAAAAAGACATCTATATTGGTAAATTTTTCAGCTATTTCTCCTTCATCACCAATAATATAAAAATCTCCTGTAGGATCAATTAGATCAATTTTATCTGCTTGATCTAAGTTCCATTTTAAATAACTCATTAGCAAAATTTAGTCCCTTAAGAATTTTAAATTATTAATAGTAATAGAATTACTTATGTTTTCGCTTCCGCTAGATAACGATGGATAAACATAATCGCAATTGAACCTTCCCCCACCCCTGAAGCCACTCGCTTAACAGAATTATGTCGCACGTCCCCAGCGACAAAGATGCCAGGAACACTGGTTTCTAGTAGAAATGGGTCGCGATCGCGATTCCAACCGCGAAAATCTGCACTCAGTTTCAAGTCTGCCCCCGCATAAATAAAGCCCCGTGAATCTCTGGCTACCACTCCATCTAGCCATTCTGTTTCAGGTTTAGCACCGATAAAAATAAATAGAGATTTAGTGGCTACCTGTGCCGTTGCCCCTGTTTGATTATCTAATAAAGTTAGCCCTGTAAGATTATTTTCTCCCTGGACGGCTACCACTTCTGCATGGGTTTGTACTTCAATATTATCAGTAGAGTCAATCTGATGGATGAGATATTGGGACATACTTTTGGTAAGAGAGTCCCCCCGTACCAACATGGTTACTTTAGCAGCATATTGGGAAAAATACATCGCGGCTTGTCCCGCTGAATTTGCTCCCCCCACCAGATAAATATGTTCATTTTGGCAAGCTAGGGCCTCAGTTTTCGCTGCACCATAATAAATACCTCGCCCTGTAAGGCGATCGCATCCTGGTAGCTCTAATTTGCGCCAATTTACCCCTGTTGCTAACAAGATAGCGTGGCAGTTGATCTCGCTCCCATCGGCTAACTTGACCAGGCGATAGGAATTTTCCAACCTGACTTCAACTACTTCTTGAGGAGTTAGAATTTCTACCCCAAAACGTTTGGCTTGAGTCACCCCCCTCCGCGCCAAATCGTCTCCACTTAACCCCACAGGAAAGCCCAAATAATTCTCAATGCGGGAACTAGAACCCGCCTGTCCTCCAGGGGCAGAGCGCTCGATCATCACAGTGCTTAAACCTTCTGAGGCACCATAGACCGCAGCCGCCAGTCCAGCGGGTCCCCCGCCGACAATTACCAGGTCATAGAAAGGTTTTTCCGCCTGGGTTTGCAGACCAATTTTGGCAGCAACTTCCAGATTATTCGGTCGTTCCAAGCGATCGCCATTGGCAAATAACACTAGAGGAAATTTGGGCTGAGGGTCAAGAGATAGATATTCAATTAATTTAGTTGCTTCAGGGTCAGTTTCTATATCCAGCCACTGATAGGGAATTTGGTTCCGTGCCAAAAAGTCCTTGACGTTATGGGAACAAGGTGACCAGCGATCGCCAATTACCCTAATGCCCTCAAAAGTAGGACGATATAAAGCTAACCAATCTGCCAACAAATCATCTAAGACAGGATAGAGCTTTTCGGTGGGAGGATCCCAAGGCTTGAGGAGATAATAATCTAGTCGGGCGGTATTAATTGCCTGAATCGCTGCGTTCGTATCGGCATAAGCTGTTAACAAGACCCGTTTAGCTTGAGGAAACATGGGGGCAGCCTGTTCGATAAACTCCACACCGTTCATTCCAGGCATTCTTTGATCCGTGAGGAACAGAGCTACAGTTTCATTCCGTAGCTTAAGCTGCTCTAAAGTCTCTATTGCCGATGCTCCAGAATTAGCCCGAACAATCCGAAAGCGATCGCCATACTGTTTTCTGAGGTCGCGAGCGATCGCCTCTAACACGTCCAAATCGTCATCTACGGTCAGAATAGTCGGTTTAGCCATGTTAGGTTTTAGGATAGATAATTAAGCGTTAACTGTGTGGACTACTTGGTAGAGATGATATTCGTTCTCGGCAATACCATCCCAGTAAGGTCGATCTCGACTAAAGCCTGGTTGTTGAACTAAAAGTGCGATCGCTTCTTCATTATCCCACTGTCCATAGTTAATTACGCGAGTTCCGTCTAAACTACGATGAAAAGTAGCAGAAATTAGTCCTGGTTGTTCCATTGCAGGCTTAATATGTTCTTTTGCCAGCTCAATCATTCGAGGTTGATTTGACTCGGGCATACTAAATTCAGCAAAGTGAGTGATATACTCTCCTTCTTTAATCTCGGGAATACCTACTTTTGATTCAGAGGTGACAATCTCATAAACATGGGAGTCAGGAGTATCAAACTCAAACAACTTGGCTGCTTTTGCTTGCACCTGCTGGTTATCTCTAAACGCTGTAAATGAATCTATATCTGACCATTGAGCATAGTTAGCTACTTTCAAACCATCAGTACTTTGGTGGAGATTAGCTGACACAAAACCAGGCTGAGTTTTTACGGTTTCGAGAAACTCTTGAATCGCCTGAACTAAATCTTGTTGCTGTTCTGGTTTGACTTTAAAAATAACGATTACGGTAGTTAAACTGTTATCTAACGAGAGAATAGTCATAATTTGGTCATTAATTCAATTAATATTATTATGTCTCAGACAGATTTATTGGTTGTACCAATCTTTACGCCATTGCTTCATTTGTTCAATTTCTTGCTGTTGAGAAGTCAAAATATCTTGAGCTAGCTTCTTGATTTCAGGACGTTGGGATTTATTTAACGCATCTTTAGCCATCACCAATGCACCTTCATGATGGGGCAGCATTGCATTGATAAAGCGTAAATCGAACTCAGCATCAGCATTCCCTAAATCCATGCTCATCATCATGCCTTGCTTTTGTTCGTCAGTCATTGCCATCATATGTCCCATTTGGGAATGGTAAGCCATTGGGGTATTATCTGCTTGAGGATACCAATCTGTCCGCCAGGTTGTCATCTGACTAATCTCCAGCTTCTGGGCGGCAATAATATCTTGTGCTAGTTTTTTGAGTTCAGGATGTTGAGCTTTGGTCAAAGCTTCCTCCGCCATCACCACAGCACCTTGATGGTGGATAGCCATACCATCGATAAATCTTAAATTATAGTCCTCATCAGCAGGGCCTAAATCCATCGACATATCGTGGGACATCCCCTCACCATTCATATTCATGTTGTCCGGCTGCTTCATACCTTGCTTATTACTAGCTTCGGTAACCTTAGTATCTGAAGTTTGGGTTGGGCTAGAAATGTCTGGAGAACAAGCAACTGTTAGGGTGGTTGCACTGATCAATGTTACGGCAAACAGTTTAGTTTTAGTTAAGATTATTTGCATCATTTACCTAGAATTGAAGTCACATTTTGATTATTTAGAATATCCAGCATGGCATAGGAAAATGAAATCAAGATGAAATTGAACGAAGCTAATTCACCTTAGACGATTACTAACCATAGTCTTAACCATAGGATACAAATCATGAATTTCAAGTTTGGCAGGGAAGTATGTAATAACTTTGCGATCGCTGTTTTAACTTTTAAAATTGTTTAAGTCCCGCTAAATCCTTAAATCCCTAAGTTGCCTAACGTCGGTTAGCAGTTTAATTATCCTCCTCTTGGTCTTTTCTGAGCTTGTCTAACTTAAAGGTGGGAGGAATTGCTTCTGGTTGCGGGGGATTGAGTCTAATTTGCCAGACTTTAATTTCTTTTTGAGCGGAAATATAGCTAGTAGTACCAGAAGGAACTTGTCGGGCGATCGCGATCGCCCGTTCCAGGGAATCATAGGAAGTTTGTCGGGCGATCGCCAAAATCTGATCCGACCATTCATTGATGCTCTGCACCACCTGAAAACGCACGGAGCTATTCTCAGAAGCTTGTCTGGCAATTCTCACTGCCCTAGCGAGAGCTTCTGGAGTACCTTGACTAGCGAGATCTGTCGCTTCTCGTAGATATCTTTGCCCATCTATTTCCCGTTGCCAAAGAGCTATTTTATTCCGAGCTTCGGGGTATAAAGCCCTACCAGAACGTATTCTCCTGGCGGAAGCAATAGCAGCAGGATAATTATTGGCACTAGCAAAAGATTCCGCTTCTTCTAAAATAGGTTGATCTTCAACTCGCTGAATATTGGCATACCAAGATCTCACATCTTCTTGGGCTTCATCGTATAGAGGGCTGCTGCTGCTGATTAAGTTAGCTTCAGCGATCGCTCTGCGCCAAGCACCAACATCATTCCCATAGGATAGTTCCCTAGCTCGGCTCAAGACTGGTTGGTCTTCAATGGTCTGAATTTGTCCTCGCCAATCGGCGATCGCTTTACGGGCATCACCATAACGAGGGTTGCCACTGGGAATCAATTCCGCTTCGGCGATCGCTTCATTCAAGTTGGGGATTGTCCCTGCCCCCACTAGTTCCTTCGCTTTTGAGAGGTGAGCAATATCTTCAATTTCTAGCTTCCAACGACTTTTGAGAGTTTGACCCAACTCATAGTATTCACTTTTTTTGTCTAATTGCTGAATTTCTTCCATGGCTTCTTCCATGCCAAATACCGTATCCAATTTAGCACTGGAGCCTGCATTAGCTAAAATCTGCCAATCTCGGTTGCGTTTCTCTAATTTTAAACTACGAGGAATACGACTGGTTACCTGAAGCAGATCTCGCCATTCTTCTTCTTCAATCAACTGCTCAACAATCGCCACCACCTTGACTTTAGCTGAGGCGATAACCTCTTGAGCCTGTTCATAGGCATAGCTATTTTCCTTAATATCATCCGCTTTATTGATCGCCAACAGCAAGTTATCAATGTTGCCAGTTGAAACCTGAGTTTGGGCTTTGGTGATGCTAGCGTTTTCTTCTTGAGCGATGTTGATATTATTGATACTCTCCTCATATTTAGTAGTTGCCCAATATTCATTCGGGCTATCCGTCAGTCGAACAGCCCAGGTAAATGCGCCGTTCCAATCGGCGACCCGGAGCTTTTTCTCTACCTGTTGATAAGTTTCTTCTCCTTCTGCCCAAATCGATTCCCAGCGAGCGATTTTGTCATTAACCAACTTCTGTGCTGAGACATTTTCAGGAATTCTTTTGGCAGTGGCGATCGCTGTATCTAACTTTCCTGACTGGAACTGAGCTTCTCCCAACTCAAGAATTGAAGTTGCCCAGCGATCAATATTGCGATCAATTTCTGGTCGGAGAGGATGATCAGCGGGTAAACCTGCCACCAATTTGATCGCTGATAACAAACCTTCGAGTTCCTTATCTTCCGCAGCAGTTTGAGCGCAGTAAAGACGCACAGACGCCGAAGCAAAAGGCCAAAAAACTTTGTTACAGTTTTGGGTTTTAGGCAGCTTCAACAGCATAGATGTTGCACTATAGCCGATGACTCCAGAGCATAACACAAGGAGAATACCCCAGAGTTGCCAAATCTGCCAAAGTGGTCTTTTGGGGGGCTGAACTTGAGTAACTTTTGCTTGACGAGTTTTAGGAAAGGGTGTTTGAGGAGTCGCTGGCATCAAAACATTCTCTGAGAAATCTGGCAGATCAGATTTTAGGTCTGGTCTAGGCAGTGGTTTACTGTTGTTACTGTTTACATTTTTACTGTTTACTTTATCCTCGGAGTTTTTATCCTCTGAGTCTTTGCCTGTTGCATCTGAGCCAGAGTTTTGTGGTTCTTGATTTATCGCCATAAATTATCTGAATGTGATGCCAGTAACTTTTGCTCTTTCGATTTGGCAATCCGAAGGGTTAAATTGTAACTCATCTTATCATCTGATTTTGCTGAGTATATATCGTGAATGTGTCAAGTCAATAAAGTTTCGTTGAAGGACAGAACCCAAACTCTTGGGTTTTAGCCATAGAACCAAATTGATCAAATCATTACAACTTTTTACACCCAAACTGATGATGGATTTTTAGGATGACCAACCGATTGTAAGAGTGATTTTGCTAAATCCCCACCCCTTTGATTAACTTTTACTCTCTTTGTAAATCGACGATTAGCTCATTCAATTGAGCTTCATTAGCCTGATACACTTCTCCACAGAACTGGCAAATGGCTTCTGCACCTTCATCCTTTTCGATCATATCCTGTAGCTCCGATGTTCCCAGCATTTTCAGTGCGCCCAAAACCCGCTGCCAAGAACAACCACAATCAAAACTTACAGGATGAGACTCAGGAAAAATAAATAGATCTAAATCCCCCAATAGTCCTCGCATCATTTCTTCTAGACTTTTTCCTACCTGCAATAACGGTGTAAATCCAGATAATTGGGCTACACGAGATTCCAATAGCTCCACCAAAGATTCATCTCTGGCTGCCTTGGGCATAACTTGAAGCAAGATTCCTCCCGCTGCGGTAACTCCCATGTCGCCAACAAATACTCCAACTAGCAGAGCGGAGGGGGTTTGTTCCGAAGTTACTAAGTAGCTGGCAACATCTTCTCCCACTTCACCAGAAACTAAACTAACGGTGCTGGAATAGGGCTGTCCATAACCCACATCTCGAACTACATGCAGATAGCCATTGTGACCTACTGCTCTCCCCACATCCAGTTTGCCTCGATCATTGGGGGGCAGTTCAACGTGGGGATGCTGCACGTAACCCCTCACGGTACCATCTAATCCTGCATCAGCTAAGATTGCTCCGAGGGGACCATCTCCCTTGACGTGAATATTAACCCTAGAACCTTCTTTTTTCATGCTAGAAGCTAATAACAATCCTGATGCCATAGATCTCCCCAAGGCTGCGGTGGCGACATAGGAGAGTTTATGTCTCTGCCTTGCTTCTTCCGTTAGATCTGTCGTAATTACTCCCACTGCCCTAATTCCGCCATCGGCTGCCACGGCTCTAATTAATTTATCTGTCATTAGCTGTCACTAGAATTATAAAAAATCAGACAGTTATGCTAGCGCGAGGGAGAGTTTTTTTTCAAATTGTAAGTTCTTCAATTGCAAACTTGCAGTTAATAACCAACAGCTAATTAAAGTTTTTTGGCTTGATAAGTATGGTAGTTGCCAAATATACCAATGGTCGCTACATGATATTTTGGTAGCGGCTCAGGAAGGGACAGATCTCCTTGATAAATACTAAAAAGATAAAAGTTTTGTCGCTGAGTCTGTTGACTAATTACTTCTGCTAAATAAGGACTAGTGGTACTGATCAGAATATGACATTGACCCTCTAGCCATACTCCCAGATCCTCTGCCACCTGAGTACAGATCTTATCTTTTAGTTCGGTTTTAATCTTTTCACTGGCATATTTCCGATATCCTGCTTCTCCTGGGTTGGTTGCCACGGCGATCGCAACTATTCCCCCAAGGATTATTCCCGCCGTCCCGATTTTTTTTAATACCATGTAGTTCAAAGATGCTTTGATTGATTTTAATTTTAAACGATCAGCGTTAACTGCTGACTAATGGTGCTATACTAACTGAGGAATATACGCGGCGGGCGTAGCCAAGTGGTTAAGGCAGTGGTTTGTGGTACCACCATTCGTGGGTTCAAGTCCCATCGTCCGCCCTAGTATCGCTGCGCGTAAGTCAGAAGTTAGAAGTCAGAAGTATGTAACTCTAAGGCTTTGGGGATTTACAAAAGGTGACCTCATTGTATGTCCACGTCTACTAGTTTTTAAGGTTTTTTGGGTAAGCTTTATTCGGTAATTGAGTTTTCCCCTAGAAGGAGATCGCCAGATCGGAAGAGTCCCTTAGTGTTTGCTCAAATATCGCTAGTTCTTGTCGAGGAATGGTCAAGATAGTTTTACAATTTGGGTTGTATTTAAAACTGATAGCGATCGCCTCATGATCATGAAAAATCTGCAACTACCCCAAAAAATAATGCTTTTGGGAGCAGGAGAGCTAGGAAAAGAATTTGTCATTGCCGCCCAGCGTTTAGGCAATTTTGTCATTGCGATTGATAGTTATGCCAACGCTCCTGCCATGCAGGTAGCGGATGCCTCTGAGGTGATTTCGATGCTCAATGGTGATGAATTGGAGCAGGTAGTGCAGAAACACCAACCAAACTTCATCGTGCCAGAAATTGAAGCGATTCGTACCGAAAAGCTCGCAGAATTTGAACAGAGAGGAATCACGGTCATTCCCACCGCAGCAGCCACTAACTACACCATGAATCGCGATCGCATTCGGGAACTAGCCTCTAAACAACTAGGTATTCGGACTGCTAGATATACCTACGCCAATAGTTTAGAAGAATTGATTCAGGTATCGGCGGACATTGGTTTTCCGAATGTGGTTAAACCCGTAATGTCTTCTTCTGGCAAAGGACAATCGGTAGTAAATTCAGCTTCAGAAGTAGAGCAGGCTTGGTCAAATGCGATCGCAGGGGCTAGAGGGGATACTCAGAAAATTATCGTCGAAGAGTTGGTCAATTTTGAGCTGGAAATTACCCTCATGACTGTTAAACAGTGGCATGGCCCGACGATTTTTTGTCCCCCCATCGGTCATCGTCAGGAACGAGGAGACTATCAAGAATCTTGGCAACCTGCGGGGATTTCCAGGGAGAAACTGCAAGAAGCAGAAGCGATCGCTACTAAAGTTACCGATGCTCTTGGTGGAGCGGGAATTTTTGGTGTGGAGTTCTTCATTACTCAAGATGAGGTGATCTTTTCTGAACTATCTCCTCGTCCTCACGACACAGGGATGGTGACCCTAATTTCGCAAAATCTGAATGAGTTTGAATTGCATTTGCGAGCTATTCTCGGTTTACCAATTCCGCAAATTGAAATCTATGCCCCTTCTGCCAGCGCGGTAATTTTAGCCCAGAAACATTCATCGGCGATCAACTTTAGCAATGTTGCCCAGGCTCTAATAGAGGTAGACACTGATGTACGGTTATTTGGCAAACCAGATTCTCGACCCTATCGTCGCATGGGAGTAGCCTTAGCTAAAGCAGAAACTACGGAATTAGCGAGACAAAAAGCGTTTAAAGTAGCAAACACGATTTCTCTAATTTAACTGACGTTATGCGCCCATTAAGTTAAGAAGATCAAGAATAAAAGGTAATTATCAATTATCCATTGTCAATTATCAATTACTAAAAGCGTTAACTATGCCAACATTTGTCAAAATAGAAACAGGAATCGTTGATAAATCGACTTTTGACCAATATGTGTCCGCTCACAAAGCCTATGTGCGCCAACTAATTGACCAAGGACATAAGGCAAAAACTGGTTACTGGGGAGAATTAGGGGGAGGAATGCTCTTGTTTGAAGCTAATTCACTATCACAAGCCCAGGAAATAGTGGCTCAAGACCCTCTAGTTCTCAATCACTGCGTCAAGTACGAACTCCACGAGTGGCGCATTGTAGTTGAGTAGGGAAAAACGGCAGTTTCTCCCTCAGTTTGAGCTTTGAGATTAATTATCAGCAGAATCGGCAATGGGTTCAGCGGTAGCATTTTCCTGAGCAATAATTGCTCGTTTTTTACGCTTGATGGTAAGATAACGAATAGCATCTTCGCTTAACCGCATCATTCTTTCCAAAGGTGCGTTTTGGCTACCGTCAGCATCATAGTTCATTTGTACGTAAATACCGTCTAAATACTTCCCAACTGGATAGGCAAGTCTTCTTTTCCCTTTGACTTGTACTTCCATGTTTGCAGCCCCGTTTTCTGTCAGATAATCTTGGTATTTAGTGACGGCTTCCCCTACCTGATCTTCTGATAGATCAGGACGGAGGATGTACATTAACTCGTATTTGTTGCTCATTTCAATTATTCTCCTTGTGGACAAAATGGCTTCTGAATTAGAAGCAAGGAATTATCATCTTACTATTACTTGAGGTTGAATTACCAAAACTTTGCTCTGAAGTTGCTAGACAACCTAAAATTAAGCTAGCTCAAATCTTGAGTTAAACAATAGCGAACTTTAAGAGTATGATTTCGTAGTAAAGAATAATTTGAAGTTTGATCTAGCTATGGCACAACGCTATGTCCGTATTAAAACTAACCGTGAGCAGATTTATTATGGTGTGCTGAAGGCGAATCGCAGTGTATCAGTCTATGATGCTCCACCGTGGTTAAACGGACAAGAAACAGACATCATGCTGGAGCTAGACACCTATCAATTACTTGCTCCCTGTGTTCCTTCCAAAATTGTTGCCGTGGGGAAAAACTATCGCCAACACGCAGCGGAGATGGGAACTCCTGTCCCAGAAGAACCCTTATTATTTCTCAAGCCTCCCACTACTGTTGTGGCGGATGCCCAAAATATTAACTATCCTGTACAGTCTCAGCAGGTAGATTATGAAGGAGAACTAGCTTTGATTATTGGCGATCGCCTTAGTAAAGTTAACCCCGAACAAGCAGCAAAAAGCATCTGGGGTTATACCATTGCTAACGATGTAACCGCGCGAGATCTACAAAAAAAAGACAGTCAGTGGACGCGAGCGAAAGGATTTGACACCTTTTGCCCATTAGGGCCGTGGATTGTCCGAGAATTGAGTGTTGAAGCTAAAATTCAAACCTTTCTTAACAATGACCACAATCCTCGCCAGTCTGCCATGATTAGTGATATGGTTTTTAGCCCAGATGTTCTGGTTTCTTATATTTCCCAGATCATGACTTTGTTTCCTGGAGATGTAATCCTTACGGGAACTCCTGAAGGAATTGGTTCAATGAAGTCTGGAGATGCGGTGCGAGTAGAAATTGAGGGGATTGGCTGCCTCTCGAATCAGGTTGTTTAATATTTATCTTTAAAAGCTAATAGCTCCAGAAGAAGCCCATTTATCTTGGTAATTGGCTATGGGCAGCAGCGGAGACAGTAGGAACTTCAGGATAGCGACCAACAGCGCACTCTGCCATGCAAAACAGGCTTGCCCCCGTAGCAATAATGAAAACCAAGCCACCGATGATGTCGATTCCCCCCAAAGTGCCAAAAACGATCGCCACTAAAGAGATGGCAACGCCAAACAAGATCGATTGCAGGGTATTGAAACGAATAAAATACGAAATCTTTTGGTTCTGGACTACCGCTAAGAATAAGATGAAAAACACCACCAAACTGCCCAAGCCGAAGGGAAGAAGCATTTCAAAAACACCGTAGACTAGGGATATGGGTAATAAGAGTAGTTGCAAGAAGTTAAATATAGGCGCTAAGACAGGAATTTGAACCATTAAGCCCATCCCGATATTCATGGCATCATAGATGGTAAACAAATATACCGCTGCTCCAAAAAAACGATCTTTAATATCGACTGAACCAAACTTTGCCATTTTCAATGTTCTCCTGAAATCAAAAAATCACACGATCAAGGCTTCGTAATAGCTCTAAGCTTTAAGCTCTAAGCTTTTGATTAACTATGTCATTGAGGAAAATAAAATATAGCCCATTAGCTGTAGACACCACAATAATCTCAATAATGTCTAGTATAACCAAACCAAAACTTAGCTCACCCAGGTGACATTAAAACCCATCTGGCACTGATAAACTTGAATCTGTTTTGACGTTTGGCGCAGAGGAGTTTTGCTACATCCTAGCTTGCTATCCCGCCATCGAGGTAAACCACTTTGATCTGACAGCAAACAATTTTGACAAACTTGTTGAGGAGATAAGATTTGCTGGTCTGCAATCATAACTATCATGATATTGTTCCTTCGTAAGTCTTATCAGTATTCTAATTCTTCTGACTAGTTCTGAGACATCGATTGATCAAATTGATGGTTTTCAAGAGGACGCTGAATTAGATAGCATAGAGAATACTTATTGAATATTACCCAAGCAAATAGTGAATCAAACTAATTTAGATTTTCTCCTGGAAACAGATCCCGAAATTGCAGAAATTATTGACCTGGAATTGGGTCGTCAGCGATCACATTTAGAGCTAATTGCCAGCGAAAACTTCACTTCTCCTGCGGTATTAGCTGCCCAAGGTTCAATTCTGACCAATAAATATGCCGAAGGGTTACCAGGAAAACGCTATTATGGCGGTTGTGAATTCGTTGATCGCGCCGAACAGCTAGCAATTGACCGCGCCAAGCAATTATTTGGTGCCGAAATGGCAAACGTGCAACCCCATTCAGGGGCTCAGGCAAACTTTGCCGTCTTTCTAACGCTGTTAGAGCCTGGGGACACGATTATGGGGATGGACTTGTCCCACGGTGGACATCTCACCCACGGTTCTCCCGTCAACGTTTCAGGCAAGTGGTTTAAGGTGGTGCAGTATGGCGTAAACCAAGAGACGGAACAGCTAGACTTTGAGCAAATTCGGGAATTAGCCCTCAAGGAACGTCCTAAGTTAATTATTTGTGGTTATTCTGCCTATCCCCGTACGATTGATTTTGTTAAATTCAGAGCGATCGCCGATGAAATTGGCGCTTATTTGTTAGCTGATATTGCCCATATTGCTGGGTTGGTAGCCACAGGACACCACCTTAACCCAGTTCCCTATTGCGATGTGGTCACCACCACTACTCACAAAACCCTCAGAGGACCTAGAGGGGGCTTGATTCTAACCCGCGATGCTGAACTAGGCAAAAAACTGAATAAATCGGTCTTCCCTGGTACTCAAGGTGGCCCCTTGGAACATGTGATTGCAGGTAAAGCTGTCGCCTTTGGGAAAGCCCTCAAGCCAGAATTCAAAAAGTACTCAGGTCAGGTGATTGCCAACGCTCAATCAATGGCAGAAGCTTTCAAAGCCAGAAACTTTAAGTTAGTATCTGACGGTACAGATAATCATCTTGTTTTGGTTGATCTACGTAGTATCGCCATGACAGGTAAAAAAGGAGATGCTTTAGTTAGTCAGGTAAATATTACCGCTAATAAAAACACCGTCCCTTTCGATCCTGAATCACCTTTTGTCACTAGTGGACTGCGGTTGGGTTCTCCCGCCATGACCACCAGAGGGATGGGGGCGACAGAGTTCCAAGAAATTGCTAACATTATCGCGGACAAACTACTCAGCCCTGAAGATGAGGCTGTACAACAAGACTGTTTAGCACGAGTAGCTGCTTTATGCGATCGCTTTCCCCTCTATCCTTATCTGCAAATTCCTGTACCTGCCAAGCTATAGGAGTATGCTGAGGAGAGCATAATATGATCATGTCAGCAAAGCTAACAACTTGATGTTATTAGAAAGTACACCCTATATTCCCCGTGGAACTTAACCTCAGATGCCTGTTGAACTATATCATCTGATTGCTTTTCTCACCTCTGTTACTTTTGTCCTCTGGACAATCCCCGATGTCAAAACTTTGGGTTTAAAGTTGGGGATCGTAGATCGACCAAATGCTAGGAAGATTCACCAGAAACCCGTGGTTCGTGTGGGGGGAGTTTCGATCTTTGCGGGCACGATCACCGCCTTGATTATTGTCTGGTTGCTGGGGGGATTTTCTGCCCTAGCTCCTCAGAAAGTAACGGAAGTCTGGGCGGTAATTATTGGCAGTATTTTATTTTTTGGCATTGGTTTTGCTGATGATCTCTTTAATCTCACCCCCATTTCGCGGTTACTGATGCAAGTTGCGGTGGCTGCTGGCTGTTGGTATATGGGGGTCAGGATCGAATTTGTTTCTTTTCCTATCTATTCTTTGGTTCAAATCTACTGGCTAAGTTTGCCTGTGACCATAGTTTGGCTGGTGGGGATGGCAAATGCGATCAACTGGATTGATGGGGTGGATGGATTAGCAGCAGGAGTTTCGGGCATTGCTGCCTTTGTGATGTTAGTCGTGACTTTGTTTATGGATCAGTCCGCTGCTGGTTTGATTGCCGCAGCGATGGCAGGGGGTGCTTTAGGATTCCTACGGTATAACTTCAACCCCGCTCAGATCTTTATGGGGGATGGGGGAGCCTATTTTATGGGTTTTACCCTGGCAGCAGTGGGGGTCATTGGTTTGGTTAAAACCACCGCCATTACCGCCGTTCTCTTGCCCTATTTAATCTTGGCAGTTCCTATCTTGGATATGTCAGCGGTAATTTTTTCCCGTATTAGTAAAGGAAAATCTCCTTTTATTGCAGATAAAAGCCATTTACACCATTGGCTGCTGAAAACAGGAATTTCTCAACGTCAGACCGTATTATTTATTTATACCCTCACTTTCTGGGTTGGTAGTTTGGCTCTGGGCTTTTCCAATATTCCCAGCGGTTGGGGCTATGCCATTGGCGCGACTATGTTACTCACTTGGCAACTTTGGCAGGTTTGGCAGGTTTGGAAAGAAAGACGGAGAGTTCTTAACAATATTAGTGAATCAGATCAATGAGCGCAGAAGTTATTTGTATTGGGACAGAACTACTCTTAGGGGATATTTTAAATACCAACTGTCAATATTTAGCCCAAGAATTAGCTGTCTTAGGAATTCCTCACTACTACCAAACGGTTGTGGGAGATAATGTAGAGCGGATTCATCAGGTAATTGCGATCGCCCTACAGCGCTCTTCGATCCTCATCTTTACAGGGGGTTTAGGCCCAACTCCTGACGATTTGACTACCGAAACCATTGCCAGTTTCTTTAATACTCCTCTGGAAGAAGAAGCTGCAATTATTGAAGATATTGAACATAAATTTGCTTCAGTGGGACGAATTATGTCTCCCAGCAACCGTAAACAGGCGCTAATTCCCCAGGGTGCGACTGCCCTCCCCAATCCCACAGGAACAGCCCCAGGGATTATTTGGCAACCCCAACCAGACATCACCATCATGACCTTTCCTGGAGTTCCCAGGGAAATGTATCGGATGTGGCAAGATACTGCCGTCCCTTTCTTGAAAAGCCAAGGTTGGGGTAAGGAGACGATTTATAGCGAAATGATGCGCTTTCGAGGGATTGGGGAATCCGCTCTAGCAGAAAAGGTAGCTCACCTGTTCGATACTCAGAATCCTACTGTCGCCCCCTATGCAGGGCAAGGGGAAGTCCGTCTACGGGTAGCGGCTAAAGCCAATTCTCCCGCAGCCGCAGCAGCCATGATTAAACCTGTCGCTGAAGAAATTAAGCAGATTGCAGGATTAGACTATTTTGGTAGTGATGAAGAGACTATTGCCGCCGTAGTGGGTAAATTATTAACCAACGCCCAGCAAACCCTCAGCGTTGCGGAATCTTGCACTGGAGGAGGATTAGGAGCAATGTTAACTGAGACTCCTGGAAGCTCCAGCTATTTTTTAGGGGGGGTGATTGCCTATAGCAACCAAGTCAAGTCAGCTTTGTTGCAGGTAAATAGCCAAGATGTAGCAGAATACGGCGCGGTAAGCGATACTGTGGCACAACAGATGGCTCTGGGGGTAAAACAGAGCTTACAAACGGACTGGGGCATTAGTATTACTGGTATAGCAGGACCAACGGGGGATACGACCGAAAAACCTGTAGGGTTGGTATATGTCGGTATCGCTACCCCTGAAGATCAAAGCTTTAGCCATGAGTATCGTTTCGGTCAACAAAGAGGTCGGGAGCTAGTGCGCTATCTAAGTTCTTGTGCTGCACTAGATTTACTACGACGTACATTACTCAAACGCAGTTAGTTAGATGCTTTAAATAAACATAGCCAGTTTGCTGACCAGTTTTATAAGTTTAAATCTAGTCTGGCTCGACCATGAAGCCAATCATAAATGCGGTCTAGCTCTTCTAAAGTGATCAGACCATACTGCCATAGGATCATGGGAATCGGGGCAGGATGTTCCGCTACAGATCGTTGAACAATTTCAATCGAATCATTAGATAGGGCTAACTCTTCTTTGAGAAACTTGATAAAAGTTGCATAAATAGCTGGTTTCATGATGGTTTACCTGGTTGTTAAACTTTCAAATTTTTTTTAGGTCATATGTAATTTTATTGACTAAAAACTGCAATTCTGGCTCCTACTTCTCGATCAGCGAACTCTGCCATTATTGAATGTTCCTTAAGTCTCGTCTGTGTTTTTGATCACCAAAAGATTGAGTTTGGTCTCGTGACACCAATCTTTTGCCTTAAACTCAATCAAATACGACTGTATTGTGCTTTTAAAGCGAGAATAGCGACGATCTAAAATCTTGAGTCTTAATCATGACACAGATATCTTAATACGTAAAAACACTTAATTAAACTACTCATTCAGCAAAGATTAGATTTACTGCTTACCACGACGGGCTTTGCGCTCTTGACTCTGACCGAATAGCATAATTATTGCCAAAATCTACATAAAGTCTTTATATTCTTGATGTAAACTAAAACATCTTAGGAGGTTCAGAGTTCGTAATTCGGAGTTTGATACAGGGATATTCAGACAGATTGGTTTGGTGTGAGATAATTCTGATCAAGAATAAAACCGAGTTTTTTAAAAGAGATAAAAATGTTTAACTTTACGGGAACAAGACCCAGTAACCTAGGCGTTAAAGACGGTAAGCTAGCCGCTTGTCCTGGAACTCCCAACTGTGTAAGTAGTCAGAGTGATGATCCTCAGTCAAAAATTGATGCTTTGCCTGGTGTGGCGATCGCTGAAATTAAAAAAGTGGTAAATGCTATGGCAGGAACTACGATAGTTGAGGAAAAGGATAACTATCTTTATGCCGAATTTAAGAGTAAATTAATGGGCTACGTGGATGATGTCGAATTTTATCTCGACTCTAGCACTAATGCTGTTCAAGTACGCTCTGCTTCACGTTTAGGTAAATCCGATTTGGGAGTCAACCGTAAGCGAGTGGAAGAAATTAGAAGCAAATTAGCATAAATTCCCTACCTACTACCCCCTACAAACACCCCCCCACCTCCACCC
>Ga0114940_10000146_pt1 | contig 43918 bp, 33 predicted proteins | sample ColdCreekSource_FD_87195 | JGI IMG/M metagenome (GOLD analysis project Ga0114940, IMG submission 87195) | Groundwater microbial communities from Cold Creek, Nevada to study Microbial Dark Matter (Phase II) - Cold Creek Source | ecosystem: Environmental > Aquatic > Deep subsurface > Groundwater ...
ATGGTCAAATCGTGATTGGTTCTACCTATACTCAAGCAATGGGTTTAAAAGAAGGTGACAAATTTGAAATTAAACTAGGATACAAGCATATTCACCTTAAACAAATCGATGGTGAAGAGAATGGTGCAGCGGACAATTAATTGTTTGGTAGCGTATTTTATTGATGAACCGACACTCTTCAAATCGTAGCGATGTACTATCATCTAATCTGATCTTAATTTGATGAGTGCATCGTGGTTTAATGTTCTTGGCTTTCTTGGAGTATGGGCTATTATCTGGTTGCCCATTGCCTTATTGGTATCTCGACTAATTAACTGGCAGCCCAAAGCGCCTCTGACACCAAAGCAAAAGTTGATTCTGTTAGCTACTCTCTATATTCTTGCTCCTGGAATAATTATCTGGAAAGTTAATGTAGAGTTGATCACCTTTGCCGATCTTGGTTTAAGCTTCTCCCCTAGTAACTTGCTGTATATGCTGTTAGGATTAGGAGCTAGTGTCTTGAGTCTAATCCTCATTTTTAGCTTAGAATCGGCGGGGAATTTAGTTAGTTGGCATTGGCAAAACTTGAGGCAAATTCAGACCTTATGGTTGCCGATCTTGAGTTTGAGTTTACTAATTAGTTTGGTAGAGGAAGTGATATTTCGTGGCTACATATTTATTACCCTACTAGCTGATAATCCCCTTTGGTTAGCGGCGATCGCTTCTAGCTTCATTTTTGCTGCCCTGCATTTAGTTTGGGAAAGGAAACAAACCTTGCCACAATTACCAGGCTTGTGGCTTATGGGGATGGTGTTAGTTGCCGCCAGAGTATTGACGAACGACACAATTTATCTGGCGTTGGGGCTTCATGGAGGGTGGATTTGGGGCTTAACCTGTATCGATTCAGCAGATTTATTAACTTATAAACATTCAGATCATTGGTTTACAGGGATAAGTCAACAGCCGTTAGCGGGAATGGCTGGAATACTATGCCTAACCCTTACAGGTTTGGGGATCTGGGTTTTTAGCGTTTATCCCATTTCTCCTTGAAGCTGCGCTTAATATTTTGATTGTAAATCTCGCGCAAAGGCGCGAAGACGCAAAGAGTTAAATTTGATTTAGTACATTTTCGTAGAGAGTTGGTATTAGCTACTTCTTTGAACTCAACTGAGGTAAAACAATCTGGCAAGGGCGATTAACTCCCTTGGAAACTTTGCCTGTGGTTACCTGATTGACATCGCCATGAGTAATTAATCTCCCCTGGTTGAGTAAACCATAATAAAGGAAATAAAAGCCCATTTTCTTAGTCTCGCCGATTACTTGTTCGCGGGAGGATTGATGCTTCCACCACTCAGGATCAGCTATTTCTGGAGAACTAGGAGTGGAATAGGCCGTAACTTCGATTTCATCCCCCAGTATCTTATTAAAGCTCCACACTCCACGACGCAGATGATAGCGATCAGATACCAAAACAATTTTATTCACAGGATTTTTGATTTCGGCTAATTTCCGCTGGAATGATTGGGCTTCATCAAAAGTACTTTCTACCAATTCTCCGCAATATAAATCCTCCTTGGGCAGATCGTACTGAGCAAAGATATTGTGATATTCCTGCAAATCTTCGACGGTTTCATCTATTCCTGCTGCATAGTAAATTCCCTGGACTTTTTGGCGATCGTAAAGCCCAATCAAGGTTTTGAGACGGATATTACTCCCCGACAGTAAGACTGATAGATCTCCTGTAGGATCGCTTTCCCCCGCAGCTAGCCACTTACCATAATTGATGGCAATGGGCTTCCAAGTGATAGTGGCAACAGACAATATGCCTAAAAGAGAGATAAGGGACACCTTATATTTTTTAGGCATTTGGGTAAACAGTTTGTTCATAGCTGAAAATAGACGAAGACTATAATAATACCTCGGCTAGGTTCTGGGAAAGGTTGAAAATTCGACCGCAACTTTCAGCATGCCATACTTTCAATTTGTCATTAATGTTCCCAGCAACTAATGGCCCCATGAGATATAAATTTTGGTTCGCCTCAAAATTTTCATTCATCTCAAAACCTCCATGAGAATCATTGGGAGTACAAATTCCCTGTTCAATCAAGTTATTAATTAGGGGTGATGATGATTGAGTTAAATCTTGAAATCCCGCACAGTTAATAATTACTTGGATCGGCGATGTAAATGCTTCTGGCTGGCTGCTGGTAGGAGTGACAAATTCAAACCCAAACTGATTTTCTGCTAGAGGTATGGTGTGCATAAATTTACCTCTAATAAATTCTAATTTGCCTTCAAATATCAGTTTGTCTGCAACGTTAAGGTAGTCTGAACCTGCTCGTCTTTGAAACTTGCCTATTTTTACACCATATTCAATCACAAATTGCTTTTGCTCTGCATAACTAAGGAGATTAAGGGCTTTAATTACTCCTTGAGAAATGATGCTATAGGTACCGTTGATAGTTTCACCACTGGCTAAAGCTGCCTCTACATCCTGTTGTACTGCTTGATAGATTTGTTTGGCGGTAAAGTTATCCTGCTGTGTCAATAAGCCTAGGTTTTCAGCCACATAAGTTGTAGATGTAGGAGCATCGGTAATGCGATGAGGAAATGTACCACTGGGAGAAATAACCACAAATTTGTCGATTGATTTTGCTACTTCAGGCAAGTTATTGAGACTGTAGATAGTTTCTAAGGCACTGGCATTTGACCCAATAATGAGGACTTGTTTTGCTTCCCCAGAGTTAGCCTGTAAACTCTCGATAATTTGTTTGATATTCTCATTTTGAGAGGGTTCGTACATATTAGCAATACAGCAAATCTCATTTCCAGAATGCGATCGCTCTAGGGCTTCTAATTGACTTAGGAAAGCTGATTTGTTGGGAGGACTGCCGATCGCTAAAACTACTTTGCTAGCCACCAAGGAATGACCATCGATGGTGTCAATTTGGTAGGTTCCTGACTGCTTTTGCAGACTACAGACATCTGCTCTAATTAACTCGCACTGCAAATATCCTTCTGCTGTTGCCTGCTGCACCAAACTTTCTGTGCGCTCTTTTAGATACCAGCCAAAGACATAGCGCGGGACAAAAATATCATCCCAATTACCGAGGTTCATTGCCGACTGATAAGACTTGAGCCATTGGCTATTCAAGCTACCTGGTCTTGCCTGGAGACTAGAAACCACAGAATCGTAGTTGGTTTTCAACCAATCGGTAAAGCGATCGCACTCAGGCTGAGGTAAAAATTCTTTGAGGGGAGTAATGATTAGGGATTGCTTTCCTGATCTGCTGCCATAGGGAATGCCTGTCCAAAATTCTCCAGACTTGTCTAGGACTGCCACTTTAATCGTTTTTTGACTCTTTCTTGCCTCTGTTGTAGTTAGTTTTGCTTGTAGCAAAGAAAGATAGTGAATCAAAGTATAAGCACAGGATATGCCCGAACCGACAATTGCCAGGTCGTAAGAGCTATTGACAGATGGAAAGGGTTGAACAGACTGGGGAACTGGAGAAACAACTACATCTTTGTTCGGTAAATTCTGTAATCCTTGCATATTGGTCTTACTAAATAATTAATCTAAATAATCGAAATTTAATTTATTGAAGAAGTCTACTAGTCACAAATGATGATGGAGATTTATATGCGATGTTTATGAGCTAGATAAAATAATGTTCTTTAGACGACTAAACTAGTTATCTAAACAGTTAGATAGAGACGCACAATGTATTCTGTGAAATACGACTAACATCTTATTAAACCACAAAAATTGTTAAATTTTGATAATTTAGGTTAACTATCTTTCGATTTTTATTAAAAAAGCATAGTTAAAGCATTGATTGATGTGAATTGTGCATAATGCTCTAATTGCTCGATCATTTTTAATGATCTGAATGTATCTTGTAGCGGGAATAGAGGGAATACTGGGAATAAGTAGAGATAGTTTGGTTTTCACTAACAAATAATTTCAAATAATTTCAAATAATTTTTTATTAGCTTGATAAGCAATATGTATCTATACGGAGCGGGTGGTCATTCTAAAGTTATTACCGATATTCTCAACAGCTTAGGGGTAGAGGTGATCGGGGTATTTGATGATCTACCCCTGGGAGCAAAATTGACTACGATGGCGATCGATTCGGGAATTAGAGTCCAGGGGGAGACATTTCCCAAATTAGATGCGCCTTTAATTATCAGCGTAGGAGATAACCAAAGAAGGGCAGAATTAGACCTGATGCTAAGAACAAATGCGGAATATGGTCAAGCAATCCACGGTACGGCAATTATCTCGGCTAAATCGACTATCGGCGAGGGGACAGTGATTTTACAAGGAGCGATCGTCCAATCCGCAGTTCAAGTAGGTAGACATGTGCTGGTTAATACCGCAGCTAGTATCGATCACGATAATGAGATTGGCGACTATGCTCATATATCGCCCCATGCAACTTTGTGTGGTCATGTCAAAGTGGGGGAGGGAACTCATATAGGTGCTGGAGCGGTGGTTATTCCTTCGATCCGTATCGGTAAGTGGTGTACTATCGGCGCAGGAACTGTCGTCATTAGAGATATTCCCGATTATGCGACGGCGGTGGGTAATCCCGCGAAGATAATTAAAATGAGAAAGCCGCCTGTTTTTGACCAGTAGTGAGCAAGACTAAAGCTGAAGGGAGAAGTGGTGGCTGGAGATCTTCATTTTGTGTCGGAGATAGAATCGATGAGCGGCAAATCTTTGGACTCCAGAATCGAGATGAAACTGTTGGCAATTGTTCTTCTGGGCATATTCCATGAGCCAGATAAATAATGCTTCACCATAACCTTGCGATCGCTTTTTTTCATCTACCACTAAATCTGCTACATAGAGATATTTGCCCCAAGCTAAATTAGTAGCAATATTGAATCCTGCTACTCCTAATACTTGTTCATCTTGGTCATCATAAATATAAGCGAGATGGTAACCAGTGGACATTTGAGTTTGCACTAGCTGGGCAAAATTATCTGCTAGAAGATGCGATTGGGCTCCGCCCACGCTCCGCGATCGCAACTGGGACATGATAGGAAAACACTGCTCTATTTCAATGACAGAAGTTGCTAGTTTAATTGTGGTGGAAGGTTGGGGATTCATGCAAAATCAACCATATCAATAGAAAAATGGGCAGATATATCTTACCTGAGTTGAATGTAACTGTATCTTCTGAGTATAAATTTCAGGTGATTACCCCCAGTAAAGCGATCGCTTCCTATCTGAAAGTCCCTCACTATAGCTTAGAAAGTCTGACTCAAAACATGGTTCGTCGTCAGGGGATAGGAGTCGCTTCCGCATTATTAAGTCGGCGTTTATTGCAGAGTGCGGTGGGGGAGGTGATGGATACCCAGGATATTGAAGGAACAGCTAAAGCTTTTTTATCCACCATCAAAGATTTATTTCGCAGTGGTGTGGATCTCAGTGAATTACAGACAAGTTTAGATCCCAGAGTCCAACAGCTAGGGAATCTGGCGATCGCTTATCATAACCAGTTAAGACAAGTTCAACGCGTTGATCCAGCGGAGTTATATTGGCAGGGGGCGATGATCGATGCTATTTACCAAAAAGCCTACACCTTTTATGGCTATTTTACGCCTGGGAAAGATGAACTGGCGTTGATTAATGCGATCGCTGGGCAAGATAGTATTTTACTTTTACCCCTAGATGAGTTGTATCCTCAAAATCATAAGGCTCTGAGGTGGTTGCAGTCTCAGGGATGGGAATTATTAGGTAACAAATCAACAGAGACTAGAGGAATTAATCATCAGTTACGAGCTTGTTTTAAACAGACATCATCTTTGCCATCGGGAGTAAAGCTAAATGTTTTTCCCAGTTTAGAACAGGAAGTACGGGGAGTATTAACTCAGGTCAAGGTTTTGCTGTCTCAAGGGGTTGCCATTCAAGATATTGTCTTGGTGACTAGAGAAGCGCAGTTATACGGTGAAACTCTGATGGATGTTGCCTGGGAATATAATTTACCTGTGCAGTTATCCTATGAAATTCCCCTACAGCAAACTCGTCTCGGTGCTTGGATTAAGCTCTTGTTGGAGGTGGTGCGAGACAACTTTCCCTTTGAAGGAACAGCTAAATTGCTGTCTCATCCTTTAGCCAAGGGGATGTCTGCCCAGATGTGGTCATTAGCCAGGGCAACTCATCCACAAGGTTTGAATGGTTGGCAGAAGTTGGGAGTTGATTTAAGCTTGCTCGACTTTCAGGCTAGTCAGACTAGGAATTTTTGGGTTAATCGTTTACTTGAAATCTTGTCTGCTTGGGGTGTGTTAGAAAATGCTAAATCTTGGGGGCGAGAAATCTTAGCTTATTACCGTTTACAGTCAGGATTGCAAGAATTAGGCAACCATGCAGGACATAATCTTGGTAAACAGGCATTTAGTCAGGAAATCAGTGAAATTCTAGCTTTATTAACTGTACCTGCTCAACCAGGAAGGGGTGGAATTGATCTCCATTGTCCCACTTCTTTGTTAGGTACAAACTATCCTTATGTCTTTGTTTTAGGCTGTACAGAGGGAATTTTACCTCAAGCGATCGCCGATGACCCAATTTTGGATTTTCATAGTCGGCAAAAGTTATCCCAGCTAGGATTAAATATCTCTACGGCAGTAGATCTGGCTTTAAGAGAAACCTTTGATTTCTATAATTTATTGGCTGTACCGACGCAGTATATCAGCTTTTCTTATGCTGAGTTAATTGATCGCCAGCCTGGTATACCGAGTCCCTATCTAGCTCGTTTGGGGTTAAAACCAAGTCCCCTGGCTAATTTACCCATAGCAAGTATCGAGCAAGTTCGTCAGCTATATCTACGTCAACCAAATTTATGGAAGTCAGATAGTTCCTGGTTAATGCCAGAAATTGCCCATGCTTTACAGGTAGAGAGTAATCGAGAAAAGGCGATCGCGCCAGATCAGTATGATGGTGTCATCGGCATCGGCATCGATCCCCAAACTAAGATTTTTAGTGCTTCCCAGTTAACCCAATTGGGGCAATGTCCCTTTAAATGGTTTAGTCGGCGATTACTGAAATTGCAAGAATTACCCGAAGCAGAATTAGACCTCGGTGCAGCGATGCGGGGTAACCTTTACCATCGTTGTCTAGAACTATCCCTGGCAAATATTCAAACCGCTGGGGACTTAGCTCAATTCAATCAAGCACAACTAGCTCAAGCCTTTGCTACTGCGGAACAGGAATTAAAACTAACTGAACTACCAGGCTGGGAACTACAACGCCAAGAACATTTGCACTTGCTGCTCCTCAACCTAGCTACCGCTGAATTTCTCCCCCCAGACAGGGAGGTGATTGCCACGGAAACCAAGTTTGCCATGCAGTGGCATGGTTTACAAATCCAAGGACAAGTAGACAGAATCGATCGCGCTGCCACAGGTTTAACTATCATCGACTACAAAACTAGTGGTGTAACTCCTTCAGGCGTGAAGGATGCTACTGGCAAAGCCAATCTGGATATCCAGTTAGCAGTTTATCAAGATGCGATCGCCCAGCAGTATCCCGATACCGTAATTGACAAGGCAGCCTATTATTCCCTCACCAAACAAAAAACTATTAGTCGTCCTCAAAAAGATCCCGCCGAACTAGCAGCTTTTGCCCAACAAGTAAACAATCACTTGACTCAGGGAAATTATCCTGTTGCTCCTGATATTGAGCGCAAAGCTTGTGTTTATTGTGATTATGACTTGGTATGTCGTCAAGGCGATCGCTTAAGTCGTAAGTAATTCGCGATCGCCTCATTTTTGCCAAAATTCATGCGCCCGTAGCATCAGCTTGATCTGTAGGTTGGGTAGAACGAAGTGAAACTCAACAATTCCAAGAAAAATCTATTCACTGAATTTTATGAAATCGCGCGGGAGCATCCCATTTTGGAAGAAAAACCGAAAAAGTAGAGAAATAAGAAAAATGATGGTCAAATGAAAAGAAGACTTGAGATAGAAAAAGCTAATGACTCCATCAGAAAAAGCTCGTGTTCAAGAACTATCAGAGATTTTGTATCGTAATACTCCACCTGAAAGATGCCAAAGCTTGGAGGGTATAGAGCAATCAGTCAGAGAGCATTTATTAGAATCTATCGGACCAGATATGGCATTTTTTTTATCGATCGCCGTTTGAAAATTTCAGGGGCGCAGTGGAATGCTGGTTCTATCAATCAGATGTTGCGTTTACGTTGTGCCTATCTTAATGGAAAACTTGCTGTTTAGTCTATTTGCCAAAATGGGATGCTCCCGTCTGTAACTGTATTAGAGAGCGATCGCCTTTAATCATAGTCATTTTAAAGAAGTATCTGGAGGAGAATAGATACTTCTTTTTTTATTAAAATAAAACTAAGAGACTAAAAACTAAATTTAACGTTGTAACCTGAGCAAGACCCCTTGTACCTGTTGATAAAAAGTATCTTGGCGATCGTAGTAAGTTTTTAACTCGTTGAAACGATTGACGCTCAAGCTGTGGCGCTGCACAATTTGTCGAGATTGGGTGCAATAACGATTGGCAATATTCTTGATTTCTGGCTGAAGAATATCTATAGTTGATTGCTGATCGCAGAGAATATTTGGTGGAGGTTCCTTGATCAGGTTTTTAATCTCTTGGTAAACTTTTCTTCTTAGTAGCTCCACTTCATAGCCAGCTTTGGCATAGCTTTCGGTTTCTGCGGGGGTGAATTGTTGTCCGTAGGCTTTGTTAGCCAAGGTAACGATAATTGGAGAATTTAGATTAGATGAATTGATGGCTATTTCGGGAGTTAATCCTGAAAAAACGCCAAAAGATGCCAAAATACTACTGCTTATAAGGCGCACCCATAGTTGGTTTAATTTAGGTAAAGTCAAATCAACGTTTAACATCATCAATAATAATTACGGTAGTTTTAGAATATTGCTATCTACATGGAGTTGATCTAGGCACAATAAGTTCCTGTTTTAGTCCTATTTGGCGAAAATTTTACTTAAAATGCAGAACGCCCGCCCGTAATCTCAGAGAGAAACTATTTTCCCCTTAACCCTTTTTGAAGCAGTCCTAAAGGATACACCTGCGGATATACCCTTTCGGGAATCCTTTAGGGCTGCTTCGCTTTCCCAGTCTAAGCAGATTAATTTGTTTCTTAGGAGTTAATTAGCTACTAAAGATTAGACATGAGTTAGTTCAAGAATTGATAGACTAGAGAGTATACATAGCGTGAATCAGGTACAGCACATACAGTAATGGGAACAGAACAAATTACTCTTCTCTCCAGCCGAGAAATTGAAAAAATGCGTCGAGCAGGAGCTTTAGCTGCGGAACTACTAGATTTTTTAGAACCAATGGTTAAACCTGGAGTAAGCACTCTAGAAATTAATAATGCTGCGGAGCAATGGACTCAAGCAAAAGGTGCTACTAGTGCGCCTTTAGGATATGGCCCGAAAGAAAATCCCTTTACTGCCTCTGTCTGTACCAGCGTTAATGAAGTTATTTGTCACGGTATTCCCAATGCCAAGCAAATCTTAAAAGACGGCGATATTATTAATATTGACGTGACACCGATTGTTGACGGTTATCACGGCGATACTTCTAAAACTTTTTTTGTCGGAACTCCTTCCCCAACTGCCAAAAAACTAGTAGAGGTAACGGAAGAATGTCTGAGAAGAGGCATTGCTGCGGTTAAACCAGGAGCGAGAATTAATGATATTGGCGCAGCAATTCAAGAATACGCTGAACAACAGGGCTTTTCGGTCGTTAGGGATTTTGTCGGTCATGGGGTAAGTCACATCTTTCATACTGCCCCTCAAATTCCTCACTATTATGACCCCAGGCAGAAAAAAAAGATCAAACCTGGAATGGTGTTCACCATTGAACCAATGATTAACGAAGGAACCTGGGAAGCTATTATGCTGGAAGATGGTTGGACTGCAATCACCAAGGACAAAAAGCTCTCGGCTCAGTTTGAGCATACTATTGCCGTAACCAAAAATGGAGTAGATATTCTGACCCAAGCTATCTAAAAGGTTAAGGGGAAACGGCAAACGGCGGCGAAAAATTAGAAATCGGTAGTTGACTCGGCGATCGCACGAGTGATATTATTTTTTTTATAATGGGAGTGGTGACTCAAAGTAATGGGACTAAACCCTCCCATCATGAAAATCTTAAATTCAATTAAACCACGTTTAGCGATCCGAAGGCTACGCGGAGCATAATCGCCAGTCAAGAATCGTTTTTTTGGTACAAAACTAGTACATTTTTTATAAAAAATTAATATTCTGAGCGTCGAATATTGAAGCAGCACCAATCTTTCCGTTTCCATAGTGCTGCTACTGTCCATCCTTGTTGTTCCACAACATCGGCTATTTTGTCGGCTTGAGTTAAGAGAATACCACTTAAAACTGCCCAGCTTTTTTCATGAGTAATTTGGTTTAACTGGGGAAATAATTCCACGATGGTATCAGCCAAAATATTGCAAATGATGCCATCAAAAGTTTCATTTTCGGCAATTAGTTTTTCAACGCTACCATCCCGCACAATGATGCTGTCTCGATTGATATCATTGAGTTGACAATTGCTGCGGCAGGTTTTAGTAGCTAAGGCATCCGTGTCCACAGCATAAACTTTTTTCGCTCCAAGCAGCACAGAACCCAAAGCTAAAATACCTGAACCACAACCAATATCCGCGATGATTTGATGTTTAGCATCTCCAGACAGTCGCATTTCCAAAGATTCTAGACATAGCTGGGTTGTGGGATGAGTTCCTGTACCAAAGGCTGCACCGGGATCGAGGCGTAAGATCAATCTTTCCGAGTCTTCTGGGGGAGTTTCCCAAGCAGGATAGATCAAAAAGCGATCGCCAATTTCCATCGGCTTCCAATATTCTTTCCAGCCACCCGCCCAATCTTCTTCATCAATCAAGTGCCATTGTGCTTCGGGAACAGCTACTTCTAGTAATTTGGCATCTTGTTCTAACCACAGAGATAATGCAGCCAAATCCAATAGCTGAGTGTCAATTTCAGGAATATAAGTTTTAATCAGGATTTTTTGGTCAATAGATCCCAATTCAAGACTTTGCTCGTCATCTAAAACTTTGACTTCCGTTGCCGTTCCCGAACAGCCAAATTTTTCGAGTCGCCAAAAGACCGATTCTTCTTGAACTGACTCGCATTTGACAACGATTTCCCACCAACGATTAGACATGAATTTTATAGGTTATGAGCTATATAAGAATGATCTGAATTGAACCGCAAGGACTTAAAAGACTTAATCTAAATCCCCAATACTGTATGTCAAGATTTTAATTTTATCTACTATTTTGCAGGTATTGTGCTTGGTTCTTTAGTGATAGTTTTCCCAATATGCTCAAAAAACTTAGCTTTCTGTTTTATTTAATTTGAAAATTGTATGGTTCCCAGGGCAAGTTAACAAAGTTAGTGAAAATTTTTTAAAAATCCACCAACTTTGAATTTATCTTTGAACTTAGCAACCGAGCATTTCTGCTCAATCTATATAACTAGTAATTAATCCCATTTAACGTTCTAAACTTAAACTGAGAGCTTAACTGTATAAGCATCTCGAATACCGTCAACTTTGATGATTTCTTGCAAAATTCCTTCTGGCAAAGGATCGTCCAAGCTCAGTACCATCACAGCTTCCCCTCGCACAATTTTGCGTCCCACCTGCATACTGGCAATGTTAACGTTATAACTGCCCAGTAAAGAGCCAATCTTACCGATCAGTCCTGGCATATCTCGATGCAAAGTAAACAGCATATTGTCGTTGGGGGGAACATTAATGGGAAAGTCGTCTAAACTAGTGATTCTAATTTCCCCTTCACTGAGCAAAGCGCCTGTAACAGAATGTTTACCATTAGCCCCTTGAGCCTCGATATGTAGCGAACCACCAGAATAATCGCGGGTCGAACTATCTTTAGTTTCAATGACTCTAATACCTCGTTCTTGGGCTTCAATGGCGGCATTGACGTAGTTTACCCGTTCTCGCAAAGCTTGAGACAGTAATCCTTTGAGAGCCGCCACAATGATTGGCTGACTATCGTTATTTGCCAGTTCTCCCTGTAGACGGATATTTAACTCATCAATTCTCCCCCCAGCTAATTGACTAGCCATTGTACCCAGGGTTTCCGCCAGTCTTAAGTAGGGTCTGAGTTTCTCCATTACATCTGGATTCAAACCAGGAATATTAACCGCAGAACGAGCAGGAAGACCCAATAATACGTCTCTAATTTGCTCTGCTACGTCTATTGCGACATTGACTTGTGCTTCCGCCGTTGAAGCTCCTAAATGGGGGGTTAGAATCAAATTAGAGCCTACTGCCGTGAGGGGGGATTCTCCTAACGGTTCAGTGTTGTAGACATCTAATGCTGCACCGCCAATTGTTCCTGCTTGAAGTGCTGAGGCTAGGGCCGCTTCATCAATAATGCCACCCCTGGCACAGTTGATAATTCTCACGTGGGGCTTCATTTTGGAGAGAGCTTCAGCGTTAATTAAGTTGGCGGTTTCGGGAGTTTTGGGAATGTGTAGGGTAATATAGTCTGACTCTTTAAAGAGCAAATCCAAGTCTACTAGAGTACAGCCTATTCTTTCGGCTCGTTCCGCAGAAACAAAGGGATCGTACGCCAACAACTTCATTTCCATCGATCTGGCTACCTTGGCAACGTGAGCGCCAATTTTACCTAGACCAACTACACCCAAAGTTTTTTTGTATACTTCATTGCCCACAAACTTTTTCCGTTCCCACTTGCCTTCTTTTACGGATTGGTTGGCATCAGGAATCTGACGAGAAAGAGCTAGCATCATTGCCAAAGCATGTTCCGCAGCAGCAATCGTATTGCCTTCTGGAGAGTTGACCACGACAATACCGTTGCGGGTAGCAGCTTTAACATCAATGTTATCTACCCCCACTCCTGCCCGTCCAATAATTTTGAGGTTTTTACCAGCCTCAATTACTTCGGCTGTAACTTGAGTTCCTGATCGCAGCATTAAAGCGTCATATTCGGGAATTATCTGAACTAGCTCTTCTAAAGGTAGCTTAGTTTTGACATCTACTTGTGCTACCTGAGAGATGATATCGATACCAACTTGATCAATAGGATCGGAGACGAGAACTTTTGCCATAGTCATGAATTTGTAGTCTAAATTCCCCTTGAATCTAGTTTGTTTGATCTGTAAGCCTTAATTTTTATAGGTTGAGGAAACATTGTAAAGGTAAAAGCAGCTTAAATTCTCTATTCGTTAAAAAGATTTTGGATTTAACAAATAGAGCGATCGCACTTACCTCTAGAATCATGGTGTTAACTAATTATCAACTACCTCAAAAGGGTTGAGCAGAGAAACTCCTGTATTCTCAAAATCTCGCACATTTCGAGTAACTAAAGTTAAACCACAGGTAAGGGCAGTAGCAGCAATTTGTTTGTCTAGGGAATTCTGGGGATGAGGTACGCGCAATTTTCCCCAAACCTGTGCTTCCAGTTCGGTAAAATCCAAAATACAATCTGCGTAGTCTGCTAAAACAGTTTGCAACCAGTTTTCGAGCAGGTTTGCTTGAGTATGATCTCCTCGATATCTAATAAGTTCTACTCCTCGTCGCAATTCGCCAACAGTAACGACACTGATAAATGGATGTTTTTTTTGCTCCACAGCTTGCTGAAAGAATTTTATAACTCCAGGATTGGCTTTGCTTTTTTTACGTAGTTCGCTAATGATGTTGGTATCAATCAAATACATTCGCGCCATTATCATCCTGTACTCGCTCAAAGTCTGAATCTTTCCCTACATCAGGAATCTGCATTAGAATTTCTGCCAATGATTTTCTCTTCGGTTGCAGCAATTCCTGTTCTAAAATCTTGCGGTGTTCGGCTTCAGCACTCACTCCATGAAGATTTGCCCGTTTCTTTAGGGCTTTGACAATCGATTCATCAATATTTCGGACGATTAAATTTGCCATAGACTATTGCTCATTAAAAGAGAAGCAAGGTATTTAATGATATCATTGCTATCATTAGTAATGGAATGATTATAAACAAAGTGATCGCCCTACGGAGACTGAGTTATTAAAGGCAGTTGAATTAACTTTTCAAGTTAAACCTGATCGGGCAACTGCCTGGCTAACGCTTCCATTGCTTGACGCAGCCCAACTAAGAATTTTTTCCACCACGAGAATTTGTCGGTGGTTGGTTCGGAAAAACCCTGGGGAGATTGCTGAACGGGATTGGCGATCGCTATATCTGAATTGATATCTGAAGCAATATTTGATTCAACTTCAATTTTTACAGACTCCGTTGGAGGGATCGTAATCTCGGCGATTGGTTTTTGAGGAGAATTTGATTCTGTAATGACAATCTTGCTAGAAGTAGGTTTTGGTTTTGCCTGTTCCAGATTATTAGTCACATTATTAGCAGCTTTAGCAACCACATCTGAAGCTGATAATTTAGCTGGTTTAGTTGGTAGTTTTACTAAATCACTATCACTGGAATCGCCATCAATTTCAGTCTCTAGGGTCATGTTGGTATTGGGTTCTGTTTTTGCTTCAGATACTTTATCTGTTACTACAGATTGAGAGTTATTTGGCTTAATCTTTAGGGAATTATTTGGCTGGACATTTGGCTGAATAGTGGTAGATTTAGGAGCCGCAATCTCTTCTTTTTGAGCAGGTTTTGTTACTGTGTTTTTAACTTCTGATTCTGCTAGCTGATTGTCTTGATTAGTAGTCCCAGAGTTTGTTGCTGGTAATTCTTTAGCAGGTACTTCTAACTGATTATCAGCACTGTTAGCAATATTGTTAACCTGGTTTTCAGGTTTCGTTGTGTCTTCCAATTCAACGATTTCTGGAGTTTCTACAGGTTGTATATAATAGCTCTGCTTGACTATCGATTGAGCATCATTCAAAGATATTTGATTGGTGAGTAGTTTGGCTAAAGTGTCTTGCTGTTGTGGGTCATAGTTAAACACTCTCACGGTGTTATTAAAAGTATTTTCGATAGTCTTGCCCGATTGATCAATTAGTTCTAGTTGAATCCAATTGTCTCCTGGTTTAAATCCTGTTAAATAGTAAGGCTGCCAATTTTCGATTATAAAACTGGTGCCGTTAACAGTGGCTTTGACTTGCCATTCTGGATGATCGGTATTTTTGGAAGCGAAGCTAGTCACCCCATCAGGTTGATTCAGGTAAAAATCTAACAGTACTGGTTCTGCGCCATAAGTTCCTGTCGGACTGTTGTAGGTTAACAGGGGTAAATCGGTATTGGGTCGATTATTATTGGTTTGGGTCAAAACACTGAAAGTGGTTTGGGCATAAGCCCCTTCGTTTTTAAAACTTTCTCCCCAAGGACTAACGGCAAATGCTCTGACGGTGTGAGTTCCTGGAGCAAGATTTCTAATGATTATGGGTTCTTCTAAGCTGTAGACTGCTTGCAAGGGTTCATTATCCACAATCAAGTTCACATGATTACCCAGATGAAGACGATCATCCTGAAATATGGGCAGATCTGCTACTGCCAGTTTGATCTCAACATCTGTTTGGCTAAGGGTTTTTTCTGCTATCGGCGCAGTAATTTTTACTTGTGGGTTGTACTGTTTGAGTTCTTGATGTAACTCTTGGATGACTTGGGGAGAGGTGACTTCCGCTAGATTACTAGAGTTCAAGGATCTGGTTTTAGCAGTGCGATCGCGAAGTGCGACGCGGAGCGAGTCCTTTAGGGTATCTGGAAGATATTCGCGAAGCGTGGGGGTCGTCCAATTGCTAAAGGGATAATTTGAATAATTGTCTAACGGAAGCTGCTCACAGCCGATCAAGCAACTCAGCACCAAGATAAAAATGATTGTCCTAACAGTTTTCATTAAACATCTACCGATAAAGTTACCAATAAACAGCCGATTCCTTGCCTGATCGAATCCAAACTAATCCTTGTCCCATTATTAAATTAAATCAGGATCTAGATAATTTAAACCTGTTAAACCTGGTATTTTCTATTGTCTTTTGTGAAGATAAATTTTTTTTTGTATACTTTTGCCGATAAAACATGGTGGTGCAAACCCTTGAGGAACAATAATCCCGTCCATTTAAAATTTTGTTAAGCTTTACGTGGTTTGCTGAGATCTGGGTCATATGATCATATACAGTAATGCCTGTAGCTTGAACCTAAAAAACCTATTTAAGGGAGAGCAAGCTCAGGTTATATGAAAAGTAGTGATTTATTCGATCTTGCTTTTTACATAATCAAAAACCTGTTCTTCTAGAATAGGAAAATCTAAATCTAAAATCTATTGCCCTGAGAGGAGAATCCTCATGACAATCAGTCCTCAAAAAGACGAGGCGAAAGTCAAGGTAACAGTCGATGTAGATCCAGTTCCAACTTCGTTCGAGAAGTGGGGCAAGCCAGGTCATTTTGACCGAACTTTAGCCAGAGGTCCTAAAACAACCACTTGGATTTGGAATCTTCACGCTGATGCTCATGATTTTGACAGTCATACCAGTGACTTAGAAGACATTTCGCGAAAAATATTTAGTGCGCATTTTGGTCATCTAGCAGTAGTTTTTGTGTGGTTAAGTGGCATGTATTTTCATGGCGCACGCTTTTCCAACTATGAAGCTTGGCTTTTAGATCCTACTGTAATCAAACCTAGCGCCCAGGTAGTTTGGCCCATTGTGGGTCAGGATATCCTGAATGCCGATGTTGGAGGTGGTTTCCACGGAATTCAGATCACATCTGGTCTGTTTTATCTCTGGAGAGCTTCTGGTTTTGTAAATAGCTTCCAGCTATACTGCACTGCCATCGGCGCTTTAGTGATGGCGGGTCTAATGATCTTTGCTGGTTGGTTCCACTACCACAAGCGAGCGCCTAAGCTGGAATGGTTCCAAAACGTGGAATCGATGATGAACCACCATTTATCTGGTTTATTAGGCTTAGGTTCCTTGGGTTGGGCTGGTCATCAAATCCACGTGTCTCTTCCCATTAACAAGCTTTTGGATGCAGGGGTTGCACCCGCAGATATCCCTCTGCCCCATGAGTTTATACTTAATGTCGATAAGATGGCGGAGTTATATCCGAGTTTTGCTGAAGGGTTAAGACCTTTCTTCACGCTCAACTGGGGTGTATATTCTGACTTTCTGACCTTCAAAGGTGGCTTGAACCCTGTGACGGGTGGCTTGTGGTTATCTGATACGGCTCATCATCATTTGGCGATCGCTGTCCTGTTTATCATTGCTGGTCATATGTACCGTACCAACTTTGGTATTGGTCACAGCATGAAAGAAATTTTAGACGGTCACAAAGGCGATCCTCTATTGTTTGGGGGAGAAGGTCACAAAGGTCTATACGAGATCCTGACAACTTCTTGGCACGCTCAATTAGCAGTTAACTTGGCGATGCTAGGTTCTCTGACAATTATTGTGGCGCAGCATATGTACGCTATGCCTCCCTATCCTTACATGGCGATCGACTACGGTACCCAATTATCGTTGTTTACTCACCATATGTGGATTGGAGCATTCTGTATTGTGGGCGCGGGAGCGCACGCTGCTATCTATATGGTGCGTGACTATGACCCAGCCAAGAATGTAAATAACGTGGTTGACCGAGTACTTCGGGTTCGCGACGCAATTATTTCTCACCTTAACTGGGTATGTATCTTCCTTGGCTTCCATAGCTTTGGTCTATACATTCACAACGACACCATGAGAGCTTTGGGTCGTCCCCAAGATATGTTCTCGGATACAGCGATTCAACTCCAGCCAATCTTTGCTCAGTGGATTCAAGGTATTCATACAGCGGCTCCTGGAACTACTGCCCCAAGCGCATTGGAAACAGTTAGCCATGCTTTTGGTGGTGGTGTAGTAGCTGTGGGTGGCAAAGTAGCAATGATGCCGATTACTCTCGGTACGGCTGACTTTATGGTTCACCATATTCATGCCTTTACCATTCACGTAACTGTTTTAATTCTGTTGAAAGGTGTTCTCTACGCTCGTAGTTCTCGCCTAGTTCCAGACAAAGCAAGTCTAGGTTTCCGTTTCCCTTGTGACGGCCCTGGTCGTGGCGGTACTTGCCAAGTCTCAGGCTGGGATCATGTGTTCCTCGGCTTGTTCTGGATGTACAACTCAATTTCTGTGGTAATTTTCCACTTTAGTTGGAAGATGCAGTCAGATGTTTGGGGAACGGTAGCTCCTGATGGTACGGTGTCCCACATTACGGCAGGTAACTTTGCCCAAAGTGCCATCTGTATCAACGGTTGGTTGCGAGATTTCTTGTGGGCGCAAGCTTCTCAAGTTATTAATTCCTACGGTTCGGCTCTCTCTGCTTACGGCATCATGTTCTTAGCAGGTCACTTCATCTTTGCCTTCAGTCTCATGTTCCTCTTTAGTGGACGTGGTTACTGGCAAGAATTGATTGAGTCCATCGTCTGGGCACACAACAAACTGAAAGTAGCTCCAGCTATTCAACCTCGTGCTTTGAGTATTACTCAAGGTCGTGCAGTTGGTGTAGCACACTACTTATTAGGAGGAATTGTTACTACATGGGCATTCTTCTTAGCTAGGACGCTCTCGTTGTAGCTGTTTCCAGAGTAATGTCAATCTGACAAGATGGGTTAGATAAATCAAAACTATCTTAATCTAGCTTGTGGGATTGACAAAGCTAATTTCAGTATCACTATCAAGCAATATTAATCATATTGACGGTAGTAACTAAAAGCCAGAAATGAGTCTTAATTAGTAGTAATTAATTATATTTAGCTCATTTTCAACCTTAACAGGAGAATTCTACCCATAAACCTATGGCAACTAAATTTCCAAAATTTAGCCAGGATCTCGCCCAAGACCCGACCACTCGTCGGATCTGGTACGGAATTGCCACAGCTCATGACTTTGAGCTACATGATGGTATGACTGAGGAGAATCTTTACCAAAAGATTTTTGCCTCCCATTTTGGTCATCTCGCCATTATCTTCTTGTGGACTTCCGGTACGCTGTTCCATGTCGCTTGGCAAGGTAACTTTGAACAGTGGATTAAAGATCCTTTAAACACAAGTCCTATCGCCCATGCGATTTGGGACCCCCACTTTGGTAAAGGTGCGATCGATGCCTTTACTCAAGCTGGCGCTTCTAGCCCTGTAAATATTGCCTATTCTGGGGTTTACCATTGGTTCTACACCATTGGTATGACTAGCAACCAAGAACTATATCAAGGTTCAATCTTCTTGTTGATCTTGTCTTCGATCTTCTTGTTTGCTGGTTGGTTGCACTTGCAACCAAAATTCCGTCCTAGCTTGGCTTGGTTCAAAAATGCCGAGTCTCGCCTCAATCACCACTTAGCTGGTTTGTTTGGGGTCAGTTCTTTGGCTTGGACTGGACACCTTGTTCACGTTGCTATCCCCGAATCTCGTGGACAGCATGTGGGTTGGGATAACTTCCTTTCTACTCCTCCTCATCCTGCTGGTTTAGGGCCATTCTTTAGCCTGAACTGGGGTGTATACGCTCAGAATCCTGACACTGCTGGTCATGTGTTTGGGACTTCTCAAGGAGCAGGGACAGCTATCTTGACTTTCTTAGGTGGTTTCCATCCCCAAACCGAGTCTCTTTGGTTGACAGATATTGCTCATCACCATTTGGCGATCGCAGTTATCTTCATTATTGCTGGCCATATGTACCGTACAAACTTCGGTATTGGACACGATATGAAGACCATCATGGAAGCTCACAATCCTCCCCAAGGAACTCCCTTCGGTGGCATGATTGGTGCTGGACACAAAGGAATGTACGACACCTATAACAACTCTTTGCACTTCCAACTAGGATGGCACTTGGCTTGTTTAGGAGTGATTACATCTTTAGTAGCACAGCATATGTACTCGATGCCGTCCTATGCTTTCATTGCTAGAGATTACACTACTCAAGCCGCGCTCTACACTCATCACCAGTATATTGCTGGGTTCTTGATGGTGGGTGCTTTCGCTCACGGTGCAATCTTTTTAGTCAGGGATTACGATCCTGAAGCTAACAAAAACAATGTTTTGTATCGGATGCTAGAGCATAAAGAAGCTCTGATCTCTCACTTAAGTTGGGTATCTCTCTTCCTTGGCTTCCATACATTGAGTTTGTACGTACACAACGATGTAGTCGTAGCTTTTGGGACTCCTGAAAAGCAAATCTTAATCGAGCCTGTATTTGCTCAATGGATCCAAGCTGCTCACGGTAAGTTGTTGTATGGATTTGACACCTTATTATCTAATCCTGATAGCGTAGCTTATACAGCATTTCCTAATCATGGCAATGTTTGGTTAGGTGGTTGGTTGGATGCCATCAACAGTGGTACTAACTCTCTGTTCTTAACCATTGGACCTGGAGATTTCTTGGTTCACCATGCGATCGCGTTAGGATTACATACCACTACCTTGATTTTGGTCAAGGGTGCTTTAGATGCCCGTGGTTCTAAACTAATGCCTGACAAGAAAGACTTCGGTTTCGCCTTTCCTTGTGATGGCCCTGGTCGTGGCGGTACTTGCGATATCTCAGCCTGGGATTCCTTCTACCTAGCGATGTTCTGGATGCTCAATACCTTGGGCTGGTTAACCTTCTACTGGCATTGGAAACATTTGGGAGTGTGGCAGGGTAACGTTGCTCAGTTCAACGAAAACTCCACTTACCTGATGGGTTGGTTCCGCGATTATCTCTGGGCAAACTCTGCTCAGTTAATTAACGGTTATAACCCTTATGGTGTAAATAATCTCTCCGTTTGGGCTTGGATGTTCCTCTTTGGACACCTAGTTTGGGCGACTGGTTTCATGTTCCTCATCTCTTGGCGTGGTTATTGGCAAGAGTTGATCGAAACTATCGTTTGGGCCCACGAGCGTACTCCTCTAGCTAACCTCGTTCGCTGGAAAGATAAGCCCGTTGCTCTTTCAATCGTTCAAGCTCGTGTAGTTGGTCTAGCTCACTTTACTGTGGGTTACATCCTCACCTATGCAGCCTTCCTGATTGCTTCCACTGCTGGTAAGTTTGGTTAGCCTTAAGCAACTAGATTTCACTAGATAAATTTAAAAAAGTAATCTTTCCCTCATCTTCGGATGGGGGATTTTTGTTTGAGTAGGATGGCTTAGACGGTGACAATCTAGACTCTTGCTTGAATCTAATACCAAGTTGTAATCAAATGCGTAACCTTTTGATTGAAATCCTTTGCGTCTTTGCCCCGAACTAAGCGGGATAAACGTCTTTGCGCGAAATAAAACTACTGCTCAGAAAGCGACTTAGTACAACAATCTGTCGTAACCCATCAATCCACAAGCAGTAAACCTTTAACCGTTAACTCTCTCCATCGGAATGGTTGTTGATTATTTCCTTGATTTTTGCCAAATCCAAATCAGGATTGGATGATTCCACTGCCTTCAACCACAAAAGATATTCCACATTGCCAGCGGGCCCTGTAATGGGAGAAACCGTTAGACCCCAATAATGCCAGCCTAATGCTTGAGCCGCTTGCCATACCTGCAAAATTGCCGTGGCGCGATCGCCTGAATCCCTGACCACACCTTTTTTCCCTATGCGTTCTCGTCCAACTTCAAATTGAGGTTTAACTAGCAAGACGACTTCTTTGGGGGTAGCTAACAGATGCCAAAGAGGTTTCAGTACTTTAGTGAGAGAAATAAAAGATAAATCCATCACGCCCAAGTCAGCCATCGTCCCTACACCGTAGAGTTCCCCAGGAGACAAATAACGGATGTTGGTGCGCTCTTTGAGGATAACGCGATCGCAAGTGCGAATACTCCAAGCAACTTGCCCATAGCCCACATCTATACCGTAGACAAGTTTTGCTCCAGATTGCAAGAGACAGTCAGTAAATCCCCCTGTAGAAATGCCTCCATCTAAACAAATGCGATCGCTCACCTGAATATCAAACCGTTCCAGAGCTTTCCCTAGCTTCTTACCACCACGGGAGACATAGGGAGGCTGCTCTTTAACTTCAATCTCCGCAGTAGTTTTAATTTCTGTTCCAGGTTTATCAATAACTTCTTGGTTTACCTTAACCTTCCCTGCCCTAATCAAACTCTGAGCCAATGCCCTAGATTCACAGAGTTCTAAGGCTACTAATAACTTATCTAATCGTTGTTTTGCCAAGATAGATTAAAAACCTAAAAAGATATCATCTTACAGCCGTTTTCAGTTGAATCAACTCCGTTGTCAATAGCGAAGTGTATCCTTTAGGATTAGTTAGCTTCTAGCTTCTAGCTTCTAGCTTCATAATCTAAGTCATCGCGGTCTATCCATGTGAAAACGGCTCTAAGATAGAAGCAAACCTATAATATCAGTTATCATCACCAACTAAAAACAGAGCAGGAATAAAAGCAAAAAAAAAACCAGAGCTAGCAATATATTCTCACCATGCAGGCTCTGGATATGTTCGAGAAGTATCTTTATATATATTAGACACTTGCCTAATGATCATCATCAGTCATTTGACTGAATGTTAATTTTGAGACATCAGCAAGATGACTTAGATTAATTGGCGTTATATCTTTGGGACTACCACAAAAATTATCTGTAACTTATAGTCCGTAGAGCCACACAATCAATAAGGGAGTAACAATTGCCATCAGCAGGTTCAAGGGTGCGCCAACGCGGAAAAAGTCCCAAAACTTGTAACCTCCTGGGCTATAGACCATTGTGTTAGTCTGATAACCAATGGGAGTCATAAAGCTATTGGAAGCAGCAAAAGTTACCGCAAACATAAAGGCGATGGGATTAAGCTGAAGAGACTCTGCAACCTTTGCCGCAATTGGAATCAACAACACCACGGTGGCATTGTTAGAAAGTATTTCGGTCAGCAAAGAAGTGATGACAAAGAAAAACAATAAAATCCAGTATCCGCTAAATTTACCGCCCACGACCATCAAATTATCCGCCAGCCATTGAGTTGCCCCAGAGTTTTCCATTGCCGTCCCCAAAGGAATTAGCCCCGCCAACAGAAAAATTACGTCCCAGCGAACTGCCCCATAAACCTCTCCAGGCTTAAGCACCCCAGTAATCACCATTAACAAAACTCCTGCCAAAGCACTAACTAAGATCGGTAGGAGATCAAAAGCTGCCGTTAAAATTACGGCGAGGATGATGATGACCGCAAGCCAGGCTTTATTACGACGGAGTTCTTCGGGCCCTTTTTGCTCTATGACCAAAAGTTCCCTGGTGGTTTGTAAACCAAGCAAACTTTGTTTGTCTCCCTGAACCAATAACAAGTCACCAAATTTTAGTGACACTCTACCCAAACGTTCTCTGATTAATTCTTCTCCTCGACGGAGTGCTAAGACAGTCAGATTGTAGCGCTGACGAAAACGTATGTCCTTGAGGGTTGTACCGATTAAACGAGAGTTAGATAGAATTAAAACCTCGGCAACACCTTCTTCTGAGGAATTAAGCTCGGTTTCAAGACTTTTTTGGTTGAATTTAACATCCGCTAAGATATCTAATCCTTGCTCTGTCCTGATTTTCAGCACATCCTCTGTTTTGCCCCGCACCAACAAAATATCTGACCCACGAATAACCCGACTCGCTACAGGTTGAGGTAAACGCTCTTCTTCACGAATAATTTCTAAGACATCCACCTGAGAATCCCGCTGCAATTGTGCCGAACGAAAAGTCTTGCCAATTAACTTAGAATTTGGCGAAACGATTACCTCTGTGACGTAATCTTCTAGACCGTATCCTTCACTCACCAAATCGCTGCTAGCACTTTTACGATTGGGTAATAAACGAGGAGCGATAAAAGTCATATAGGCCAAACCAATCAAAAAGGTGATAATACCCAAGGTGGTAAATTGAAAGAGACCAAATTCTTTGTAACCCATATCCTTCGCGATTCCGCTAGCCAAGATGTTGGTTGAAGTACCGATCAGGGTAATCATTCCCCCCAAAATCGTCACAAAAGATAAGGGCATTAAAAGTTTGGAAGGAGATATTCCTTTTTTCTTGCACCATTCTTCGACAATTGGTAGGAATATGGCTACTACTGCCGTATTGTTAATGAAACCAGAGATCGGCCCGACAATTAAGCCCATGACAAAAATCTGTCGGGTAACGCTTTGACCGCCCCACTTGAGCAGTAGATCTCGAAAAACTTGAATTACTCCTGTACGGGAAATACCAGCACTAAGGATAAACATTGCCATGACGGTAATGGTGGCAGAGTTGCCAAACCCAGCTATACCTTCTTCGGGGGTTACCAATCCCAATAAAATCAAGATTACCGCTACACAAAGAGCGGTAATGTCTACAGGCAGCCATTCCGCAATAAAGCAGATCAAGGCAGCTACTACCACACCCAATGTTAGGAATATAGTCATTGTTAGTTGTTAGTTGTTAGTTGTTAGTCGTTAGCTATCTTACTGGAGAAATAAGATATTATCTCGTATTGGTTTAATTATCTTGACGGTTAATTAGTTTGTCCGAATACTATCTAAAATTCCCCTTAGAAATTGGTTTCTTCTGAGATACTTAAGCGGATTTAATGTTAGTCACTTTTTCCACTAAGCTGATGACATCATGGCGAGTTAACTTGGGTTTGCCAATGGCGATCGCATCTAAGGTTCCTTTAGCTAAAACATAGGGTATCTGGCAAAAACTTAGAGCAGGACTACCCTTGGGCAAGGATTCAATGTATAAACTAGCCTGTTTTAGCTGTTGACGAGCATAATCTTGTACATCGCGGTTTGTCCAGCCGTCGGGAATAAAACTAACCCCTCTTTGGATATCTTCCCCTTGGTTACGCACGATATTAACTGCTTGCAAACCTCTCCCAAAGGCGATCGCGTACTGGCGATTAGTGATTGTACCGTCGTACCAACTCCAAAGATCTGATAATAATAAACCTACTGCCCCTGCGACGCTAAAGGTATAGCGGTCTAAGTCTGCTTCCGTAGTAATTGTCCAATTTTGCTCGGCCCAATATGCCATGCGATCTGCCATCGCTGCGGTGGCATCACAGATCCGAGGGGCGATGGTTTCAGGGGCAAGACTTGCCCATTCGCCAATACTCAAACTGACATCTGGTAAAACATCGCTGTATTCGGCTAAATCTACACCAATACGAGAATAAGACTGATGGTCAGTTATTTCTTGCAATCTGAGGCTAATACAGCGTAAAAGCTGGGCTTTTGTCTGGTTATCCAGGTTAGGAGTATCCTCAATTTCGTCGATCGCTCGCATACAAAGATAAGCTGAGGCTACGGCATCTTGAAGCTGCTCGGGTAAACGGGCGATCGGAATGTAAAATGTTCTACTGGTTTGCTTTAGGGTTTCTAAGGCCCGATCTCTTAAATTCATCTTTCTCCCCTACTCCTCACGCTGACCAACAATTTTCATGATTTTCGCCCTTAAATGGCGCAAATGACAAATGACTTACCGAAAAGCATACACTAGAAACTTTAATTTCTCGGTGAGAAATGAGTTAATTTTTGAGTAATTTAATGAGGGAAAAGCGCAATTTTGAGGCTAATCCACTCCTTAAGGTTCTATCCTACTGAAGGATAAGAGTATGAGAAGATAATAAATCTAGTGAAATTTTTAGCGGTATAAATTTTTTGAGCGCCATGTCTAATACCTACAGTGTTGCCATCAACCATCAGGGTTCTACCCAAACTATTCAAGTTGCCCAATCCCAAACTATCTTAGAAGCAGCAATTAGTGCAGGGATTGATCTTCCTTACTCTTGTAGCGCTGGAGTTTGTACCACCTGTGCTGCTCAAATTCTCTCAGGGGAAGTCGAACAAAGTGATGGCATGGGAGTATCTCCCGAATTGCAAGCAGAAGGATATGCTCTACTCTGTGTGGCATATCCTAGATCTGATATTAAGCTGGAATCGGGGAAAGAAGATATTGTGTACGCCAGACAATTTGGTAATCAGTAATTAGAGAATAGCTTTTCCTTGTACAGTTACCATAGGCATAAAAGATCTCAACCTTGGGCAATTGAAATATTTTGTCCCTCAGTAACTTAACATTTGCTAGTGATGGCCACACCAATGGACTCAATCAAGCACCAACCAAAGATTCAAGTTTATGACACCACCCTCAGAGATGGCTCTCAAGGAGAGGGGATTTCTTTATCTTTAGACGATAAGCTCAAAATTGCCCGACAGCTTGACAAGATGGGTGTTCCCTTTATAGAAGGGGGATGGCCAGGGGCAAACCCGAAAGATGTCCAATTTTTCTGGAGATTAAAGGAAGAACCGCTGCAAAATTCTCAGATTGTAGCTTTTTGTTCGACTCGTCGTCCCAATATAGCAGTAGCGGAAGATCAGATGCTTCAGGCGATCTTGGCAGCAGGTACTCACTGGGTCACAATTTTTGGCAAGTCGTGGGATCTCCATGTGCAAGAAACTCTCAAAACCAGCCTAGAAGAAAACCTAGAAATGATCCGTGAGACCATCGAGTACTTGCGCTCTCAGGGAAGAAAGGTGATCTATGATGCCGAACATTGGTTTGATGGCTATAAGCACAATCCTGAGTATGCCATACTAACCCTCCAAACAGCCTTAACCGCGGGGGCAGAATGGCTAGCATTATGTGATACCAATGGGGGGACATTGCCCCATGAAGTGACTCAAATTGTGGCAGAAGTGATGGAGGCGATACCAGAAATTGAGGGAAAGTTAGGCATCCATACCCATAATGATGCAGGGACAGCGGTGGCGAATGCGATCGCAGCGGTCATCTCAGGAGCTACCATGATTCAGGGGACAATTAATGGCTATGGGGAAAGATGTGGCAACGCCAACCTTTGCACTCTGATTCCCAATCTACAGCTAAAACTAGGCTATAGCTGCCTCGGACAACAGCAACTGAGTAATTTGAGTTTATCCAGTCGTTTAATTAGCGAGATTGTAAATCTGGCTCCCGATGACCATGCTCCTTTTGTCGGGCGATCAGCCTTTGCCCATAAGGCGGGGGTTCATGTGGCGGCGGTGGAAAAAAATCCTTTAACCTACGAACATATTCAACCAGAATTAGTTGGCAATCAACGACGAATTGTCATTTCTGACCAGTCAGGATTAAGTAATGTCTTGCATTATGCAGCCAAGTTTGGGATCAACCTCAGCAAACAAGATGTTACCTGTCGGCAGATTCTTGATCAACTCAAAATCTTAGAAAACAAAGGCTATCAATTTGAAGCAGCCGAAGCTAGTTTTGAACTCTTGATGCGCTCGATTCTGACCCCTGGAAAACAATTATTTGTGCTTAAAGGGTTTCAGGTTCATTGCAATATTAATCAAGAACTTGATGATCCAGCTAGTAGAGCCTTGGCAACAATTAAAGTCGAAGTAGACGGTGAAACTTTATTAGAGGTAGCAGAAGGAACTGGCCCCGTAGCAGCCTTGGACAAAGCGCTACGCAAGGCTTTAACCAAATTTTATCCCCAGATCGCCGATTTCTATCTAGCAGATTATAAAGTTCGTATCCTCGATGGTAATCTTGGTACCGCAGCGAAGACCCGTGTCTTAGTAGAATCAAGTAATGGAATTAAACGCTGGACAACTGTTGGTGTATCTGCCAATATTTTAGACGCTTCCTACCAAGCCGTTGTGGAAGGTATGGAGTATGGTTTACTATTGCAAACTGCCTCAGAAAACAAAGCAGGTATTCTTAAACAAAGAACGTAGCGACAAATATTTATGACCACTTTGCCCCCCACCACTAGAAGTAGACTGCAAAAAATTCCCTTGGCAAGTGTCGTTTGGGAAGGCGATCGCCGTTCTTTAGGCAGCATGGCATCGCATCTAGATGGGGCAAAGAACACCGATGACCAATGCATTATCTGGGTAGATGGTTCTGAGGGGGCTGTCCGCGCGATGGATGTGGTGCCAGAAGATATGGGCATGGAGGCGGTGGTCAGAACTCTGCTGCGGGCAATTGAATCCCCCCATCATCCAACCCAACCTTGCCGCCCGCAAAAAATTGTGGTCAGAGATCGCGAAATTCAGTTTTTTCTGCGAGGGGTATTGCAGGATCTGGGAATTAACGTGGAATATGCCCCAGAACTCCCCCTAATTGACCGCCTGTTTGAGGGGTTTGCTGTCATGGAAGAAGATCAGCCCAATCCCCTGCCTGCCGTCTATGAAGAGGCGATTGATCTGGTTTCCAGCCAGATTTGGGACCATGCTCCTTGGGAATTATTAGCGGACAGCGATATTCTACAAGTGGAGTTAAAAGGCTGTGAATTCGAGCAGGTATATGTCTGTATCATGGGTATGATGTCTGCTGAGTATGGAGTGTTGATCTATCGTTCCTTAGATTCTCTTAAGCAATTTCGAGCAGCAGCCTTAAGTGAACATCAGTCTCCAGGGGAGTTAGAAAAAGCCTTTTTAGCTCAAGACTGTTGGTTCCTTAATTATGAAGAGATCGAAGAGTCAGAAAACGAGTTTCCAGAAGAGCTAGCTATGGAGGCATTTTTTGGCAGCCTACATCCTTTTGAAGGTATGCGTCATTTTTTGGATGAAGCCGAAACCAGAATTGTTTACGCTACCCTAGAATCCCTCAAACGTTTTTGCGATCGCCACCGTGATCTCCTCGCTCAAGAACCAATCCCAGAGGTAACCAAATCCTATCGCATTACTTTACCCGTCTCTCAAGAACAGTCCCAGACTATTGCCACCAAAGTTTCTACTCTCCCAGAACTGTCAGCAGAGTTACTGGACATGGGACAAAGTGATTTCTCCAGCTTGACCGCTGAAACGAATATCCCCATCCAAGAAGACTTAATACCTGATGGAGCTTTGGTGAGTTTGGCTAGCATACCCCAAGAACTGATTAAACAACTTCATTCCCAGTCAAAAACCTACTGTCAATCCGCAAAGATAGTTACCAAAGCTCCTGAACTACCAACAGTTTTGATTCAAACCACTCGCCCCAAAGCCAACTACTTAATTACCAGAATCAAAGAAGCTGGTGGTTTAAAAACAGTTTGTTTCAATCCTGGTCATGATCCTTTTAACGGTGAAGTTTATGATTTGGGTATGCTACAGACCGAAGATGATGAACTATACATTTTTGCCGAGTATTCTCAAGAAGTGGTGCAACAAGCTCAAGCTTTAGCCAAATGGCATCAACGCTGTAAAAAAACCAAGGGATATTGTGGGTTAGTAATTGCGATGGGGGCGACGGGAACAAACCGAGGAAATCCCCAGGCAAAAGATATTCTGGGTTTATTTGAAGTTAAAGCAATTAATGGCGAAGATCTGGGAATGGGTGTCTTAAAACTGATGCCCAACTTTGATTTTTAGTTAACTGTTTACTGAATTATGTCTTGTGTTGGCTTACGCATTCATAGCGAGTATAGCTTGGCGGTGCATCTTAGACTTCCCAGTTAATTGATCGCTGTTTGGAATTAGATACTAAGAGCGATCGCTCTTACAAATATTGCTAGAAGAAAGAGAGTTTGCGGTATCTTTAGAATTTAAGGCGATCGCAATTTCTAATAGTCAAAAGTATTTCTGTAAATTCATTTATATTTGTATTGATTTTAAATGGTAATTAGGAAGCTTCAGCAAAAGATTTGATGCAGGAACTTGTGAACTACCGAGCGCTGAATCAGAGATTACAGCGTCGGCTTCCTATCCAGAAACCAGCACAGTAGTAGATTTCTTTCGTCCTCTATTACTACGTCTTACAGTTTGACAATAGGCTTTATCCCCTGTTCCAGAGGTCAAGTTTAAAATACGCAGTCCTTCGTCACGGATGTTTTTAGCTGCATTGACATCACGATCAATATGTTTAGTTTCACAGCTAGAACAGTCCCAAAATCTGATACTTAAATCCAAGCTATCAACTCGATTTAAGCAGTTGTTACAGGTCTTAGAGCTAGCAAAGAATCTATCAACTTCTTGATACACTTTTCCTTCTTGCTCTACTTTATACTTAAGCATTGTACAAAATTGACCCCAACCAACTTGACTTATCGCTTTCGCCAATTTATGGTTTTTAACCATATTAGCTACCGCCAGATTCTCAACACATATAACTTGGTTTTCGTTTACTATCCTGCGTGATAGTTTGTGCTGGAAATCTTCTCTACACTTAGTAATTTTATTATGAACTTTAGCTACTTTAAGTCTAGACTTATTACGGTTATTAGAACCTTTTTGCTTTTTAGACAATTGTTGTTGTTTAAGTTTTAAGTTACGTTCGTGTTTCTTAAACCATCTAGGGTTATCAAATTTACTACCTTCTGATGTAATAGCAAAATGAGTTAAACCTAGGTCAATACCAATAGCTTTACCTTCAGTATTAGTAGTTGGCTTATCTTTGCCATCTTCAAATAAAATGCCAGCATAGTATTGATTAGAACAATTTTTAGAAACAGTTACAGTTTTAAATTTACCTTCAATCTCACGGTGAAATACTGCTTTAACTTCACCAATCATTGGCAATTTTAAATAATTACCTACTTTCTTTACATTTTGGGGATACTGGATAGATTGTCTACCATGCTTTGATTTAAAACTAGGGTAACCAGTGCGACGTTCAAAGAAGTTGTTAAAAGCGACTCCAAGATTTAAGCAAACAGACTGTAAGCATTGAGAGTAAGTTAACTTTAACCATTCATACTCGCCTTTTAGCTGTGGTATCTGTTTCTTGATTTGATAACCTGATAGACCTTTACCCGTTTCTTTGTAAGTTTCATTCATCAAATTAAGACAATAATTCCACAACCAACGACAATTACCAAAAGACTGGTTTAAGGCTTCCTGTTGCTGAGTATTTGGATATAATCTTACTTTAATTACTTTTAACATTAGAGTGAATTCAATTTACTATAAAATTATAACATAAAAGCAATATATAATATAGGCATTCATAAGGCGCGTTTTATGTGGGAAGATTCCCACATAAAAGCCGCCATCCCGACGCTTAAGCAAAGCTTAAAGCGCGGGGCTTCTGCCTAAGACATCTAAATTTGACCTTCAATTACTAAAGTCTTTGTTCCACCTCTTGGCTGCCAGCAACCACCACCAGGAGGGAGGATAATTGGGTCAGTACCGCAATCTTTTGGCTTGGGTGGGCAAGGTTGGGTACCGAAATCGCTAGGCTGGTAGCAGCCACCGGGCAAAATACCACCGTTTACTTCAGTTTCAATAGCAGACCCGATGTGTTGTAAATCTGAAATAATCATTGTCTTGCCTCTCGTATTATTAGTTCTTGTTTAAGTCTTTTGTGTAATGAGCCGCGTTAATTTAACGTATGTGGTGAATGGGAGAAATATGCAGCTATTGTCTTTCAGACCCAAATTAATCTAGAAGAAATACCAGAGAGTCGATATTTTAGAAGTATTTAGCAGAATCTGGAATAGCTTTCTGCGTAAAGATTTGCGTAACTATAGTTAATTGATCGCTGTTTGGAATTCGATACTAAGAGCGATCGCTCATTAATCTTTCATTCTCTAAATCAATCATCATATAGATTTGAGCGATCAATTAATAGTAATAAAATAGCAGTTAATAGTAAAAGCGATCGCTCTCGATGAGAAATAGTTCATAAGTTATGCAAATGACTTCATATAAAAAGATATAAATATTTGATTTTTGGTAATACATATATGTAGTAGCATACAAATATGTTGACAGTTAAGAATTATCGAGGAGCAAGAGAAAATGGGAAAAGGTAGAGGTAGAAAAAGTTCAAGTAGAATAGCAGGTGGCAGAGGTTCATCTCGTGCGACTTTCGAGCTAGAATCGTTTGAACTAACATATGATTTCGATCTATTTACTTTGGAAGATGATGGACAAACATCAAAAACTTTTGCAGGAGCATTAGAAAGCTTTAATGGTAGCTTGACTCACTTCTCAGCATTCGATCCTAATCTCCCTGTATTTGATTTTTTTCAAGATGACTTTGATGCAGGACGTGAACAGAAGGTCGAATTCACCAGTGAAACCTCCGATTTGCAAGCTAGTTTTGATGCAACCAACAACCAACTAGAGTACGAAGTAGTCAATAATGACCAATTGGCTGCCTTGGGAGTCACCGAGCTATCATTCTATATCAATGATTTTAGTGCAGAAGAGGGTTTTCAAGTTAACGATGGTACACCTGATGGTCCTGGTAAAACTATTGATCTTGATCTTGCTACTGCCAGTAATGGAGTGTCAGAAAGTGAAGCCATAGAGTATATTGTCTCAGAAGATTTATTTGATTTTGATGGTGCTAATATTTCTGGACAAGCAGCAGAAGGAAGTGACGAAGCAGGACAGATAATTACTAGACAAGCATCATTTTTCAATGGTACTGGTTCTGAAGAAACTTTTGTTGATCCAGGGAATGAGCCAGACGATACTCCAGACGATACTCCTGTAAGTACTCAAGATCCTGTAACTGGAGAACCGCCTATTGATCCTTCTCTGGGTGAAAATACAGAAGAACCTGTAACTGGAGAACCGCCTATTGATCCTTCTCTGGGTGAAAATATAGAAGATCCTGTAGCTGGTGAACCACCTGTGGATCCTCTCCTCGGTGATGAAGGAGGAGGTGTTGCCCGCGAATTAGATGGTGACAACCTACTAAACGGTGGTAATGGCAACGATACCCTCAATGGTGGCGAGGGTCAAGATGTCTTGATCGGTGGCGGTGGCGCTGATATCTTTGCTATTAGTGCCTTGTGCGATAATGACATGATTCAAGACTTTAGCTACGGTGAGGATATTATCGGTCTGAGTGATGGTATCACCTTCGACCAACTTACCGTTACCCAGGGTGATGGCGCAGCGATTCTGAGTTATCAAGATCACATGATCGCTTCCGTATCAGGAGCGACTCCTGAACAAATAAGCGCAAATCTCTTTGCTGAAATCTAATAGACTACTAACTAAAGAGCTACATTCTTCAATACCCTTTTCAATAGTAGTGTTACTGGGAATTAAGAGAGAATGAGAAGAGGTAAAAGCAGAAAAAGTTCAAGTAGAATAGCAGGCGGAAGAGGTTCATCTCGTGCGGCTAAAGCAGCGCCAGAGTTTGGGTTGACATCTGATTTTGATTTATTTACTACCCTCAGCGGTGGGGAGGGTCAAGATGTTTTGATTGGTAGCGGTGGAGCTGATATCTTTGTCATCAATGCCCTGAGTGATAATGACTTGATTCAAGACTTTGACTTCGGTGAGGATATTATCGGTCTGAGTGATGGTATCACCTTCGATCAACTTACCGTTACCCAGGGTGATGACGCAGCGATTCTTAATTATCAAGATCATGCGATCGCCTCCGTATCAGGAGCAACTCCTGATCAAATAGGAGCAGATAACTTTACTACGCTCTAATCCCTGTTCTAGGGTAATTGAATTTGATTTTTCCCTTAGATTTAGTAGGTTGGGTTAGCGACAGCGTAACCCAACATTTTTTCCAAGAAAGAGTTGACTTTTGCGATCGCACTACCCAACCTACTAGTGGACGTGGGCGTAAATGAAGTCGCCATATGCAAGTCTTCAAAGCCATACAATTAAATACTACATGCGGCTAAAGCCTTTGTGACTTCTGACTTCCGCGCAGCGGTACTAGCTAGCTGGATTTGATCCTCCTAAATCCACGACACTTGCTCTAATTGGGGAGACCCCAGGACCGCAGTGTCTTCCCTTAAAAAGGGGGACTTTAACACCATTCCCAAAATCCCCATTCCCCAAAATCCTCATGAACCAGCAACCATGCCGATTGCTCCAGCTAGTCATCCTGCTATCTAGCTGTTTGATTCCTCTTTCCGTTCAGGCTCAAGTCACCCCAGATGATACCCTTCCAGACGATTCGGTAGTAAATACCGAGGGTGACAAGATTCAAATTGAAGGAGGAACAACCAGGGGCAGTAATCTGTTCCATAGCTTTCAAGAATTTTCTGTTCCTGACGGTGGCGAAGCGGCTTTTAATAATGCTGACTCCATTGACAATATTCTCTCCCGCGTGACGGGAGGCAGTGAGTCAGTAATTAACGGTGAGATTAGTGCCAATGGTGCAGCGAATGTATTTCTAATTAACCCCGCAGGAATTATCTTTGGGGAAAATGCTTCTTTAGATGTTGGTGGTTCTTTTATTGGTTCAACGGCGGATAGCTTGCTGTTTCCTGATGATAGTGAATTTAGTGCAACGAACGCTGACAATACTCCCGTACTGACGATCAACGCTCCCATTGGACTGGGTTTTCGCGATGCACCGCAACCGATTACTAATTCCTCCCTGTTCGATATTGATAATTCAGTTGGCTTGAGCGTTCTCAAAGATCAAACCCTGGCTTTGATTGGAGGTGATATTGCCCTGAAAGATGGAATTATTTCTACTGAAGGAGGCAGGATTGAGCTAGGCAGTGTGGGAGAAAACAGCACCGTTAGTCTGACAGAAATTGACCAGGGGTGGGATGTTGGTTACGAGGAAGTAGAGAACTTTCGGGATCTCAACCTAACTGGATCTGAAACATATGTAGAAAATAGAGGGACGGATACGGGGGATATCGAAATCCAGGCACGCAATGTTAGTTTAATCGAAGGTAGCCAGATCGCTATTAATACCTCTGAAGGCAAGGCGGGTGATCTGCGAGTAGTTGCTACTGAATCCCTGAAAATATCGGGTAATGCTGCTGATGTCGATGGCGGAGACTTTGAATCGTCTATTTTTAATAGTGTTGAGGGTAGTGCTTCGGGAGCAAACAGCACTTTGACGGTAACTACGAACCGATTAACTTTGAATAAGGGTGGACAAATATATACGGAAACCTTAAGCAGCGATCAAGGGGCAGATGTTGATATTGTTGCGAAGGAAATATTTATCGGTGAACCTTTTGTATTTGCTGTTGATGATTTTCTGTTTTCAGGCATATTTAATCTAACCGACTCCACAGGTGATGGAGGGAATATCAACCTTGAAACTACTCGCCTAAGAATTGATGATGGTGGACAAATCGGTACTGAGACTTTTGGTTCTGGCAATAGCGGAAACGTACAAGTGAGTGCAACTGAGTCCATTGAATTAACTGGCACAGTAGCTAAAAGTATTAGCACTCAGGGCGAACCCAGCGTATTGTCCACTAGCGTAGGAGACGTAGCTACTGCCACAGGCAACGGGGGTGATCTCACCATAAATACTTCAACTCTAGCAGTCACCGAAGGAGCGCAAATCCAAGCAGTTGCTCGAAATCAGGGAGATGGAGGAAATTTGACAATTAATGCAACTGAATCTGTTCGACTTAGCGGATTTGTGATGGCAGAATTTGCCAACAGTGGTCTTTTTGTTTCGGCACAACCGTCTTTTGAGGATGAAGGAACTATTATTCCTACTACTGGTAACGGCGGAACTCTCAACCTAACCACAGAGGAATTGACTGTCGAGGAAGGTGCAGCAATCTCTGTTGGTACTTTCAGCCTCGGAGATGGCGGTAATGCTAATTTGAATGTTGATCGCTTGGTTGTGCGAAATGGTGGTGAAATTCGGGCAGCTTCCCGTCTGGGAGAAAATTCTCTGGATACTCAACGGGGTGACGGGGGAACGCTCAATATTAACGCCAAGGAATCGGTGGAAGTTACAGGCACGGGGAATATCAATGGTACAAATGTCAACAGTAGTATACTAGCCACGGGTGAAAGTAATGGTAGTGCAGGGAATATTAACCTAAATAGCCAAAGTCTGGAGGTGAGCAATAACGGTCGAATTGACGCTACCACTATCGCAGGAGAAGGGGGCAATATTACCTTGAAGGTGGATGATACTATTCGCCTCCAGGACGATAGCCTTATTTCCGCCGCCGCTAAAGGAGAAGCTGATGGGGGCAATATCAATCTTGATACTGATTTTATCGTGGCTGGGCCCGATGGCAATAACGATATTCTGGCTAGTGCGGAAGAACAGGGAACAGGGGGCAAGATTCAGATTGATGCGGAAAGTGTGTTTGGCATCGAAGTGCGATCGCAAAATGATCAGACGAATGATCTTGATGCCACAGGGGGAGTCGATGGGCAGGTGATTATTAATACTCCCGATACTGATACCACCCAAGGAATCATTGAAACTCCCGAAAATCTTGTAGAAGCGGAAAGAATTGTCGCAAGAGTTTGCCGTAATGATGGCTCAGGTGTAGTTAGCAATAGCTTGGTGGTTAATGGTAAAGGAGGGGTGGCTCCTGAAGCAAGTTCACCTTTAAGTTCGGAAAACCTTTTTGCCGATGGTCGTACCAATAATCAAGAGCAGCAACAATCAGCAATTCAACCCCTCCAGACTGCATCGGGGGAGATTATGCCCGCCAGAGGAATCATCAAAACTCCCTCTGGGAGAATTATTTTAACTCCCTACCCAACGGAGAACAATCGCCGTGTTTTGCCCGTTAAGGCTAATTGTGGTTGACTTTTTGAATTCGGAATTCGGAGTTCGGTTTTAAAAGCTTATAGCTTATAGCTACGAACTAGTTAATTCAAAACGTGGTTTATGCAACTGAAAACGTCTGTAAATCTAAGCTCGCAAAATAATACACTTAGTTTTTGGTCGCAGAATCAAACCCTCTTGCTCAAATTGAATTAGGGTTTTAGTGACGGTAATTCTTGTGGTGCTGATGGCATCGGCTAATTCTTGATGAGTCAGTTTAAAGTCGATCAATTTTCCTTGAGCAATTTCTCGACCAAATTTGTTAGCCAACCATTCCAGTAGTAACCATAATCTCCTGGCTATTCTGGTGTTCCGCACAATGTATGCTAACTGTTGAGTTTGTTGGGCATTATATAGCAGATTTTTTGACATTGTATCCCAATGAGTTTGGGGAACAGCGATCGCCTCCACTTCTCCCAGACACTCAAGAACATAGGGAATAACTGTTGATAAGGAGTCTCCAACTAAATCGTCTTTACCCCAAAACCCCAGAGTAATTAAAGAACCTTCTTCGCTCAGGGTATAGCTTTTGACAACACCATGAGTAATTAACCATAGATGATCTATTTTATGGGGTAACTCTTCACCAGAATTGAAACGTAGAGTATTGGCTTCGGTAATTAATGTAGACATCAGATTTGGATAAGATGACAGTTAGCGTATTTATAACTAACTGCATTATAAACCCTTCAATTTACGCAGTTTTTGACAAAAATTTACAAAAAAAAGCTGCATTAGCTGATTCTAAAAAGCTAAAAGTAATGGTAAAGCGAAAGTTGTAATGCTGTGTTTTACTGGGACTTGTTCTTTCGTAGCTAGTTGCATGACTCGCACCAACTGGATAATTCTTGGGCTGGCGTATATTATCGGTTTATTGTCAACTAGTCTTTTTGCCCCGACAGCTTCTGGTTGGACTTTAAAACATTTGGCTATGATGTCGGTAATATTGATCGGCATAGGAGTTTTTATCGCGATCGCCCAGCGTATCCGAAATCCCATCGCTGGTAAAATAGAACCTCCCACCTTGTTGATGGCGGTGATGGTGGCAATCTTTGCCGTCGGATATTTCCAGTTACGGATTCCTCAACCGAAGTATAACGATATTAGCTATCAGATTACTAAAAGCGATCGCCCTCTAGTTCAGGTAATCGGCACAGTTTTAAATGAACCTAGATTGAACAATCACCAAGGACTAAAGTTTTGGCTGAAAGTAGTAAAAATTAACGGGGCGTTTAAGCCCCTTGACGGTGAAACAGTTTCTGGGAAGCTCTATGGAACTTTGCCTTTGCTTCAGGGGACGGGGATTCATCCAGGGCAGGTGTTAAACTTAACGGGATTTCTCTATTTACCAACCTCAGCTAGTAATCCCCAGAGCTTTGATTTTAAAAAGTATCTAGCCCGTCAAGGAATTTTTGCAGGTATCCAAGGAACAGAAGCCCAATTGGTCGAGCAGAACCCTAGTTGGGGTTGGTGGAAACTGCGACAGCGCATTGTGCGGAGTCAACTTCAGGGCTTAGGTAGTCCCGTGGGACAATTAGTTAGCTCGATTGTTTTGGGGGGTAAAGCGGTAGATTTGCCTGGGGATATTCGCGATCGCTTTATCTCAGCAGGATTAGCCCATGTGTTAGCAGCATCTGGCTTTCAGGTATCGCTGTTATTAGGCATAATTTTAAAATTAACCGAATCTATGGCTGCCAAACCTCGCTTGGCGATCGGGATTGGGACTATAGTAGCTTATCTAGGCTTAACAGGAGTTCAGGCTTCCGTCTTGCGGGCTGCCTTGATGGGAGTCGCCGTCTTACTGGCACTAACTATGGAGACTAAAGTTAAACCTTTGGGTTCGCTGTTCGCCGCAGCGGTAATTATTTTGCTGTTTAATCCGCTATTAATTCAAGATTTAGGCTTCCAGCTCAGTTTTTTAGCAACTCTAGGCTTAATTGTTACTCTACCCCCACTACAGGCAAAATTAGACTGGCTTCCTGTGACTGTCGCTGCTTTAGTTGCCGTCCCCCTAGCTGCATCCATCTGGGTATTGCCCCTACTCTGTTATCAATTCAATACCCTGGCTACCTATAGTATTGGGGTTAATATTCTCAGTACTCCGTTGATTACTATTATTAGCTTAGGGGGGATGATTAGTGGAATACTTGCATTGATTGTACCTGCCGTGGGGAGTGCGATCGCTTCTTTGTTATTTTACCCCACAACTTTACTCATCGGCATTACCAACTTCTCTAGAAGCTTACCAGGAAATACTTGGGCAGTGGGACAAATGCCTTTAGCCATACTGTTGGCTATCTATGGACTGTTTATTTTAATCTGGTGCCATAAATGGTGGCAAAGACGCTGGTGGCTAGGATTGCTCTTTCCTCTAGTCTTTTTCTTGACCACCGCGTTTTACAATTCCACTCAAATTCAGATCGCCGTCTTAGCTGATCAGCAGTCGCCAATCATTGTGGTACAAGATCGCAGCCAAGTAATGCTAATTAATAGCGGGCAAAATAATCAGGCTAAATACAGCGTTTTACCTTTTCTGGCACAACAGGGAATCAACACCATCGATTACGGATTAGCCTATGACCAAAGCGCCAATTCCCCCGCAGAATGGCTAACAATCAGCCAGGGTGTCCGAACTAAATCTATTTTTGCCTCAGACGCAACTAATTTACCTGCAATTAAAACTGCTCTAATGGGAGCATTTCCCGATATTATTACCAAATCTGCCCACCTGACTAGAAATGAAGACTTAAACCTAATTAAGATCCAAATAGCAGGCTATAACTGGTTGATTATGGGCAAGCCATTAATCGCAAACCATACCAGACCAAAAATCGCAGCTTTTATTCAGCAGCATAATCTTCTAGCCCAAGATTCCATTATCTTGTCTTCAGGGGATATTCCATCTCTATGGCTAGAACTATTACAACCAAAAATGGCGATCGCTTCTGCTGACCAGATTACCCCTAAAACTAAACGACTACTCCAGCAAAAACAAATTGAATTTCACAATACCGCAGCCGAGGAACTGATTCGTTGGACTCCCCGCCAGGGAATAATTCAAGCACCAGATCCCTTGAACTAAGACAAGAATTTTTAATTATCGTTAGCATTTTGCACCAAACCTCAGTAGAATAACTCTGTGCCAATAGTTGGCACTAAACTTGCTACTAATTGGAGAGGTGGCAGAGCGGTTGAATGCGGTAGTCTCGAAAACTATTTTAGGGTCAAACTTAACGGGGGTTCGAATCCCCCCCTCTCCGTTTCTATATAGGTAAGATTTTAGATTCAAAATAAATCCCTTGAAGTAAGCGGGAGTATTTTTGTCCAGGTTACTTGTTTATGATTATGGAAGTATGGGTTTAAATCCTGTTGGAGATGATAGACATTGCGCCCCAATCAAAAAAAATAAATCGGCAAAAGTCTTATAAAGACAACGCTTCTGCACAACCATTTCTTAAATGGGCGGGAGGGAAAAGGCAACTTTTACCAGCGATTAAAAAATATTTACCTGCAAAATATACGGAGTATTACGAACCCTTCCTCGGCGCAGGGGCGCTACTGTTTTCCCTGCAACCAAAAACCTGCACTCTTAATGATACCAATAGCGAACTAATCAATTGCTATCAAGTAATTAAAGATCAACCAGAAGAGTTACTAAAGCTTTGCCAAAAACATCAAGAAAATAACTCTCAAGCATACTACTATCAATTACGAGAACAAGACCGCCAAGCTGGATTCAATCAGCGCACTCCCGAAGATCGAGCAGCGAGGATTATTTACTTAAATAAAACTTGTTTCAACGGTTTATTTCGGGTTAATAACAGCGGTCAATTTAATGTTCCCTATGGCAAATATAAGAACCCAGTCATCGCCGATCCTGCGGTGATCAAAGCCATTAGCGTCTATCTCAATCAAGCTAGCTGTCACATTTTGAATGGGGACTTTGAGTCAGCGGTAGCCACAGCTAAAAAGGGTGCATTTATCTACTTTGACCCGCCATATTATCCCGTGAGCGATACTTCATCTTTTACTGGCTACAGTATTAATGGTTTTGGGGAACAAGAGCAAATTAGATTGAAAGAACTGTGTGATCAGTTGACCGATAAAGGTTGTCAGGTGTTAGCTAGTAATTCCGCTGCCCCCTTGATTAAATCTCTTTATGACAACCCTAGGTATGAAGTGCTAGAAGTCAAAGCCACAAGAGCAATTAATGCCGTCTCCTCGAAAAGAGGCAGGATAAACGAACTATTGATTCACAACAAGTACATGACCAAAACGACTACATTCCCTTGAAATACTCCTCAGCCCGAAGCCCTAAAGGATTAGCTTCGCGTCGCGTGAGGATTCTTGACGGCTCATCGCAATTTGCTACCGAGGTAGTCTTACTATCGTTCCCCGTCCATTTTAGGTCGTGCCAATTCCCTGTGCCGACCATTTCTATATTTTTTGAAGCATTCTCGTCTCTGTCGTGTTCGGTGTGGCAATTTAAGCAAACAACAGAGCGAACAGAAAGATCGATCTTGCCCCAGCGGAAGCCACAACTAGAGCAAACTTGACTAGTTGGTGCCCATCGGCTAATTACCTGAAATGTTCTACCAAACTTTTCACATTTGGCTTCGCACAAACTTCTAAACTCACCCCAGCCTTGCTGACTAATTGCTCTTGAAAGCTTGCGGTTTTTAACCATCCCAGCAACATTCAAATCTTCTAACACGATGGTTTGGTTTTCACTCACCAATTTAGTAGATAGTTTGTGGAGAGAGTCTTTACGAGTGTCAGCCGTTTTGTTGTGGAGTTTAGCTATCCGAACACGAGTTAATTTCCTGCGTTTTGAGTCCTTCTGCTGCCTAGCTAACTTGCGTTGCAGCTTCCGAATTTTGCGGTCTGTATTGGAGTAATCAGGGCTAAAAGCCTTCTTACTATTACTCATTACCGCGAAAGTTTTAATGCCTAAATCTATACCGATATTTTGGTTTTTAGCTTCAACATAGATAGGCTCAACTTCCACAACAAAGCTCAATAAATATCGATTAGCACAGTCTTTAATCACTGTAATTGAGCTAGGCGAATTGGGTAACTCTCTAGACCAGATTGGCTGTAAGTCGCCAATCTTAGCTAAGTAAACATTCTTTCCGTCGATAGAAAATGCAGCTTTTGTGAACTCGGCAGACTGCTTATTGGTCTTCTTTTTAAATTTAGGTATACCCATCTTTCCCCCCTTTCGTTTCCCATTGCGAGAATTGAAAAAGTTTCGATAGGCAACATCTAGATTTCTAAGCGACTGTTGCAGTGGCACGGCAGAAACATCTGCTAACCAGCTTCTCTCGACGGTTTTTTTACTCTGAGTCAACAACGCTGAAAGCTTGTTAAATCCTGGTAGTTTTTCTGCTTGCTTGCACATTGCTAGCGCATCGTAGAAGAGTCGAGGAGAATGTTGCCATTGCTCCCCTCTCGTCCGAAACCGTGCATGAAAGTTTCCCTTCACACGGCTACTCAAAGTTGTTGCTATTTGTCTATTACAGGCTTCTGGCTGCATTGATTAGTTTAAGATCTTCCGCAGTTTTTTCATCGTGGCAATGACCGTGTAGTAATTGGTAGTTAGCGTATACATTTTTTCCATTTAGCCTTTTGGCTATAATATGGTCAGTTTCCTGTATATCCCCGTCGCGAATGTACAATCCGCATCTGGTACATTTCCCTTTTTGTTTCTTTAGCAGACTAGCTTTTAGGCTATCCATTTCTGGGTGTCTACCCATTCTGGTTGCCCAGTAGCTAAGGTCGCCATCATAAGGGCTTGCTTTACCTTTTACCTTTACGTATCTATTACTGCAAGAGGTGTCGGTGTGGCTCGTAAGGTAGAGACAGCTTTTACCTTCTCTAGTTGAAAAGCGTTTAACTTTTCTCCCCTTTATCGTCACATAATTCCAATACTTCATGTATGCTCTATTCCATTTTGCTTTGCATCTTCTTCTGCTCCAACTTCTCAATTTGTGATACAAGTCATTATCTTGGTTTGAGTGTCCACCTACGGTGCTAATATCAGAAGTTTTGTAATAGTTCATCCATCCCCTAATAATAGGGTTGAGTTTTCCTATTAGCTCAGATTGACCTTCAATCTTTTTGTTTTTGATTGTCTCTTGAAGCTTCTTCTGGTGTTTCTTGTAGGCTTCTTTGGTTGGAGTGATGAGAGTTCTAAATCCTGGTCTTTTACCTGTACTTAACCTTACGCTTGAGTGATATCCTACTTTAAATTGTTGGATATGAAACCCAAGAAAATCAAATCCAGCTTTTTCATCTTCGCTTTCTTCTGGTATCAGAGTATGTGCGATTCTGGTTTTAGATGGTTTTAGTTCTAAACCTATGTCGGACAACCATTTTTCTATGACTCTTTTACCATCTAGAATTACTTTTTTATCCCTGTGCATTAGCACAAAATCATCTGCGTATCTCACGAAATTGAGAGATTGTACTTTCATTTGCCATCCTTCTTGACGACGACCATCTGGTCTTCTCATGTCTATGGTTTTGGCAAATTCATTTAAATAATTTTCTAGTCCGTGTAGGGCTATGTTGGCGAGTAAAGGGCTTGCCACGCCACCTTGGGGCGTTCCTTCCTCTGTTTCTAGAAAGGTTTTGTTGTCAATTACACCAGATTTTAGCCAAGCTTTTATCTGCTGTCTGACCTTGCCTTGATACCCAAGTTTATTAAGTAAGGCGTTATGGTCGATTTTATCAAAGCATTTTGAGATATCGGCATCAAGTACGTACTTGGGCTTTTTATCTACGGATACTCTGATTTGTTGAATGGCATCTTGACAGGCTCGTCCTGGTCGGAAACCGTAGCTGTTTGGCTCAAAAAGAGCCTCCCATTCTGGTTCTATGGCATTTTTTAATACGCCTTGTAGGGCGCGGTCGTGCATTGTAGGAATTCCAAGGGGTCTTTTCTCAGTTTTTCCAGGTTTGGGTATCCATACTCTACGTGTGGCTTTACTTTTACCTTCTATACTGAGTTGTTTTGCGAGTTTGATTCTAGCTTGGGGTGTTAGGGATTTTACTCCGTCTACTCCTGCTGTTTTCTTCCCGCGATTATCTTGGGTAACTCTACGTACTGCTAATAGCCTATTTGACCAAGACCTCATCAATGTTTTTTGTAGTTTTCGAGTTTTCTTTTTATTGCCTTGATGAGAAGCTTTGAAAATTTGTTTTTGCAGCTTGAAGACATATCGTTCGACTTTATGCCAGTCGATGTTCTCCCATACCTCTATATTCTTAGTAGAATTAGAATTAGTCATATAAACTGTTTACTTACAACTTTTCAATCAACATCTTTGCGGAATACGTCTGCTTATCCTGGGCGTTACCCCATCTCTTTTCAAGCATTACCTGTGATTTCAGGTTGGGCATTTGCTTCTTATTCCATCTCTCCTTCTTATTACCTAGTTGCCTAGGGCGTGTCATCAATTAAAACTAATTCAACCAGATGACAGCAGCAGCCAAATGAATCGCACCCAAAAAGTTGACAGCTAGCTTGTCATAACGGGTGGCGATCGCTCGATATTGTTTGAG
>Ga0114940_10000148_pt1 | contig 43736 bp, 37 predicted proteins | sample ColdCreekSource_FD_87195 | JGI IMG/M metagenome (GOLD analysis project Ga0114940, IMG submission 87195) | Groundwater microbial communities from Cold Creek, Nevada to study Microbial Dark Matter (Phase II) - Cold Creek Source | ecosystem: Environmental > Aquatic > Deep subsurface > Groundwater ...
TCAAACAATATCGAGCGATCGCCACCCGTTATGACAAGCTAGCTGTCAACTTTTTGGGTGCGATTCATTTGGCTGCTGCTGTCATCTGGTTGAATTAGTTTTAATTGATGACACGCCCTAGGAAACCGATGGGATCCTGAATATTCAGTTGCAGTGTCTGCTTGTGCATCAATAAAGCGGCATTGAATCCTCCCAGCGCTTGAGAGAGACAATTAACTTTACCCAGTTGCTCTTTTGCGTCCGTAACTGTTTTTGAAAAGCTAGGAATTGTATTAAGCTCTTTAGTTTCGTACCATCCTTTTAAGTCTTCAAGATTTTTGAGTTTGCCAAAGAAATCATCCTTGTCGATCCTAATCGCCTCGGCATAGTCTGGATAATTATGGGGAATTCTGGCTCTGATATAGGCTTCAAGCTGGCGATCGCGAGATTTTCCTTCTTTTAAACTCTTTTCGCACTCGGCGATCGCGGTGTAAACTGGGTTGTCAATTGTATCTTTTGCTTGAGCGGTATCTTTTTTCGCTAGTTCCTCTAGTTTTTGTTGCAGTGCCAAAGCAGCATAGGGAGTCAGGATACTAGAGCCATTGTAGGTATTAAAATCTTTATCGGTAACAATATGGTTGATCTGTTTTTCTTCTAATATTGAAACTTGGTAGTTTGACTTGGGAGACAATTCAAAATCGTGTTCCGCTAAAATATAGTTGTCCGTCAGGAAGTTGCTACCATAACGTCGAAGCGAATTTGACTTTGCTGGCGCTTCTACAGGAAAAAACTCCACCAACCATTCTAGTAAGAAAGGATTCCAGGGTTGTTGCTTCCAAGTTTGCAATCCCCAGAACTTTGACTCATCGCTTGTGGATAAGCTCTTTATTCTATCGACAACTGATGTAAACTCTTCCTTGATTAATTGATCGATAGTCTTATTTAATAAAGCTGCACATCCTAGTAACTCGTTGCGATCGTATCTATCTGTGGCTTTTAGCGCCTTATTTTCCTTATTCTCGACAATCAACACTACTGGTTCTTTCGCCTGCCAATACCGCGCATCAGCAACCTGTTCTAATTTGAAAGTTATTGTCGCGTTATCGACGTTTTTCTGAACTTCTTGATTGTAATCTTTGATTTTTTTTGAAAGTTGCTTAATCTGCTCCTCAGGTTCGCCTTTTAACTTTTCTGTTTTAGTATTTTTTTCAGTTAATGGTTTTATGCCGCAGGTTTCAATATAGGATTTAATTTCATCAATATCAGGATAATTGTCCCAGGTATCTAGGGGATAGCAGGAAACCATATACTTGTACCAGTCTGAGAAAAGCTGGTAGCGCATGGAGTCAATTTCTGCTTGCTGGCAATTGTATTCCTGTTGTTTTTGGTTTAGCTTATTCAGTTCGGTCATTAGATGTTGTGGTAGACCGATAGGAGATGAAGAGTTATTGTTATGGTTATTTTTATTTTCTTGTTGTTGATCAGAATCCTTGGTGACGGTAATCTCCCAAATTAATCCCCCAGCTAGAGCATTAAAACTATTTTGGTGTTGTCGCTGTTGAAATATGGCTCCAAAATCAGGGCGATCGCTATTTAAACTATCAATACTATCGGTTAAATCAATCAGTGCCAATTGCTCTTCAATAATTGTTTTCTGACTTGCTTTATCCTTATCTTTAGCTATACTGTTCGCCAAATAAGCCGCGAGGGCTTCCCCACCAGTATTTCCCACCGCCAGAGAAACTTCTGCTGATCGACTGTTATGGGAAATGATGGGATTATTGGAAAAAGAAAGACGACCATAACAAACCATCTGATTATCGAGTGTTTTGAGATCACTGAAATTCCATTTCAGTTTAGCTGCGAGATATTCTCTAAACTGTTTGCTTTCAAGATATATTTGAATTTGCCCAGTACAATAATTATAATTATTACCATTTTTTGATGGCGGGTTTCCGTTTTTAACATCTCCGTACAAATTTGTTTGTCCTGTATCTGTTAAATATTTTAGAAACTCTGGGTTTTTAATATGTTCTGTAATCGTTTTTGCTTGAAAATCTATTTTGGACTGTTGGAAATAATCGCTACTTTTAAACTCTTCTACAACTTTCCTTGAATAGTCTTGTTTAGAGTCGCTATACCAACCAAATACATCGTATTCTACGTTTTTCGCTGAAGTAAACTTGCCATCGAATGAATCATAAAAGCCAAAAACACTACGGCAATTTGGATAAAATGCAGCAAAAGTTGCTTCTCCATAACCGATCGCTGTAACCTGATCTAAATATCTATTCTCTGGTTTATCTTTTTCCTGCTTCCATTCTTCCCAAGTAAGCTGGCGACCAAGATAGCAAAAACGGGGGGGTTCTTTGGGTTTGAGTTCGTCTTTCTTATTATCTGTATAGGGATAGGTAACTGGGTAAGTAATACTGTTTTCTTGATAACCCTTTTCAGGGGGATGTAGATAGTCGCTTTCTACTACCCATCGTCCTGTTTCTTGGGAGTTTTGACGACGGATGATCAACCAACGATTGGGGGCTGCGGGAAATTCAATTCCGCTTTTTCCCTGAACTCCCGTGGTCAAAGCATTAGGCAAAGCCCAGTGGAGATGTATGCCTGATTTGAGATAGAGATTCTGGTTTTGAAAAGGCTTAGAAACAATAGATTCACTCAAGTTCACGGTGTTTGAGTAGACATCTCTTGTTCCATTGAAATAAGGCAGGCGATCAAAGTTAGCTGTTGCCTCTGTTACGGATTGTCCACTTTGGAGACAGAGGGCATCTAAGTGAATAGGAACCAAAACAATATCGCCCATGAGGAATTCAGTTGTAATTGAGTACTTGGGATCATTAGTCTTGATCAGTTATACAAGATTTGTCTGAATTATCAACTTTTGGAATTCGCCCTAATTATCAAAGGTATCGATTAAATAACTGAATGCTACGCACTCATTAGAACATTAGAACTGTCTGACATTCAAATACTTAGGAATCGCTACTAGTAATTAAGGTAGGGTTTCTATATAATGAAAGGCTTATAGTACAAGCTGACCTAAACCCCAAGGTCTGCGATCGCGTTTTTTCTAATCACCATGCTTAATCCAAATTTGGAAGCAATAGAACTCAATAAAGAAGAATATCAGCGATATTCGCGCCACATCATCCTGCCAGAGGTAGGATTAGACGGTCAAAAACGCCTTAAAGCAGCTAGCGTTCTCTGTATCGGCAGTGGTGGTCTTGGTTCTCCTCTACTACTGTATCTAGCAGCAGCAGGCATTGGCAGAATTGGCTTGGTAGACTTTGATATTGTCGATAGCTCTAATTTACAGCGTCAAATTATTCACAGTGAATCCTGGGTAGGTAAGCCAAAGATTCAGTCAGCCAAAGATCGTATTCTCAGCATTAATCCTCATTGTCAGGTGGATTTGTACGAGACGGCGATCAGTTCCGCCAACGCCTTAGAAATTCTTGCCCCCTATGATGTAGTAGTTGACGGGACGGATAATTTCCCCACCCGTTATTTGACCAACGATGCTTGCGTTTTACTCGATAAACCAAATGTCTACGGTTCAATTTTCCGCTTTGAGGGACAAGCAACGGTATTTAACTATCAAGGTGGCCCTAACTATCGCGATCTTTATCCCGAACCACCGCCACCAGGCATGGTTCCTTCCTGCGCCGAAGGAGGAGTTCTAGGGGTTCTCTGTGGCATTATTGGCACGATTCAGGCAACGGAAGCAATTAAAATTATTTTGGGGGCTGAAAATACCCTGAGTGGTAGATTGCTGCTTTATAATGCCTGGGAGATGAAATTCCGCGAACTTAAGTTGCGTCCTAATCCTGTACGACCTGTCATTGAAAAATTGATTGATTACCAGGAATTCTGTGGTATTCCCCAAGCTGCTGCTGCGGAACAGGCTGCGAGTCAGGCGATCGCCGAAATGAGTGTTCAAGACCTTAAGCAGTTACTAGATAGCGGGAAAAATGACTTTGTGCTGTTGGATGTGCGGAATCCTAACGAATACGAAATTGCCAAAATTGCAGGTTCAGTTTTAATTCCTTTAGCAGAATTAGAAGACGGTAGCGCAGTTCAGAAAGTAAAAGAACTAGTAAATGGTCATCGTCTCATTGCTCACTGCAAGTTGGGAGGTCGCTCTGCAAAGGCCTTGAATATCCTCAGAGAAGCAGGAATTGAAGGTACTAACGTCAAGGGGGGAATTGCTGCCTGGAGTCAAGAAATTGATTCGAGTATTCCCCAGTATTAAACTGAATAGGTTACACCCATTCGGGGGCAAGCGCTTGGAGTGTAATCGTCAAGTCAAACATCGGTTTTCTGATTTTTCGCCCCCTTGATGCAAAAAAACACGAAACAAGCGATCGTTTTTGACTCCTGACCCCCTAATAAGTAGCTCCACTTAATTAAACATAAAATAGTTTTGGCTTGGAGGCTTAGGGGATTGGGGATTTAGGGAAGTTAGTTTCACGTTTAACTAGGTTGACTTACTTATCAAGTACGATCTTTACAGTTGAATATTTTGAGATGGGGGATTAGCGCGCGAGACACGCGGAGGTGCGGAATCAGGGTATGATTCTAAAACTTTCTTGACTGAGTAAATTAATTAAAAGGCTAAGAGCTAATAGCTACGAACAGATTACTCTTCGGCTTCATACTTCAAATCAGCAACGCCAAAACTATAACTCAGTCCCACATTCGGGACAGAATTTATTAGCAGCAGGATTAGTCGTACCGCAACTATTACAGTTGATAAACTCAGCGTTAGGTCTGGCTTTATGTGGTAGCCCCAGCATATGTGCATTGCTTTTGCCAGGGGCGATCATGGGATAGCAATTTTCGTCTTTGGTAACATGGACATCCATTAACACTGGCCCATCATGGGCTAGCATTTGAGCTACGGCACTGGCTAATTCAGAGCGATCGCGCACAATCATGCCCTTAATGCCATAAGCTTCCGCCAACATCACAAAATCTGGCGCACCCACTTCCATATTAGAAGAAGAATAGCGCTCCCCAAAAAAGGTTTCTTGCCACTGTCGCACCATCCCCTGCCAGCCGTTATTAATAATCACAGTTTTGACGTTGATCTTAAACTGGGCTAAAGTGCCTAACTCCTGGGGATTCATCTGGAAACTAGCATCCCCACTAATACAGATCGTCTCCTCATCGGGGACAGCTACTTTAACCCCCATCGCAGCGGGTAAACCATAACCCATTGTGCCTAACCCCGCACTAGAGATCCAACGACGCGGCCCATTTTTGAGGAATTGCGCTGCCCACATCTGATGTTGACCCACATCGGTGGTATAAAAAGCTTGGGGTGCTTGCTTATTGAGTTCCACAATTACTTCCTGGGGAGACAAACCCGCCTTTGGATGGGGAACCGTTAACGGATATTCCTCGCGCCAGTGGTTAATTTGCTCTAACCAGGATTTAGTCAGGTTGGGTTTGGGGGCAAAATCAGACCCTTTTGAGCGGTCTAAGATCTGCTCTAACACTTTGCGGACATCCCCCACAATTGGCACATCGGGAGTCCGATTTTTCCCTACTTCAGCGGGGTCAATATCAATATGAATTACCTTAGCGCGACTGGCAAATTCGTCTAGTTTACCCGTAACGCGATCGTCGAATCTAGCACCCACGGCAATTAGTAGGTCACATTCGCTCACCGCAAAGTTAGCATAGGCTGCACCGTGCATACCTAACATGCCGACAGAAAGAGCATGATGTTCATCAAAAGCCCCGATGCCCATCAAAGTAGTAGTGACGGGAATTTTAAATTTCTCCCCTAGCTCTTTTACTTGAGCATGAGCATCAGCAGCAATTGCCCCACCACCAACATATAGTAAAGGCTTTTCCGCTTGGGAAATTAATCTCAGGGCAGCAGTAATCTGTTTCGGATTACCCTTGACCGTGGGCTTATAACCCCGAAGATTTACATCTCCTGGTAAGACGGGAACATAATCACATTCCTCAATCCCTACATCCTTTGGAATATCAATCAACACGGGACCAGGACGACCAGTACCAGCAATATGGAATGCCTCCGCTACAACCCGTGCCATATCTTCGGCATGACGCACCACATAGGAGTTCTTGACAATGGGGGTGGTGATCCCAAAAATATCTATTTCCTGGAAAGCATCTGTACCGATCGCGGCTCGTGTCACCTGCCCTGTAATGATTACCATTGGAATCGAGTCTAGCTGGGCGGTGGCAATACCTGTGACCAAGTTAGTCGCCCCTGGCCCAGAGGTAGCAAAACAGACCCCCACCTGACCCGTAGCGCGAGCATACCCATCCGCTGCGTGGGATGCAGCCTGTTCATGACGCACCAGAATGTGTTCCACATCGCCTTTGGCTTCAGAACGATATAGCTCATCATAAATTGGCAAAATCGCCCCACCAGGGTAGCCAAAAATATGCTTAACACCGTGAAGGCGGAGACTGTCCATCAGGGCATAAGCACCTGTGCGACGTTGAGAAGTTTCAATCGATTGTGAACTTGAGGGAATGCTTGTAGATACCACGCCTGCTATCCATATAACTTGCTTATTATTTAATATTGTACGTCTAAATTCTGAATCAAATAGGAGAAGTTATTAGTTCGTTAGTTTTCATTAATTTAGTTGTTAGTTATTTAGAACGCGGGCTAAATAATCTGTGAGTAGCTCACGAGTTTTCCATCCTGGGCTAATAATTCGCCATCCGTAACTGGTATCAGGCGATCGCCATAATTCTAAATGTTCTACCCCAGGATCGGCATAAAAACTAGTTTTTCCAACCCCTAAAATCCCTGAACTCCAATGGGTAAAGTAATCATGGCTAATACGGTAAATCGGGAAATTGACCATCAAGGGCATCCCCCAACCATCGATCGCAATCAACTTGTCAATCTGCCCCCCCTGTAACTGCCAAGCGATCGCTGCTCCCAAACCACCCACAACCCCTGCACTAAAGGCAATAAAAGCTAAAGGTTCAGTTTTTGATAGCTGCTGTCTAGCTAACCATTGATAAACGGCGATCGCTGAATAAGGAAGATATTCCCTTGTGGGCAATACTAAATAATCATAATCTTGGGGAATTTTGTTTTGTATAGCTTGAATAAACAGATCCGTTAGTTCAGGATCATGAATTCCAGGACAAATAATAATGGGCATGGAAGTTAGTTCGGAATTAGGAGTTCGGAGTTAATTCATCACCAAAAGCTAAAAGCTATTTCAATACTTCCTTTAACTGATGTTGTTGCCACAGGGATTGATAAAGTCCGATTTCTTTTACTAAAGTTTCGTGAGTTCCATTTTGGACAATTTTGCCTTGATCCATGACTAAAATGCGATCGCAGGCTGCGGCTGCGGATAGTTGATGGGAAATAAAAATTACGGTTTTCTTGGCTGTTGCGGGGGAAAGGCTATCGAGAATTCTGGTGGCGGTTTCGTTATCGACACTGGATAGGGCATCATCCAGAATCAAGACTTTGGCATCGGCTAATAAGGCTCTAGCAAGGGATGTCCGTTGTCTTTGTCCTCCAGAGAGGGTAATTCCTCGTTCCCCAACTAAAGTATTGTATTCCTGGGGAAAAGTCAGGATTTCTGGGTGAATCTGGGCTTGTTTTGCCGATTGAATTACTTCTGCTGTTTCTGCCAATGGCTCACCGTAGCGGATGTTGTTTTTAATCGTGGTGCTGAATAAAAAGCTGTCTTGGGGAACATAGGCGATCGCTTTTCTTAGGCTGCCTAAATCTAATTTGGTAATGTCGCAGTTGTCTAAAAACAATTCTCCAGACTCTATATTCAGTAACCGAGGAATCGCATTAGCCAGAGTGGATTTCCCCGCACCAATAGAACCGACAATCGCCACTCTTTCCCCCGACTGGATCTCAAAGTTAAGATCATAGAGGGCAGGAGTATTGGCACCAGGATAGGTATAGGTCAAGTTCCGCGCGGTAATTGCTCCTGCTAGATCTGAAGCAGGAAGGGTAATTCCTGGGGTGGGGTTTTTAATTTTGGGTTCAGCTTTGGTAATGGATTCCACCCGATCAACACTGACTTCTCCCTGTTGATAAGCGGTGATCGTAAAGCCCAGCAATGCCGTAGGAAACACCAGCCGTTCCACAAATAAAACTAGAGCAATAAAATCCCCGATGGTAATTTGTCCATCAGCGATCGCTTTTGTCCCTAACCAGAGCAAAATTAGCAAACTAATATAAGATATTCCTTCAATTACAGGGAATAACAGATTTCTAGTTTGGGCTAACTTGAGATTGGCTGCTAGTAACTGCTGATTTTTGACTTTAAAGGCGGCTCTTTCCTGATTTTCTTGGGCATAAATCCGAATTAGCGCCATGCCACTCATATCTTCTTGAATCAATTCACTTAGATCCGAAAGCTTAACTTGAATCTCCTCTTGATAGCGTCGTAGTTTGCCACTAAATAACTGCACCGTCAGCAACATTAGAGGATAAACGGCGATCGCTAAAACAGTCAGCCGCACATTAATCCTGAGCATCACAGGCAAAGTGAAGCCGTAAGCAAAAATAATATTGATAAAGCTCAATAACGCAAAACCCACCAGACGACGAATATTATCCACGTCACTAGTGGCGCGATTGATCAAGTCTCCCGAAGTATTTTGAGCAAAATAGCCTGGTTCAATGGTGAGTAAATGCTGAAAAATTCGTTGTTTTAGACCGAATTCTACCTGCCTCCCAACACCAAAAATTGTCGTGCGGGAATACATCCGAAAGCACCACATGATCGCCGACAACAATAGTAGCCAGATCGCCGTGCGGGAAAGCTGATTGAAACTAAACTCCCCCTGTAACTGGTCAATACTATCCTTGATCAACAGGGGAATATAAACCCCTAGTAAGTTAACAATTAAAAGGGCGATCGTCCCCAATAACACCATTCGCCAGTGGGGACGAAGGTAGCTACCTAATTTTTTGAGCCTAGAATTTGCCATCTACAAATCTTAACAATTTTTCTGCCGATGACAAATAACTCCTAACTCTAAATCCCCATCCCCTAAAACCTAACCCCTAGCCCCGATCTCAATCAGCAAACTAGACGCACAAGCATATTTAGCAATCCTAAGTGAAATGAAAAATTTCTACTACCTACTACTTACTACCTACTACCTACTACTTAAAACCAATCAATGTGGCTTCATGAATCAAATAGGACTGCTATTAGCGTTCTTCCATCTCAATATAGGGCATATCATGTTCTCCCGTATAAATTTGTGTAGGACGAAAGATCCGATTGACTGCCAGTTGTTCTTTCCAGTGAGCTAACCAACCCGCCACACGAGCGATCGCAAAAATGGGCGTAAACAAATCGTTGGGAATGCCTAATTTGCTATAAACCAACCCAGAATAAAAATCGATGTTGGGATATATACCCCGATGTCCTAACTTAGACTCAATGACTCGCTCTAATTCTACTGCTAGATCATAATAGCGATCGCTTCCTGTCTCGCTAAACAATTTCACCGCCAACTCTTGCAGGATCTTAGCCCTAGGATCTTTCACTTTATAGACACGATGTCCAAAGCCCATAATTTTTTGCTTATTGGCAATCAAATCATTGACGTAAGGCTCAACGCGATCGATAGAACCAATACTTTCCAGCATCAATAATACTTCTTCATTCGCTCCACCATGAAGGGGTCCTGCCAAAGTGCCGACGGCGGAAGCTACCACTGCATAAGGATCTGTTAGGGTAGAAGCTGTTACCATTGCCGAGAAAGTAGAAGCATTAATCGTATGTTCTGCATGAAGGGTAAGACAGATATCAAAAATCTTCGCTTCTAGGGGATGGGGAACCCTCTCCGTCAACATATATAAAAAGTTCGCTGCATAGTCCAACTCATCATTAGGCTGCACCGCATCATTCCCTCGACGCATCTGGTGAAATGCTGCTACCATCGTCGGAATTTTTGCCAGAATACGTACCACTGCCTTCCGAATATATTCAGGATCATCTAAGGCACGACGAGCATAAAACAAACCCAAAGCTGCTGCGGATGTTTGCAAAGCATCCATCGGATGCCCAGTCTCAGGAAAACACTTCATCATGTCCCGAATACGATACTTAACACGACGATGAAACAAAATATGAGTTTGAAACTCCTTAAGCTGTACCTCGTTGGGCAATACGCCCCAAATTAACAAATAGGCTGTTTCTAAAAAACTACTACGTTCAGCCAACTCCTCGATCGCAATACCACGATACTCTAAAACTCCCTTTTGACCATCAACAAAACTAATACTAGATTTCGTGACAGGTATGCCCTCTAAACCTGGCTTATATTCGCAAAATGTTGCTGTCATTGATTTTCCCGTATAAATTTTAAGATAATTATATATGTTGTGAAAATACCCTAAATTTAATCTCCGAAGGGTGGCGAAAGTTACCGTAAACCAAATCTTAGGCTCACAACCGTCAGCATTCTTATTTTATCTGTAGATACTAACGTTAGACTACTGAAAATTGCCATACACAGCAGTATACTATACGCCTGGTGTGAATTAGCGGTGAGACCCCGCGTTATGCGAAGCGGTATCCTCCTTCGAGGACGTAGTCCTTTAGGACGACGAAAGGCGCAAACAAAGGCTTTAGCCGCATGTAATGCTCACCAAGACGCTTCGTTTATTTGCCCTAAAGGACGACGCGCAGCTAGGGCCTTAGCATTCCCTTCGGTCACGTAGCTTATCCTTTAGGAAATGGACTGCTCAGGAGCTTCTAGCTTGTATACAACAATCGTATTCAATATTAGCTGCACAAGCAGAAACAACAGTTTGGAAATAATTTAAAAATTTCTAACAATCTGGTTCGCTGACTAACTACGAGCCGTAGGATAATGAAAGGTCATTGACATTAATTACGTCTTTACAAAAACTCATATCTTTAAAAACTTAGAGATATACATTTACACACACACACTTTCATTAAAGGAGACAATATTGGTTTCTACAACTTCCTTTAAAACGGCTAAATCAGAAGAAATTTTTAATGCGGCTCAAAAACTAATGCCTGGGGGCGTTAGTTCTCCAGTGCGAGCGTTTAAATCCGTGGGGGGTCAACCCATTGTCTTTGACCATGTTAAAGGGGCTTACATCTGGGATGTCGATGACAATCAGTATATAGATTATGTTGGTACTTGGGGCCCTGCGATCTGTGGTCATGCTCACCCTGTAGTGATTGAAGCTTTACATTCAGCCCTGGAAAACGGCACGAGTTTTGGTGCGCCCTGTGCTTTGGAAAACGTCCTAGCAGAGATGGTAATTAATGCTGTTCCTAGTATTGATGTCGTGCGCTTTGTTAACTCAGGTACAGAAGCCTGTATGTCAGTGCTACGGCTCATGCGAGCTTTCACGGGCAGAGAAAAGATTATCAAATTTGAAGGTTGCTATCATGGCCATGCAGACATGTTCTTGGTTAAGGCAGGGTCTGGGGTAGCGACTCTTGGCTTACCCGATTCTCCTGGAGTACCCAAGTCCACGACAGCCGATACTTTAACTGCTCCCTATAATGATTTGGAGACGGTGAAAAAGCTGTTTGCTGAACATCCCGATCAAATTGCTGGAGTAATTCTGGAACCTGTGGTAGGAAACTCTGGTTTTATTATCCCAGATGCTGGATTCCTCGAAGGATTACGAGAAATAACTCAAGAACAAGGTGCATTACTAGTCTTTGATGAAGTTATGACTGGTTTTCGGATTGCCTACGGTGGCGCTCAAGCTAAATTTGGTATAACTCCCGACCTCACAACTTTAGGCAAAGTAATTGGTGGTGGTTTACCTGTCGGTGCTTATGGTGGTCGTGCCGAGATCATGTCAATGGTTGCCCCCGCAGGTCCAATGTATCAAGCAGGAACTTTATCGGGTAATCCTTTGGCGATGACGGCGGGGATTAAAACTCTGGAATTACTGAGCAAGCCAGGTACTTACGAACAGCTAGAGCGCATTACTAATAAACTATCGGTCGGGTTATTGTCCCTCGCCAAAGAAGCAGGACACGAAGTCACAGGGGGGAATATTAGTGCCATGTTTGGCATGTTCTTTACTGGTCAGTCAGTGCGTAATTACGATGATGCTAAAACTGCTGACCTCAATAAGTTCGCCCGTTTCCATCGCGGCATGTTAGAGCAGGGGGTCTATCTCGCACCCTCCCAGTTTGAGGCTGGTTTTACTTCTCTAGCTCATACTGATGAAGATGTCGATCTCACCCTCGCAGCAGCAAAAGCAGTTTTCGCCAAAATTTAAGCATGAACTTGAAAGGTAAAATTTAGCTAATCATCAGGCGGGGTCAGACCCGTCTTTTTTGATGTTTAAAAGCTTATAGCTCATAGCTAGAGCAAAGCTTTTTATTGTCGAATTCAAACCCAGCCCAAAAAATTGGCGATCGCCAAACCAATAATAATTCCTGCGGTACCGCTTAAAGTGGGAGGAACAAAATACCAGTCTGATTTTCTAAGTTTGCTTGTATGCATGATTTTTACTCTCCTGAAATTTTTTATAAAACCTTCTAAGTTTTAATAGCTTTGGGGAGAATCAATTATGCAGAAAAGTTACAGTTTCGCGGACTCTACCGATTAAAAATAGCAAGTTCAATAGCGATCTCTTCTTGAACTTGCAAACCATAGCTAGCTTCTAATACACCTAACTTAGAAAGGAAGCGAGTATAAGCCACTACCCTCATCTGACTTAGGTTTAAGCCTCTTTTACGATCCAATCCGTTGTCAGAAGACGGATCTACATTAACTACAAATGGATACTCTTTTGGTTCAAGAAACGGCGCAACAATAGTAACATCGCTAAATCGATTACCAAGATTATTCTGTAGAACTAAACAAGGTCTAGTTTTCTTAGCTTCACTTCCTTCTGTTGGATCTAGTCGAACATACCAAATATCAAATCTATGATAATCAGGTTTAGTCATCTAGTCCATCGCCAGTTGTACAGTCCCACAAGTTGAATTCTGACCAAAAATGAGGATCTTTATTTTGGTCGATATAGGCTGCTTTTAGCTCGGCTTGAAGTTGTTCTTTTTTAAATTTACTCAAAACGTCGTTAATAAATTTGCTCCGATTCTCACTTCGAGCATCAACGAATCCCACAATTTCATCATCAAGAGTAATTGAAATTTTAGTAGTCATATAGATCAAGAATCAAAAATATCCTACTATTTTATCCTATCTAAAAATCAAAGAAGTTCAGCCCCATCAATTACCAGAGAATTAGCAGGAAACATCGGTTTATCCCCTATTACAAAAGATTGGACAAGACTGGTTGGAATCTTGTAGAACACCAATTCTCAGAGTTCCTTCCTCGATAGTGCCTGTCGAGTTCAACTATTTGCTCAATCCTCAACATCTAGATTTCAGGATAGTTTTAGAGCCACCGATGATGTTTAAATTCGATAGTCGAATGTGGAAATCACAATAATGTTAACTTCTGCGATCGCTGATATTGATGCGATCGCTGACAATGTTCCTCATGAAGCTATCTTGTGAAGTGGTTTTGGCGGCTAGAGAAAAGTTGAGAAATTACGATAAATTGCACCTGTGCTATCTTATTTAATCTTTAATTATTTGGAAGGCTTAAATAATTAAATAACAAGACACTCTAGAGATCGTAGCAAAATAGACCCATCTGGGGTAACTCAAAACACCATTCATCAGAAGTTAAAACCAACTGCTTTTTAGCTTTACTGTTCTTGGTTGTTTTTTTAGCTGCCTGAGCAGGCAAGGTGCTGAGACTAAAAATACTTAAGACTATCAAGATATAGGATAATTGGTTTTTCATAATGTTCAGAGATTGCTAGTCAAGTTTTGTAAAGTTTTATCTTGTTTGATAAACCTAGTATAAAGTTGACCTTTACAATCACCAGTGATTAATGTCACCACTTAAAACCCAGTCTAGTCACTTGATCGCTATAGAACCCATTTGGTATCTTTTTCAACGAGAAATTAACTGTTTCAGAACATTACAAGACAGAATTCTCAAGAACTTACCATTGTAAGCAGAGATCTCAAATGGGTTCTATACAAGCGATGTAACTGAAAAAAACGGTTGAAAAAAAAAGTCTTATGTTTAAAAGCTGCTCCCCCCAATTAAGTCTGAAATCTCCTGAATCAACTGATTGGGTTTGATAGGCTTGCTCAGATGCTTTTGAAACCCAGCCTGGAGAGCCTGCTGCCGATCAAACTCTCCAGCATAAGCAGTTAGGGCGATCGCACTTACCTGCCTAACTTGCTCTAGCGTCCGAACCTGCTGGAGTAGCATATAGCCATCCATCTCTGGCATCCCAATATCACTAATAATCAAATCGGGAATGGACTGCTTAATTACTGTAAGTGCCTCAATCCCAGACGCAACGCTGATGACACTCGCGCCTGAAAGTTCTAGAGCCAAGGTAATAAAATCTCTTGAGTCTGGCTCATCATCCACAACTAAGATACAAATGCCATTCAAATCCTTAATTGAAGCATCAGATGATTTTGTAGATGGCAGTTGATTCAAGGTCGGCGCAAGTGGGAGTTTCACGGTAAAGGTTGTCCCTTGCCCTTCGCCCGAACTGTCTACGCCAATCTGTCCGCCGTGCATTTCCACAATTTGACGCGCGATCGCCAGTCCTAAACCCAACCCACCAAATTTGCGAGTGGTGGCTCCATCTTCTTGCCGAAAATGCTCAAACACGTAAGGCAAAAAGTCAGGATTGATGCCTTTCCCAGTATCCATCACTTGAATCTGGGCATGAGTTCCTATTTGGGTTAAGGCAACCGTAATTTGTCCACCTTGATTCGTGAACTTGACGGCATTAGATAACAAATTCCAGACGATTTGCTGTAAGCGTCCAGCATCACCCATCACTGTGCCAACATCTGAGGGTAACACGGTCTGAATTTGCAGTGACTTGGCACTTGCGGCTAAACGAACGGTTTCTAAAGCAGAGGAAATCACCATTCTTAAGTTAACAGGGGTCTGATTCAAGCTCAATTTACCCCGCAGAATTCGGGAAATGTCAAGCAGATCGTCAATCAGTTGTGCTTGTAGTTGAACATTCCGCTCAATCGTTGCCAGCCCGATCTGCGTTTTGGTAGCGTCTAATTTTCCTTGTTGCAGCAGCTTTGACCAACCCAGAATTGGGTTGAGGGGCGATCTCAACTCATGAGATAGCACCGCCAAAAACTCATCTTTAATACGGTTAGCTTGCTCGGCAGCTTCTCGTGCGACTTGCTCGCGGGAAAGCAGTTGTTCCCGTTCGGCTTCAATCTGTTTGCGCTCGGTAATGTTGGTAGACAGACTTACAATACCATCTGGGGTTGGATACACTAGGTTTTCAAACCAGCAATCCCAGGCGGGATAATAATACTCAAATTGAGTTAGAGTCTGATCGCGCCTGACTTGATGCAGACGATTGTAAAATTCAGTTCCTACCAAATCGGGAAACAAATCCCAAAAGTTTTTACCTAAAATTTCTTCGCGGGACATTCGCATTGTGGTCGCAGCTTGAGCATTAAGATAAAACACTCGCCACTGGGAATCAAATAAAACAAAATCTTCTCGGATGCTTGCTAGAAGTTCATTCAGTTTTGCTTCTGCGGATTCTGCTACCGAACGTGCTTGCTGTTCTGCCTCAAGTAGTTGTTCTTGTTCGAGTTCGGCTTGTTTGCGATCGCTGATATCGAGGGCAACTCCAAGCCAATAAGCGATCGCTCCAGTTTCATCGGTTACGGGCAAAGCACGGGTGTAGAGCCAGCGATAAACACCATCGGCGCGGCGAAACGGAACTTCGATGTCGTAGTCAGAAATTTCTCTGGTTGCTGTTTGCCAGACATTATAAATGCGATCGCGATGATCTGGACGAATGCACTCAGTCCAACCATTACCTTGTAACTCCGATAGCGATCGCCCAGCGAATTCCAGCCCCCACTGGTTACAATAGGTGATCAAGCCGTCCGCTCGGCTCATAAATACAATTTGGGGCGATAACTCGGTTAGTATCCGATAGCGTTCTTCACTTTGGTGTAAAGCTCGTACGGTGCGATCGCGCTCGAACGCAATACAAGCAATTTGAGTACCGAAGTTGGCTAGTCGATCTTCCCAGTCTGTAGGTTGTCTGGCTTCATAAAAACACAGCATCAGCGAGCCTAGGGGTAGCTCGTTTCTGTCTATGACAGGTTGGGAATAACAAGCTTGAATCCCATGAGCTAGGCACAACTCTCGCCATCCTGACGACCAGCGATCGTCGTTGGCAATATCGGCGCAAGAAATTGGTTGCCCGCTATATACTGCCTCACCACACGTTCCAATGCATAAGTCATTGATGGGGGCATCTTTAAGTCCCGCTCCAAACGAGGGCGGTATGTTTGGTGTAATGGAGCGTTCAAAGGTTTGGCAATCCGAATCTGCGAGTAAAAAGCAAGCTCTTGTATTGGGATTGAGTTGAGAAATTGAGGCGCATACTAAAGATAGGCATTCATCGAGTAAGCTCACCCCTGGCTAAAGCGCAGGGGCTTTCGCCCAACCGCTAAATCCTGGTGTTTCAGTAGCCCTGAATCCAATCAAAATCAACCCCGATAACATTATTAACCTCGATTGGTTCTGGTGCTTCATCCTTAACCTGAATATAGTAGTTACCATCTTTGTGCTGACAAAGTTGTGCGCTCGTGGGCTTGCTGCCCTTGAGCTTTCCGATTTGATAGTTACTGGTAACGAGCGGAATATGCTCTCTTCCACCAATGAGGGTCAAGCTAACAGACCAGTCCTTTTCTCGAAAAGCAAATATTCGAGCATCATAGTCAGCCGACGTAGGTTTAAATTCCTTGACTGGACGCTTCTTTTGTTTGGCAGTTTTGCGATTAGCACCAACCCTCGCGCAAGCCCTAACAGCCAAATTAGCCGACAACCTATATTCACTCCTAATGGCTTGATAAACCTCAGATTGAATCGTAACCTTGCTGGTTATTGTTGGCTTAACCGTTTGGTTGGCATAGTTACAAGCAGCAGCAAACATCTCAAGAGTAGTATCAATCTTTTTAACTACTTCAAAAGACGGGTTGAGCTTGCAAACTATTGTCAGAACTTGTTTCATGCTTTCAATCTTATCACACGTGAGTATTACGGGGCAATAAATTGCTTCGCGTCGAATTTCCTCCGTGCGCTAAAGCGACACGGCTTCCATTCTCCCGTAGGTTTCTCGTGAAAAATATTGCGGAGGGAGGCAGAGCATTGCTCTGCCTCCCTTAAGGTAATTACTTCTCCTTCGTTCGTTTCTGGAAGCCAACGTAGAGCTTCTTCGAGGTAGGCATTCGCGCTCAATGCATTTGAAGCTAAGGTACTAGGAGTACAAATTCGATCTTGGGGCAAATGATTAGTTCCCGTGGGAATAGTAACTGTAAAGCAACTGCCTTTTCCTTCAACGCTAATAACCTTGATCGCGCCAGTATGTAACTTCACTAATTCTTGCACCAGCGATAACCCAATCCCCGACCCTTCATAGGTACGCGCTTTAGTACCACTAACTCGATGAAATCGTTCAAATAATCGAGGTAACTCGGCTTTGGGAATACCTATTCCCGTATCCTTAACGCTCAATTCTACAGTATCACCTACCGATCGCAATCGAACGGTAATACTACCAGTAAAGGTAAATTTAAACGCATTAGACAACAGATTGAAAACGATCTTTTCCCACATCTGGCGATCAACATACACTGGTTTTGATATTGGCAAACAATCGATTTCCAAAATCATACCAGCCCGTTCAATGAGGGATCTAAATGTACTAGCGAGTTCTGAGGTATAAGTAGCCAAATTGATCGACTCATAGGATGCTTGTACGCGCCCTGCTTCTATTCGAGAGAAATCTAGCAGCGTATTGACGAGTTTTTGCAAGCGCAGTCCATTGCGCTGCAATAGTTGTAACTGTTCTCGTTCATCCGCTCGCAAGCGATCGCTCAATGAACTCGATAGTTCCTCCAACGGACTCAGCATTAAAGTTAAGGGCGTGCGAAACTCATGGCTGACATTACTGAAAAAAGTAGTTTTAGCGCGATCAATCTCTGCCAGTGCTTCAGCGCGTTTGCGTTCTGCTTCATAGGAACGAGCATTAGCGATCGCCGTTGCGACTTGACCCGCCACTAGCTCAAAAAAACCTCGATAATCGTCATCAAATTCGCGTCTGGGGCTAATTCCTACGACTAAAAATCCAGCCAGTTGTGCTTGTCCAGAAACGGTTAAAGGTAGCACGATCGCTGTGGTGGTCGGCTCTGTCCAAGCTCCGCCCGAAAGTGCTGACCATTCATCTGGAAATGAGTTAATCAACTGAGGATTACCGCTCGTCAGCACGGCTTGTAACGACCAATTCGATGAGCGGTTGAGGACAATTTGCATCGGACTGGCAGACGTGCCAACACTGATTCCAGTTGCCCCGACTAGATCGGCATGTTGCCCATCGTTGTCGAGCAGATACAGTAGCGCAAACGGCACATCATAAAGATTTTGTCCCAAGCTTCGAGCCGAGATCTCGCAAGCCTCTTCGACGGTTTTGGCATCAGCAGTGGCTGCTGCTAGCTCCCGTAAGCTTCGTAAACGGCGATCGCTTAAGACTTGTCGCGTATCTTCGGTGCAAGCACAAAACACCCCACCAACTCTACCATCATCGCTGGCAACAGGACTGTACGAAAAAGTAAAATAGGTTTCTTCAGTGTAACCGTTGCGCTCCATCACGAGCAGTCGTTGTTCGTTCCACGTCGATTGACCTTGATTCAGCACCATTTCCGTTTGAGGACCCAGCGTGTCCCAAATTTCTGACCAAACTTTTGAAGCTGGCTGACCCAACGCTTGTGGGTGTCGCTGACCGAGAATCGGAATGTATGCATCGTTATAAAACTTTGTCAGCGATTGTCCCCACCAGACAAACATTGGGTAGCGAGAGCCAAGCATAATACGAACGGCGGTAATCAAACTTTGCGACCAATTGTCGGCAGCACCCAGTGGCGTTTGCGACCAATCCAGCGATCGCATAAGCCTTGCCATCTCACTGTCGCCAGCAAAAAGCTGTTCTGCTGCTAAATTTCCCATGTAGTCAATCATCCGCCTTTTAGCAGAAATTTTAATCTATCTTGAGATAGAGTAACTTTATAATTCTATTTAATTAACTTTTCTAATCTCCTCATGTTCAGAGATTGCTAGTCAAGTTTTGTAAAGTTTTATCTTGTTTGATAAACCTAGTGCAAAGTTGACCTTTACAATCACCAGTGATTATTGTCACTACTCCCTAGTTTCTGTTTAATTCTGCTAGTTAAGATCGTCAATTCAGGCAATCTAAGCTGTATGGCAATTAGACTAAAAATAGCGATCGCCACCCCACTCGCCAAGCTTAATTCCAACAACAACAAGAGGAGGTTGCCATTGCCAAGAGTCTGTTCAAAGCCTCGTCTGACCCCATAGCTAGCAAAACCCGCCACAGCAGTAGCGAGGGATAAACCCGCAAGATCTTTGCTCCACTGCAACCAGGGCAAGCCGTTTAAGCGACGATTTAAGATCCAAATAAAAGCCACCATCGAAATAATATTGACCCCGATAGTTGCCATTAGTAAACCTGGCGCGCCCAAGGAATTGACCAACAGATAATCTAATAGGGCGTTCAAAAAAATATTAATCAGACTGATTTTAAAAGGTGTTGTGCCATCGCCCAAAGCATAAAAGACCCTCACGAGAACATCCCGCGCCATATAAAAAATCATGCCAAAGCCATACACCAGCAGTAATGAAGCCGTAAACTGAGAATCCTGAGCATCAAATTGACCTCGCTCAAAAGCAAGTTTGACAATGGGTAGAGCTAAAGACATGAAAATTGCGGTTAAAGGCAAGAGACTTACTGCACCCAAAAATAAGCCTTGACGAATTTTAAGCTTCAACTCATCCCAGTTTTCAGGGGCAGCTAAACGGGAAAAGATAGGTAAAAAAGGCAATAGGATGATGTTGGAAATAATCCCCAAGGGAGTCAGCATAATAAAATTAGCATTAGTGATGGCGATCGCTGCTCCTGCAATGGCGGAAACAAACTGAAGATCCACCGTCAAATTAACCGTAGCCATTCCCGAAGAGATGATCGCGGGGGTCATAATCCGAAACACGTCCATTACCCCAGGCAGTCGCCAGTTAAATCGTAGACGCAAGGTTCCCATCCCTAAACGCCACTGAACAATTAGCTGGGCTAACCACTGTAATAATGCTCCGCTCAAAGTGCCTCCCGCTAAGACGATCGCCCCCAACTGAAAATACTGGGGGGTGTTTAATTGTTCACCAAATCTCCAGAGGATATATGCCACACCAACGGTAAGACTAGTACTAGATAACAAAGGACTAATACTGGGGAGTAGATAACTATCTACCGCACTCAAGGTGCCAAACCCAATCCCAATCAACCCTGCTAGTAAAGCCAGGGGTGCCATAATTTGCAGTTGTAGTACCGCTAATTCCTTGGTTTCTATCGCCAATTGTGACCCCGATAAATCAATGATCTGGCGGGCAAAAATAATGATCAATGCCGTCACGATTAATAAAGCAATGCTGACCAAAGTACTCACGGTTTCGACAATGGGAGCCGCGGTAGATTTATCTTTTTTGGCAAGTACGCTCACTAAGGCACTGTGAAAAGGGCCATTAATTCCCCCCAACATGACCAAGAAAAAACCTGGAATAATATAGGCATAGGCATAGGCATTACTGACAGCACCAAGACCAAAAGCAGCAGCGATCAGTGACTGACGCACAAAGCCAAATAATTTACTTGCCAAAGTGGCGATCGCTACTAACCTGGCAATACTGCCAATGGAGGGAGATGATTTTTTATTTGCAGTCACGATTACAGATATTGAGGAATAGATTCAGGGATAGACTAGGAATTAGAGTCCGATACATTATACGGTTGTAAGATAAAGCTAGCTGTATTTAGTCGTTAATACTTATGAGCAAGCTAGAATCTTCTTATCTCCAATTAATTGATACTTTACTAAGCAATCCCCAAGAGCAAGAGCTTAACATTCTCAATGCCCATCCTGAGTTGGTCAATCAGGATTTTATTAGCCGTTTGATGCTGGTGGGGGAGAGGCGCAGAAGCTTGGGGGATCTTAACGCTGCGGAACGGTTAATTAACCTAGCGGGGAAGTTACTCCAGTCAGAAAAAACTAGCACTGCTAACCATCGACGTAAAGAGTACTTTGAGTTTTTAATGAGTTTGTTACAGCAAGTTGCTAATCGGCTACCATCCCCCCAAGTTTATGCTCTAATTCGCGACAATCAAGACAAGTTTGATCGCAATACCACCAAAATTCTCCAAGCATGGGCAAACAAAACCATGACTGCGGTTGAGTCTCACCAGGCAAAAGCGATCGCCAATGATCTGATTAATTTTGGGAATTTAATTAGTGCCTATCCCGCAGGAGATAAATCCAACAATCTGGAACTGGCAATTGTCGCCTATCAAGCAGCCCTAAAAGTCTATCTCCCCACGACTTTTGCTAGAGATTGGGCGGTCATCCAGTCAAACTTAGGCAATGCTTATCGCGATCGCGTATTAGGTAATCGCCAAGGGAATGTCGAACAGGCAATTGCCACCTATCACCTTGCTTTGGAGGTAATTACCCCAGAAAAATATCCTGCTATCTGGGGGAACATCCAACGAAATCTGGGGATCGCTTATTCCTATCGTCTGGCAGGAGAACAAGCTAAAAATATCGAAATGGCGGTCGCCTGTTACCATCGCGCTTTATCGGTACATAGTCTTGCGGAATATCCTCAAGATTGGGCAGCATCCCAGAATAACCTGGGAGATATTTATCCTAAGCGTCTGGCAGGGGAAAAAGCCGAAAATATTGAAATTGCCATCGACCATCTAGAACAGGCTTTAACTATTTATACCTTGACAAATGACTCGAATCGTTGGGCAATGTTGCAGAATAATTTAGGCAATGCTTTTCAAGCTCGCCTTAACGGAGAAAAGGCAAGTAACCTAGAACGAGCTATCTCTCATTATGAGAACGCTTTATCCATCCATACTTTAGAAGCATTTCCCTATAACTGGGCAATGCTCAATAACAACATGGGTGGAGCTTATCGTCATCGCTTAAAAGGTGATCCAGGGCAAAACAAACAGCAGGCGATCGCTTTTCTCAATAAAGCTTTGCTCGTGTATACCAGAGAGCAATTTCCCCGTCAGTGGGCGGAAATTCAGCGAAATATTCAGAATATTAATATTGTTGAGGATTAAATTAAACTTGCAGCACAAAATCATCAGCACTCAGAGCAGAAATACCACTGAGAGTAGCAAATTGACCTCCTGAACCTAAAAACTGCGAGGCTTTGGGAGCAGTGTCAGAGGGGATTGAACTCCCGACCCTCGGCTTATGAGTCCGATAAGCTTAATTTTACACAGTATACATAAGCGATAATGCCTCTGGGATTGCCATCTCTGTCAGTCTGTAAAAAGCCTTGAAATACAGGATCAGCGAATAATTCTCCGCCAAATGTTTCTTTTTGAACAAGAAGATCTTCATCAAATATGGAGTCGAGTAAATCGTAATCTATGCTCATGTCATCGTAGCAACTATAAGCCGACAAGTAATTCAAAATTGGATATGGCGATCGCGATATCGTAACACTTTGTTAATTAACTGATGTTACCCACTCACTCGAAGGATAGTAGGTAGTAAGTAGCGGGTAGTAGGTAGTAGGTTTTAAATACTACCTAATGTTGAAATTGAGTTGCGAAGGCACTTTATGCTCAATCTAATAGAGATTTTTTATCCAAAATCCGCCCATTTCTCCTGAGTTACTTTTAAATAAACTAGCGCGTCAACAATGCGATCGCTTCCGCTCTAGATTAATTAAATTTATTGACAGCTAAGTAACGAGAAACTTAGTGTGAAGTCAAAAGTTAATCGCCTGGCAATGCTTTTCCATAAATGTATCTTCTGGGAATGTAAAACTAAACACTTCGTCTTCTGTCGCAGTCTGGTTAGCGATCGCCATTTCTAGAGTAGGCACATCATTAGTGTTAACTACCTTTAATTCAGTAGTTTGGACAAAATTTAATAGCCAACGAACTTATTACTGGGACTTCATCGTTTAATTCATACTATGAATTAATTTCAACCGTTACTTCTTTCTGGATAATCTCTCTTATTTGTTATTACTTGAACTCGGAGTCTGACAAAAGAAGGATAATTGAGATTTGGTTTACTGAAAAAGTTATGCCACAATACTTAGAAAACACCTTACCGAGTCCAGAGCATTTACAGAAGTGCGTCGATTTTTTTCATGAGCATGGTTATTTAGTCATTCCCTATGTTCTCAGCCCAGAAAGATGCCAAAGGCTACGGGAAGATCTAGACAATGATATTGCTCAACAGCCACCGTTAAGAAATCAAAAAATCTTTTTTAGCGATCGGATCTTTGAACGCTCTCAAGCTAATTTGGAGCTATTTGCCTTAGAGCCAGTTATTTCTTTTGCCGAAAAACTAATTGGTGATACGGATGGTGATTATGCTGCTAAATATTTGACACGGAATCATGCTGACAGAGACAGTTCCAGCATACTCTTCTTTTTCTAAACGAATGCAATTGGGAGGAAAATAATATTTGCAATTTATCAAATGAGCATTAAGTGTTCCTGGAAAAAATTTCATTCCTGTTTTTCGTTGATAATAATCTGATAACTTGTCTATCCAAAAAGAAAAATCGTTTTTTCCTGTTCTTATTTCTCCTCTAAGCTTCATCAATCCATCCTTCCTTTGCGCTTTTGCGTCTTTGCGCGCAACTTAAACCAATTCTAATTCAGGTAAAGCCTTGTGAATTGTACCCAACCAGTCAATTAAATCATTCAATTGTTTTTGAGGCTTAACTATACCTAAACCACGCACGATAACCTTCTTCGGTGCATAAACAAAACGCGATCGCAAGTGTTTAGGCAAATTCTCCGCCATGAGATTCCAAGCGGGTTCAGCCATCGGCGTTTCTAGTACCAGATTCTGTTGTCCTTCGGGTTTGATGCGAGAGAAGCCAATGGACTTGGCAATCTGTTTTAATTCCATTACCTGAATTAATTGCTGGGTTGGGGGAGGGAGTGTACCATAACGATCTTCCCATTCAGCGGCAATTTGCACGAGTTCTTTTTTCGAGGTGGCGGTAGCAATAGCACGGTAAGCATCCATTTTCTGTTCAGGATCGGCGATATAGTTGGCAGGAATAAAGGAGGTGAGCTTTAAATCAATCTGAGTATCTTCTACCTTGGGTATTTCTTGTCCTTGGATTTCCTGAATCGACTCTTGCAGCATTTCCATATAGAGATCGAAGCCGATTTGCGTCATTTGCCCTGATTGTTCTGCACCTAAAAGACTTCCTACCCCCCGTATTTCCATATCCCGCGTCGCTAATTGATAACCCGAACCAAGTTGGCTAAATTCTTGTAGTGCGCGGAGTCTTTTACGGGCGGTTTCTGATAATGTTTGTCTACTGGGGTACAATAGCCAAGCGTGGGCTTGAGTACCCGATCGCCCAACTCTACCTCTTAGCTGATACAGTTGGGATAAGCCAAACTTTTGGGAGTCTTCGACAATAATAGTATTGACGCGGGGAATATCTAAGCCTGACTCAATAATTGTGGTACAGACAAGCAAATCTGATTCGCCGTTGCTAAAGGTAAGCATGGTAGACTCCAACTCCGATTCTGGCATCTGTCCATGAGCGATCGCCAGTTTTATCCCAGGAATCATGGTGCGTAACTGAGCGCTAACCTCTTCAATCCCTTCTACACGAGGAACTACATAGAATATCTGTCCACCGCGATCAAGTTCATTACGAATGGCGTTGCGGATCACTTCTGGGTTATAGGGAGAAAGATGGGTTTTGATTGGGCGACGGGATGGGGGAGGAGTGGTAATGAGGCTCATTTCTCGAATCCCCGACAAGGACATATATAGGGTGCGGGGAATTGGCGTAGCAGAAAGGGTAAGCACGTCTACCTGGGATTTAAAATCTTTGATTTTTTCCTTCTGGTTGACTCCAAAACGTTGTTCTTCATCCACCACCAGCATTCCTAAATCTTTGAACTTAACATCCTTATTTAATAGCTGTTGCGTACCTACAACCACATCTAATTCCCCTGTGGCTAATTTCTGCATAATTTCTTTTCTTTCCGATGCAGTACGGAAACGATTTAATAAACCGACGTTGATCGGGTAAGGCGCAAATCTCTCTTTCAGGGTGTGATAATGTTGTTGCGTCAGAATAGTTGTGGGTGCGAGAAAAGCTACCTGTTTATTGCCGCTAGTAATTACCTTAAATATTGCCCTGATTGCTACTTCTGTTTTACCAAAGCCAACATCGCCACATACTAGCCGATCCATCGGGCGATCGCTTTCTAAATCGATTTTAATTTCTTGAGTAGCTTTGAGTTGGTCGGGAGTGGGTTGATAGGGGAAAGAATCTTCAAGTTCCTGTTGCCAAGGATTATCAGGAGGATAGGCATAACCTTCCAGTTTGGAGCGTTTAGCATAGAGTTTTAATAAATCTACCGCCAACTTCTTAATATTTTTCTTGACTCTGCTCTTAGTATTTGACCAAGACACATTTGCCATTTTATTTAATTCTGGGGGATGCTTTCCCGTTTGCCGAAATCGCGTCAGCATATCCAAAGAATCCGCAGGTATTCTTAAAGTTCCGTCGGCATATTGAACCACTAAATATTCACGATGAACTAAAGTTTCTAATTCCAAAAATTTCCCTAAACCATGATGCTTATGCACCACATAATCACCAGGACGTAGTTTATTGAGATCGACTTTTTTAGAAGTAGCTCGACGGCGCTTGCGAATATAGCCAGAAGTAGCTAAAGTTTGTTGTCCAAAAAATTCTTTATCCGTAACAATAACGATGCGGTAGGTAGGTAAAATAAATCCTTCTAATTCCGCTAAACCAGAATATTTAACCGCCACCGCCGTACTTTGAATATGCGCCTTGTCAATCGCCCGAAAATCTTGAGGATTTGGCACAAACTGCACGGGACAATCATGTTCCTGTAACAAAGAAGCTGAACGACTAGGCTGTGCCGAAACTAACCACGTCTGATACTTCTCCAAAGTCATCCCGCTATATATTTCTCGCTTACCTCTGAGGATTCCTGCCAGCTTGGCAAATTGCTGGGGAGTAGTCGGAATCGGGCGCGCCTGCAAATTATGTACCGCTACAGCATCAGAATTATCTATCTCTAAACGAGGATTTGCTTCAGCTATTTCTGATAAATAAATACAGTTAAAATTACTAGTTTTCTCTAAACAATTGGCAAATTCAGTATGAATTTTTGGTAGACTTTGGTTTAAATCCTGCCATTGAAATTCCGCTAATTCCAACCAGCGATCGCTATGAGCCTGACACTGTTCTAATTCATCAAAAGCAATTAAAGTATTGTCGGGTAAATAATCTAAAAGTGTCGCTGGTTTTTCAAAAGCAATTCCTAAGAATCTTCTCATCCCTTCGGGAGGATTCCCCTCCAGTAAAGCCCCTAATTCTTCATCCTCTAGATAGCTTTCAATACTCTTCCCCTGCTCTAAAATACTCTGGGCAATAATATTACCAAAAGAAGTGGGAGTTAATAACAACTGCTCTAGCTTATCGAGCGATCGCTGGCTGGCTGGATCGAATTCCTTCAACTGTTCTAACTGATCGCCAAACCAATCCGTTCTAACGGGTAATTCCGCAGAAACAGGGAAAATATCCACAATATCCCCGCGCCTACTCCACTGACCTTCCGTTTCTACCAAGTTTACTCGTTCATAAGCCAATCTAGCTAATGATTCATCGAGCTGCTTAGAAGTTAATTCCATCCCTGGCTGTAGCGTCAAACAATAAGACTTAAAAACCTCTGGGGGTGGCAAATGAGGCTGGAGCGATCGCTCTGTTGCTACAATGGCTGTAGTAGGGGCGATTCGCCCTAAAGGATATGCGAAGCGGTATGCTTTAGCGCTAGCTTCGCTTCGCGAATCGCCCCTACAAAAAACCCCTGATAAAACTTGCATCTGTCCCCAAGTAATCTCTGATTCAGGGTCAAAATGGCTGTAGGGAGTGGCTTCAGAAGTCGGATAGAAATTCACGGTATCCCAACCCATCGCTTCTAATTGAGCCGCCCAACGTCCAGCTTCTTCTAAGGTAGAACACACCACCAACAAGTTCTTATTTGTGGCTTGTGCCAAACTAGAGCAAACGATTCCTTTTGGTAAGCGGGGAATACCATTAAGCAATAAAGATTGCCCTTGGTCTAGTTTAGTTAGTAGTTCTTTGGTTAAAGGTGATGTTTCGAGCCTCCGTACTACTGATGCAAAAGCCATATTTTATAAAAACGAGGTTTGAGAAATGAGGATAAAGAAAAAAAAACTCTATCCTTTTAAAAAGATAGCGAAAAACGTGACGAGTTAGTGCAAATACCCCTCTTACGTCAGTTTCCGAAAATTAAACTACAATAGAAAAAGTTATTGTGGGTTGTGAGGCAGAGAGGGTAATGGATGTAGGATTACAAATCCTTAAACATTTGAAGCGAGATGCTCGACCCACAGTATCCCTCATTGATAAATATTGCTCTGCTTATAATGACTTGTTTTGTGATGTCAGAAGTTACGTCGCGTTTTGAGAGGGAAGCTTCCCTCTCAAAAGCCGACTGTATGAATGTTTCAAATATTTACACCAAGGAATTATTTCATCAATCAAAAGATTTTTCAGCTTACTGGATGGTTAGTTCTCATTCCAAAGTCTTCTGTGACTTATATCAATCTCAAGCTTTGTCTACTGACAAACTTAGAGTTGAAAACTCTATTTCCCTGATGGTTAAATTTTATTTCTGCTACTCTTTGAACTCGGAAACTGACAGAAGAGGGGTATTATGAAAGAACCAGAGTCTCATGAATCTCTACCTCCAAGATTGTATGCGATCGCAGAAAAAGCTATCCCTTGAATGGGTATAAAACATCTAGCCAAAGCGCGATCGCTTTATTTTAAGCTCATAAAACATGGTCGAAGTCATTATGGCGATCTCGCTTCTTCTTTTGCCAAATAATTACTGTAGAAGGATGCTTCCTTTAGTGCAGTCCCTCTGGTAGATTAATCCTAGCCCCAAATTTAGAATTTATTTGATATTTCTCTTTGAACTTGGGTGATTTTTATTAATTTATTTAACAAGCAATTAGGAGGAAAGTAGTAGTGGCTAAGAAGACTGTCGCGAGTTTGACCCCAGCAGATATTTCTGGAAAAAGAATTTTAGTAAGAGCCGATTTTAATGTTCCCTTAGATGGTAGTGGCAATATTACCGATGATACTCGCATCAAAGCGGCATTACCCACCATTAAAGATTTAACGGGTAAAGGCGGGAAAGTAATCTTATGTAGCCACATGGGTCGTCCCAAGGGTGCAGTCAAAGAAGAAATGCGTCTTACTCCCGTAGCTAAAAGACTTTCTGAGTTATTAGAACAAGACGTTACTAAGTGTGATGATTGTGTTGGGGATGGCGTAGCGACCATTGTCAATGCCATGAGCAATGGTCAGGTTGTCTTGTTAGAGAATCTGCGTTTTCATAATGAAGAAGAAGCTAATGACCCTGAATTTGCTAAACAGTTGGCGGCTAATGCAGATCTTTACGTTAATGAGGCATTTGGTACAGCTCACCGCGCTCACGCTTCTACTGAAGGGGTAACTCACTATTTAAGTCCTAGCGTTGCTGGTTATTTGATCGAGAAGGAATTAGACTATCTTCAAGATGCTGTGGATAATCCTAAACGTCCTCTGGCAGCGATTATTGGTGGTTCTAAGGTTTCGAGCAAAATTGGCGTAATTGAAACTTTATTAGACAAATGCGACAAGCTGCTGATTGGTGGTGGGATGATCTTTACCTTCTATAAAGCTCGTGGTTTAAAGGTGGGAAATTCTTTAGTGGAAGAAGACAAGCTGGAACTTGCTAAGTCCTTAGAAGCCAAAGCTAAAGCCCAAGGGGTAGAATTGTTGTTGCCTACGGATGTGGTGGTAGCTGATAACTTTGCTCCTGATGCTAATGCGAGAACTGTCAGCATCAATGATATTCCTGATGGCTGGATGGGACTAGACATTGGCCCTGATTCTATTAAAGTATTCCAAGACGCTCTAGCCGACTGTAATGCGGTAATTTGGAATGGTCCGATGGGGGTATTTGAATTTGATAAATTTGCTGCGGGAACAGAAGCGATCGCTCATACTCTAGCAGGAAAGTCCGATGCGGTAACTATCATTGGTGGTGGTGATTCCGTGGCTGCGGTGGAAAAAGTTGGTGTGGCGGAAAAAATGAGCCACATCTCCACTGGCGGTGGCGCAAGTTTGGAATTGCTTGAAGGTAAAACTCTGCCTGGAATCGTCGCTTTGGATGATGCTTAGACATTGAGCATTGAGCATTGAGCATTGAGCATTGAGCATTGAGCATTGAGCATTGAGCATTGAGCATTGAGCATTGAGCATTGAGCATTGAGCATTGAGCATTGAGCATTGAACAATTAGTTGTTTTTAGTCTGTAGATTAACCTTTCTACAGGCTTTTTTTGTGAGTAAGATTGTTTTGGTTTTTTCTAAAAAATAAAAGCGATATGGATTTGAGGTTCTTGGCAGACATGAATTGGCTAAAGGCAGGAATTGGGGTAGGGGATATTCCGCTCTTGAAAATTGTTTTAGTAATCTTGGTGATCGCTTTGGCGCAGTTATGCCGAAAGTTGTTTACCGCGATTATTATTAGATACCTCGAAGATTTAACCAGTCAAACGGAAACAGAATTAGATGATGAATTAATTGTCATTCTCAAGCAACCCTTAAACTGGCTGATTGTTGTAGCTGGCGTTGCCTTGGCTAAGTTGATTATTGCCACCGAGTTAAATCCAGCCGTTAATCAGACAGTAGATAACCTAATTAATCTTAGTGCGATCGCTTTAGTCGCCTGGATTATTTTTCATGCTTCGCCACTATTGGGGGAGGTTTTGAGGGATTTGGCATTAGCCACGGAAACCGAACTCGATGACTTGCTGGTTCCCTATTTACCCAAGCTATTTCAAACTTTAGCGATCGCCATTGTCATCATTAAAGCAGGAGAAGTCTTGCTAGGGGCTTCTGCGGGGGCGTTAATTGGCTTAGTCGGGGGAACGGGAATCACTTTGGGTTTATTGCTCAAGGATATTGTTTACGACTGGTTCTGTACTGTAATTATTTTCTCTGATCGCCTCTATCGTCTGGAGGATATTCTCAAAGTTCAGGGCATCGATCAATTAGTGCAGGTACAGAACATTGGTATTAGAAGTACGACCCTCTGCGTTTTGAGTCAGCATACTTTAGTCAAAATTCCCAACTCCAAAATGATTACAGGAATTGTGGAGAACTGGTCGCAAAATCCTGATGAGCAGGAACTCTTAGGCATTGAAATTACCTTGCAGATTGATGATCTTACCTCAGTACAAACCGAGCGAATCTGTAATACTCTTCGTCGCTTTCCCCAAGAAATTGATCACCTAAGCGATCGCCTGACAGTATGGTTCAGTGGAATTAACCAAAACTCCAGGATGATTAAAATTCAAGCTTTTGCTGAAGCCAATAACCTAAAAATTTATCGAGCTATTGTGTCCGAGATTAACCTCAACATCTTGCGGGTTATGGAACAAGAGGAAATTAAACTATTCACTTACACTTCCGTCGCCATTTCATCTCCTGAAGTACCAGAAAAAGCAGCGATCGAAACTTAAGCCAACTCCGAACTCCGAACTCCTTTAACTAAACTTCAAAAAACAGGGTATTTTAATTAACTTTAGATTAATTAAGCCCCAAAAGACTACAGAAGTTCAATTATTAGCCATTATCTAGGTAATAATATGTAGATGAATATACTGAGAAACTGCTGAAAGTTTATGCTTGATAATATATTTTCTTCAAAACTATTAAATGTAGTCATCATTGAATCCAATAGACAACAGGGAAAACAGTTGTCTCAACTAATTAGGACTCAAAGACCCAATCTTAAAGTAATTCTGCTGGATAATTCAGAACAGATCTTCTCCTTGATGTATGGCGAGATGAACATTGATATCTTGTTTTTTGATATCGAATCAGAATTAAATACCGATAACTTAGCCTTGTTCAAAGCGATCGCGCCTGAAAGCAGCGTCATTCATTGGAGTGACTATCGACATCCCGAAGTGATCGAGTTGCTTTACTCTATAGGGGTAAATTCTTTTTGTACCAAAGAAAGCGATGCGGAGATTGTTTTAGAAGCAGTAGACTTAGCCGTCAGTTATCCCCAGTCTCTCTATTTAGATCAAAAGCTGCACAAATGTCTACCATTGCTCCAAAGCTAGGATTGGAAACGATAATATAGGTTAACTTTGCTTATAAATTATCATCATGTCCGATCTACCCAATTTATTTGCTGAACATAAGAATAGACTGACTGAACTCATCACTCAATATCGCGATCGCGTTGACTTTCTAACCATTCGCCTAGAGCAAGCAGCAGAAACCAATATTTTCTTACGGAAGAGTCGGATTGAAACCCTAAGTGAGAGCATTGCTTTGGGAGGACAGGTAAGAGCCTGTTATCTTGGTGGCTGGGGATTTTCGGCTTTTGATGATTTGAGTAGTCTAGTGGAGAGAATTGAAGAAGCGATCGCTGCTGCCAAAATAGTCGGGGACTCGGAAACAATTCTCGCAGCCGTTGAGCCGATTCAAACCGTTTGTCATGTGCCACTCAAGGGAAGAGATCCTCGGCATGTCTCCTTGGCTGACAAAAAAGCCCTATGCGATCGCTATGATGAATTGCTACGCAGTTATAACAACTGTCTTACTACTACCACTGTGAGCTATGGCGATAGTTCCCAGCGGATAATTATTGCCACGTCTGAAGGTAGCCTCATTGAACAATCCTGGTCAGATATGGAAATGCGCTTTTCCGCCACCGCCAGAAAAGATGATGCTATTCAAACAGGAAGGGAAACAACAGGTTCTCGTCAAGCTTATGAGGATTTAACTACTTTAGACCAACAAGTCATCGGTGCTGCTCAAAGAGCGGTTGATGCCCTCTCCCTACCCAAAATCAAAGGGGATATCTACACTGTAGTTATCGATCCAATTTTAACGGGATTATTTGTTCATGAAGCTTTTGGGCATTTATCCGAAGCAGATATGGCCTATGAAAATCCTGATTTACTAGAAGTGATGAGTATGGGTAAGGGTTTTGGTCCCCCAGAACTACAGATTTTTGACGGTGCGGCACCCCTGGCAGCAGAAGATAACTATGTACATCGCGGTAGCTATTACTATGATGATGAAGGGACACCTGCCACCACGACTCAGTTAATTAAAGATGGAGTTTTAGTGGGGAGACTCCACTCCCGTGAAACCGCAGGCAAACTAGAAGAAGCACCCACAGGCAATGCTCGCTGTTTAGACTATCACCATTCCCCCATTGTACGGATGACTAATACCTGGATTGCCAGAGGAACAACTCCCGTTCAAGATTTAATCAAAGATGTTACGGAGGGGGTATATGCCCGCAATTGGCTGGGAGGAATGACTAACGGCGAAATGTTTACCTTTAGTGCTGGGGAAGCCTGGATGATTCGTCAGGGGAAATTAGCCGAACCCGTTAAGGATGTTACCCTTTCGGGCAATGTCTTTAAAACCCTGGCAAATATTGAAGCGATCGGCGATGATTTTTATTGGGACGAATCTGGCGGCTGTGGCAAAGGAGGGCAATCGGGACTGGCGGTGGGTTGCGGAGGGCCTAGCTTAAGAATCAAAGATGTGACCATTGGTGGCAACTCTGAATAGTCTGCCAGTAGCTTGAAATCAAGACAGGGTAGTGGGTAGTAGGTAGTAGGTAGAGTAGGTAATGGTATGTCTAAAAAGCGTAAGTTACGGGGCTATGAAGCGACAGAAGATTTAAATGTTTGGCCATCTTTTACCGATTTGATGGCTAACGCTTTCATGATTATTAGTCTTTTTCTGTTATTGGCTTTGTTTAAATCCTTGTTTTTTAAGTACGCCGTGGAAGAGAGTGAACAAAACTTGAGTGACACCGAAAGACAGGTGCGTTTGTTGCAAAGGGAAATAGCTACTCTAGAGAACGAACTAGGGGAAAGTACTGCTGATGTGAGCCAGCTTAATCGAGCTTCTGCGGAGTTGAGACAATTACTCCTCAATAGCAATGAGCAAAGTCGGAGTCGTGTCAATATTTTACAGTCAGAAATAAAACGCCTGAAATCTGCACCTCCTGTAGTGGTAATTCAAGATTCAGGGGGATTTCAGTTTGATTCTGGCAGCGCTATTTTACCCAATGATTTAAAAAACTATATCACGGTAGATTTGGTCGATCGCATTGAACGAATTAGTCAGCAGCGCAGTCTTTATGTAGTAGAAATCATTGGACACACAGATGGTCAGATTAATTTTAGTAAGGGTAATTTGGATCAACAGCTAGAAGAAGTTGCCCAAGGAAAAGTTCCCGTAGAAAGTCTTCAGGCAGGTTCTAACGCTGATTTGGGCTTGATGCGTGCTTTAGAAGTGGTCAAACAACTACGGACAGTGCAAGAGCAAACAGGCAGACTTGAAGGGGTGGAGTTTCGTGCCTATTCCGCAGCACAGTTACAGTTGCCATCAGGAGACTTTGCTCCTGCCAACCGCAACCCCGATGCAAACCGTCGTCGCATTGAAATTCGTTTTTCTCCTTTAGGTAAGGCAGAAACAGTGAATTAAGTTGGGGAATTCTTTGATTTAATCCCACTAAAATAATATATAAAATGAGCGAAACCATAAATATCACAGCTTTAGCTAATCCGATGTCAGAACTTCAATTTGAGCAGTTATGCGCTCAAAATCAAGAGACAAAATTTGAGCTGACTAGCCAAGGAGAATTGATTGTCATGTCGCCAACAGGAAGTGAGAGTGGAAGACAAAATGGTGACTTATTTGGACAAATTTGGTACTGGAACCGTCAAACAAAACTGGGAGTAGTTTTTGATTCTTCGACTGGCTTTACCCTACCAAATAATGCTAAACGCTCTCCTGATGTTAGTTGGATTGAAATATCCCGTTGGCAGGAATTAACTTCAAAGCAAAGAAGAGGGTTTGCACCAATCGCACCTGATTTTGTACTGGAATTGTTGTCTCCTAACGATAGACTGCAAGATACCCAACAAAAGATGGCAGAATATTTAGCCTGTGGAGTTAAGCTTGGTTGGTTAATCGATCCTGATGAGCAAAGAGTCGAAATTTATCGTTGGGGAAAAGATGCGGAGGTGCTACTTGATGCTCAAAGTTTATCAGGTGAAGATTTGCTACCTGGACTAGTTGTAAAGCTAGGGGAAGTATTTATTTAGTAGGCAGCATTTTCTCTTATTTCCTGACAGGTTTAATGTTTAAGATTCTTTTTTTATCTACTTCAGTTGGTGCTTTGGGTTCTGGTGCAGGGGGCGGGGTAGAGTTGACGGTACAAAATTTGGCTCAAGAATTGTCTAGTCGTGGTCATCAGTTAGAAATAGTCGCCCCTCAAGGCTCTTGGCTCGCTGATCTGACGGTAACTAACATTCAGGGAAATCTACAAGTTCCCGTCCAGACTCAAAGTAGGGATGCCCCCTCCTGCTTATCAGATAATTCGGTTTTGGCGAATATGTGGGACTATGGCAGGCAAGTACAAGGTCAATACGATCTGCTGGTTAATTTTGCTTTTGACTGGCTACCTTTTTATCTCACACCTTTTTTTTCCACTCCTGTTGCCCATTTCATTACTATGGGTTCGATGACCAATGCCAGCGATCGCATAATGCAGCAGATTATTGAGCAGTATCCAGGTACTTTTGGGGTCTATTCTCAATCCCAGGCAGAAACTTTCTCTTTTGCCCACCAGTGCAAAATTATGGGTAGCGCGGTGGATTTAGCTCTTTATCACTTCAATCCTCAGCCAGGAGAGAGTCTTGCTTGGTTGGGGCGCATTGCTCCCGAGAAAGCCCTAGAAGATGCCGTGGAGGCAGCAAAGCTGACAGGAAAAACTTTAAAGATCATGGGCAGGATTCAAGATCAAGCTTACTGGAACCAGATCTGTCATGATTTTCCTGATGCACCCATAGAATATCTGGGGTTTTTAGACACCAAACAACTACAGCAGGAACTAGGAAAATGTCGCGCCCTCCTGATGACTCCCCGCTGGATTGAAGCTTTTGGCAATGTGGCGATCGAAGCTTTGGCCTGTGGTGTCCCCATTATTGCCTATCGTCGTGGCGGCCCTGCCGAGATTGTGCGGGATGGTCAAACAGGCTTTTTGGTTGAACCAGATAATGTATTAGGGTTGGCTAGCTCGATCACTAAAATATCTCAGATCGACCGTTTTGCCTGTCGGCAACAGGCATCCACCGAATACTCCCTATCAGCTTTAGGCGATCGCTTTGAAGCCTGGTTCAAGCAAATAATAGATCAATAAACCCTTTCCCCTTATGCGAAGCGGTACCCTTTAGGGTTTCCCAGACTTCACAATTCAATGAGCGTGTAAAACGTCAGTCACTTAAGATCTGTGTCTTCTTCGTCTAAGGGAGGCTGATTCATTTCCTCTTTGAAGCCCTTAATCGTTTTACCTAAAGCACTGCCAATTTCGGGAATCTTTTTGGGGCCAAACACAAGTACAGCAACTAGACCAATGATCGCGACTTCAGGTATACCTAAACCAAACATAATTAAATCTCCTGCAATAAAATCTATTACAATTAATAGCTATCTATATCTATAAAGTCTGTCTCAGTATATCGTTAAACATAGGTAAAGGGGCTTCGCCCCAGCTAAAAGCTGATAGCTATTAGCTTTGAAAGGTAACATCTGTGGCTACCAAGATTTAATTGCCTAGATCGATTATTTTAATAACCCTAATGTTAGAAACTTCCCAGCCTTCCCTGCGTCAAGAACAACACCCTTTAATTCATCGACTGGCAGAGAGAATTCTCAACTATTGGCAAAAATATTTGCTACTTTCTTCTTATGACTTGCCTGAAGGATTGGGGTATGTGGAAGGGAAGCTCGAAGGGGAAAGATTGCGGATTGAAAACCGCTGTTACCAAACGCCCCAGTTTCGCAAAATGCACCTGGAGTTGGCGAAAGTAGGCAACAATCTCGATATTCTCCACTGTGTCATGTTTCCTCGTCCTGAGTATCCCCTACCGATGTTTGGCTGCGATATTGTAGCTGGTCGCGGGGGGGTTAGTGCTGCGATCGCCGATTTGTCTCCCACCAGCCCCGACAAGACTCTCTCCCCAGGATATATCAAATCTCTCAAAGCTTTACCTAAGCAAGAGTTTCGGGAAGTGCGAGAACTACCCTCCTGGGCTGATATTTTCTCTGAGTTCTGTTTATTTGTACGACCCCATGAGGACATAGAAGAACAAAATTTCTTAGAACAGGCGGCTAGTTATTTACGAGTTCACTGCCAACAAGCGATCGCCTCAAATCCCGTGACACCACAAGAAAAGGCATTGTATCTGGCTGGGCAAAGATACTACTGTGGAAAACAACAGCAAAATGACAAAACCCGTCGCGTTTTAGAAAAAGCTTTTGGCGAAGCCTGGGCTGACAACTACATGACCAACGTGCTATTTGACGTGCCTGAAGGAGCATTGATAGTTGAAGAACTAACAACTCTAGAACACTAAACCGCACTTAAGGGAAAAGGTTAGTCTCAATCTATTAAATAAACTGACTATAAATCATGACTTCTGTTATCGAGGACTCTGGCAATTACCCATCAGCGAAACCAACTTGGAAGATAAAGCTTCTATATGATGGAGAATGTCCTCTTTGTGTGCGAGAAGTAAATTTTCTGACGAAAAAAGATGCAGGACGAGGAATTATTAAGTTTGTTGATATTGCCAGCCTTGACTACGATCCCCAAGCTAACGGGGGAATTGACTTTGCCACAGCGATGGGAGTAATTCATGGAGTATTGCCCGATGGTACAATCCTCAAAAACGTGGAAGTCTTTAGGCAAGTTTATGAACAACTTGGTCTGGGTTGGGTTTATGCCATAACCAAAATCAAGATTATCGGCGCGATCGCTGATTGGCTCTACGGAATTTGGGCAGACTGGAGATTAAGACTTACAGGTAGACCAGCAATCGATCAGATTATTGCCGAGAGACAGCAAAAACTCGCTAGTTCAAGTTCTGCCAGATGCAAATTAAACTAAATCATTAATTAATAAATTAGTAGAAATCATTAACTTTCAGCTAAATACCCTCGAACTAAAGTGATTCGCGATGTTATTATCAATGTGCCAGTGATTATTATAGGGTAACAATTATGGTTCAAACACCTGTATCTCCAGTGGTGCTAGCTATCTTAGATGGCTGGGGTCATCGCGAATCAACAGAAGCAAATGCTGTTGCTACGGCCAAAACTCCGATCTTTACTAGCTTGCAGTACGCATATCCTCACACTTTGATTCACACGTCTGGCAAGGCAGTAGGATTACCCGATGGTCAAATGGGAAATTCAGAAGTCGGACATCTGAACTTGGGGGCGGGAAGAGTAGTACCTCAAGAGTTAGTGCGGATTTCTGATGCGGTGGAAGATGGCTCTTTGCTCCAGAACCAAGTATTGATTGATGCCTGCGATCAGGTTAAGGCTACAGGGGGCAAGCTGCACCTATTGGGACTTTGTTCAGAAGGGGGTGTACATTCTCACCTCAAGCACCTCACTGGATTACTTCGTTTAGCCAAAGCTAATGGCGTTAGCGATGTTTGTATCCATGCAATTACCGATGGGCGAGATACCTACACCACAGAGGGGATCAAGGCTCTCAGTAAAATTCAAGACGCAATTAATAAAATTGGCGTTGGTCGCATAGTAACAATTAGTGGTCGCTATTACGGTATGGATCGCGATCGCCGTTGGGATCGAGTGCAGTTGGCTTATAACATTATGACTCGGAACGAAAATATTGACTCTCGTTCAGCCACTGAAGTTCTCGAAGGTTTTTATAGTGCAGACATCACCGATGAATTTATTCTTCCCACCAGAATCGCACCTGGAGCAGTGGAATCTGGGGATGGAGTAATTTTCTTCAACTTTCGTCCAGATCGTTCCAGACAGCTAACTCATGCTTTCGTCAATGGCAATTTCGATGGGTTTGACCGTCAAAAAATTGGGCGACTACATTTTGTAACCTTTACTCAGTATGACCCTAGTGTAGCGGTAGAAGTAGTGTTCAAGCCCCAAAACTTGACTAATATTTTAGGTGAAGTCATCGCCAATCGAGGTTTACGTCAATTTCGTACCGCCGAAACCGAAAAATATCCTCATGTCACCTATTTCTTTAATGGTGGCTTGGAACTTCCCTTTGAGGGAGAAGATCGAGAATTAGTTCAAAGCCCGATGGTTGCCACCTACGATCGCGCCCCTGAAATGTCTGCTAGCGATGTGACGGAGGTGGTGTGTAAAGCAGTTAAACAAAGAGTTTATTCCCTGATTGTGGTTAATTATGCCAATCCTGATATGGTAGGACATACGGGGAATCTAGAGGCAGCGGTTAAGGCGATCGAAACCGTCGATCGCTGTTTAGGCAAAGTGATTGAAACTGTTAACCAAGCTGGTGGCACCCTAATCATTACCGCAGATCACGGTAATGCTGAGTATATGCGAGATCCAGATGGCAATCCCTGGACAGCCCACACCACGAACCCCGTACCGTTCATTCTCGTTGAGGGAGAAGATCGAAAAATTATCGGACATGGCGCAGATGTTCCCCTGAGAGATAATGGTTGTTTGGCAGATGTTGCCCCCACGATCTTAGAAATCTTGCGGATTCCTCAACCAGAAGAGATGACAGGAAAGTCTTTAATTGAGTCGGCGATCTACGATGCTAAACCAAATCGAACTCCCATCCAAATCTCAAGATAATTCAATTAATTAATAATGGATAATTGATAACGAAGTGTATCCTTTAGGATAATTATTTCTCCGCCAACGAAGATGTCCTTGAATATAGCTCTGTTAGCAGCATACAATAGTTAACAGAGTTGAATACTTAATCATTTAAATCATAAAAATTAAATTTTCATAATGAATGTATATCAGATAGTACAGATTGTTTGGGCGATTTGCGGCCTATTTACCATTGTTTTGATTCTGCTTCACAGTCCTAAAGGAGATGGTTTAGGGGGCATTGGGGGACAATCCCAGATGTTTACCAGTACCAAGAGTGCTGAAAATGCCTTAAATCGGATTACTTGGGGTTTAGGTATTGGTTTTATTACCTTGACTGTGATCTTGAGTGCGGGTTGGGTTAGTTAGAGTTCGGAATTCGCCCTAAAGGATTAATCACATATGGAAGCCATTAAGGTTCGTACTTCTAAGAATTTTAAAAGACTTCAGGCGCACTTACGAGGACAGGTAGGAAAAGCGATCGCCGATTATAAAATGATCGAGGATGGCGATCGCATAATGGTCTGTCTATCTGGGGGCAAGGATTCCTACACGATGTTGGATTTGCTTTTGAGCTTGCAGCGTAAAGCACCAGTCAGTTTTGAGTTATTGGCGGTTAATCTAGACCAAAAGCAGCCAGGGTTTCCTCAGCATGTCCTACCAGAGTATCTAGCAGCTTTAAACGTTCCTTATCGCATTGTCGAACAGGATACCTATAGCACCGTCACGAGCATTGTACCTGAAGGAAAAACCATGTGTGGCTTGTGTTCTCGCCTGCGTCGGGGTATTCTTTATCGAGTTGCCACGGAAGAAGGCATTAATAAGATTGCCCTGGGACATCATCGGGATGATATTGTCGAGACTTTGTTCCTCAACATGTTTTATGGCGGAAAGCTGAAAGCCATGCCTCCTAAGTTGTTAAGCAACGATGGCAGTAATATTGTCATTCGTCCCTTAGCTTACTGTAGCGAGATGGAAATTCAAAAGTACGCTAGTGCGCGGGAGTTTCCGATCATTCCTTGTAATTTATGCGGTAGTCAGGAAAATCTGCAACGAGTTCAGATTAAACAAATGCTCCAAACCTGGGAAAGAGAATCCCCAGGCAGAATTAATAGTCTTTTCAATAGTCTGCAAAACGTTACCCCTTCCCATTTAGCAGATACAGAATTGTTCGATTTTGCTGGTCTAAGAAATAAAAGCTTATAGCTTATAGCTTATAGCTTCTAGCGTTCAATTCTCAGGAGGTAACAGTCTGCCAATTGTCCGATTTTCTTCTGTAAAGGTTTTTAAGGCGACTCGCTGAATGTCTTGAGTCTTGATCCCTTCGAGTTTTTTTAATTCCTCAAACAAATTGCGCCAGCTACCTGTTTTTGCCTGATATTCTGCCAGTAGATTCGCCATGCCCATATTGGAATCGAGGGTACGCAACAAACTTGCTTTGATTTGGGTTTTTACCTGATCTAGTTCTTCAGGGGTAACGGGTTCGGTTTTGAGGCGTTCAATTTCGGCTCTTAAAGCAGTCGCCAAGCGATCGACACTAGTGCCAGGGGAAGTAAGGGCATAAACTAACATCAGATTGGGATATTTATTGCCAGGAAAACCGCTAAATCCTTCCGCAGCCAGCGCTAACTGCTGTTTTTCCACTAAGGATTTATACAGACGAGAAGTTCTGCCGCTACTTAGAAGTTGAGAAATGACTTCATATACTTGATAGTCAGGATCACTCAAAGCGGGTATGTGATAGCCTTCCAGATACCAAGGTTGAGAAGGAAAAGTGACGGTAACTTCTTTGGTTTTTGCTTGGGGAGGTTCTACTTTGGCGACGACAGTAGGTTTAGGTTGAGCTTTAAAACGTCCAAAATAAGTTTTTGCTAATGACTGTACTTCATCAGGATAGACATCCCCAGCGATCGCGATCGTCAAGTTATTGGGGGAATAATAAGTCTTAAAGAACTGTTCGACATTTTCTCTAGAAAGACCGTTGATATCCTTGTCATAGCCAATTACAGGACGTTTGTAAGGATGAACATCATAGGCGGTATCAAGAAACACTTCAATCATCTTGCCGATGGGAGAATTATCGGTACGCATTCTTCTTTCTTCGAGAATTACTTGTTTTTCTTGGTAAAACTCACGAAAGACAGGTTCGAGAAATCTTTCCGATTCCAAGGACATCCAAAGTTCTAGTTTATTGGCAGGAAAACTATAAAAATAACTGGTAGAATCAGCACCAGTAGCAGCGTTCAAATCTACTCCCCCCGCAGTATCCACAATCTCGCCAAATTTATTCTGTTTAACATATTTATTCGCAGCAGCTTGAGTTTCCTGAAACTGTTCCTTTAGCTGCGCCAGTTTTGCTTCATCTTCCGACTGCTGTGCCTGCTTAATTTCGGCAAAGATCCCATCTAACTTATCCAGTTCCTTCGCCTCGGCGGGATAATTGATAGTACCAATCTGTTTCGTGCCTTTAAAAGCCAAATGTTCGAGAAAATGCGCTACCCCAGTCTGTCCATCGGGTTCATCTACTCCCCCCACATTGGCATAGGTGACAAAAGAAACTACGGGAGCTTCATGATTTTCCAGGACAATAAACTTTAAACCATTATCCAGGGTGAACTCAGTAATTTGCTCTATTGTCCGCTGAATATAAGGCTGAATTGATGACTGCTGTTGAGTTTGGGTCGCAGCGAAGACAGATAGACCAGCACTACTCCACCACCAAATGGCGATCGCCATGATCATTATCCAGCGAGATTTTCTTACCCCAAAGCCATTAGCTCTATCTGCTTTCATTCAGTTTTCCTAGATGATTAATTTGCTTAACAATTTTGTCAGGATCAAGACCAGAAGTAAATTATAGATGACAATCTGTAAAGAATTGAGCCAGAAAGAACGCCCTGTTGCCATATCCTATTAAGGTGGAGTTTTAGCATGCGGATCAATTATCAACATAATCAACTAATCCTTTAAGTAGGTAGTTGGGCGAAATAATTTATAACTCGAATCTTCCATTTTCCCCTAATCCCTGATCTCTAACACCCAACCCTTAAATCCCTATCATCACTATTTAGTGTTTAATTACACCCACTTATCTTAATCTAAAGCCTATGCAAACTTTTTCTCAGCAAGCTTGGAGAGAAATTCGTCAGAATCCTCAAACAGAAGACGATACCCGCACTAAAATCTTACAAGCAGCACTACAGTTATTTGCAAAACGTGGCTATGAAGGCACTACTACCAAAGATTTAGCGAAGTCCGCGGGAGTCGCCGAAGGCACTTTGTTTCGCCATTTCAGCAACAAAAAAGCGATTTTAATTGAGGTGGCAACTGCTGGGTGGGTGGATATTCTGACGGACTTATTAACGGAACTGAGCGAAATGGGCAGCTATAAAGCAGTTTCTCAGGTAATGCGCCGTAGAATGCTCAATATGCGGAAAAATGGTGACTTGATGAAAGTTTGCTTTGTGGAGGCTCAATACCACCCAGAATTACGAGAAAGCATTCAAGCCGAAGTCATCGACAAAATGACCGATGTCGCCGAAGCTTTTTTTGAAACCGCGATGGACAAAGGCATTTATCGGCGGATGAATCCCAAAATTGTCGCCAAAGTGTTCTTGGGGATATTTGCGATCGCTGGCTTTTCTGAAGAAACCATCATGAACCCAGATGCCTCCCCCAAAGCGATGCAGGAAATGGCAGAAGGCATCTCAGATATTTTTCTGCGGGGAGTTTTACAGAACGACTAAAGACTAAAGACTAAAAACCAACTTCATGACTATTGTTAAACGAACTCCCAGAAGAGTTAAAAGATCTCGATCAAATCTTTGGTTAGAAAGATTCATGGCTCTAGTAGCAGTAATCAATCTTACTCTGGTGGCTTTCGATCTTAGTTATGTTCCCCTGCGAGACTTTTGGCTGACGGGTCAAGTTACCCTAGGGAGCATTAACACAGCCTATGGCAAGCTGCCTGGGATTAAATTAGATGTGTTACCAGAAAATGTTTCTCAAGCGATCGCTCAATACGATGTGGTCAAAGGGATTATCCCCAATCGCGATACGGCAGAATACTTGACCAAGGTAGAACAGTTAGAGGGGGAGTTGGCAGCCAATGGTGTTGATTCGACTAAGGCGAATACTCTGTTTGGTGATATCCGCCGTCGCAGTATTGAGATCATCCAAACCAATGCTTTTGCTGAAGCCAATAAAACGGGGAACCTAGAAAGAATTAAACATCGGATGCGATCGCACCTTCCTAATCCAGATAATTCGGCAAAAGTTGCTTTTTGGCGTTTTTGGACTCCTGACTATTTTAAAGGCAAAGTGGCGGAGGAAATGGCATTTTTTGAGACGGAAATTAAACCCTTGTTGGCAACTAACTACTACCGTACCATTGGGGAAAATGGCGGCTATGTGGATTACTTTGGCTTGATTGATTTTCCTTTCGGGGTTTTGTTTGGTCTGGAATTTTTGGGACGCAGTTGGTTGATCAGTCGTCGTCGGGTGGGAGTAAGTTGGCTGGATGCCATGCTCTGGCGCTGGTATGATATTTTCTTCTTGCTGCCTATTTGGCGTTGGTTGAGGGTAATTCCCGTCACGGTACGCTTAAATCAAGCTCAGATTATTAACTTAGATGCGATTCAGAAACAGCTTAGTCAAGGTTTAGTGGCGGGAATCGCTGAAGATGTAACGGAAGTAGTCATTATCCGTTTGATCAATCAGGTTCA
>Ga0114940_10000154_pt1 | contig 43053 bp, 43 predicted proteins | sample ColdCreekSource_FD_87195 | JGI IMG/M metagenome (GOLD analysis project Ga0114940, IMG submission 87195) | Groundwater microbial communities from Cold Creek, Nevada to study Microbial Dark Matter (Phase II) - Cold Creek Source | ecosystem: Environmental > Aquatic > Deep subsurface > Groundwater ...
AGCCAACGCAGGAGCCGAAGCTTTTGGTCGCAACACCAGAACTTCCACTTCCACAGGTACTTTAGTTGTCGAAGGACAATTCAGTGGTTCAAGCTCTAGTTCCAAGTCTGAAACTTTCTAAACCGAGATTTTGAATCGTAGTGACTAGGAAGCTGCATATTTATCTAGCTCACTACATACCTTAAATTAACGAGTCCGAACAACAACAACAACTTATAAACAATAATACGAGAGGTAAAACAAATGATTATTTCAGATTTACAACACATCGAAACTGCGACGGAAGCTAAAATCAATGGTGGAGTTGCTGCTTATACAGGGGTGAACGTTAGTGCTTATGGCGGCAACGCTAATGCTGATGCTTTTGGAGCAGCCTTTGGTCAAAACACAGGGGCGAAAACTCTGGTGGGGACTAGAACTGCTTCTGGTAATGGTTATCAAGTGAGTGCTGCTACTGGTGCTGCTACTAGTTATGCCGTCACAGTGGATGGTAAAAATTCCCGAGTTGCTACTAGTGTTGCTACTGGTGTTGCTACTAGCTTTAATACTTATTAATTTTATTCATATAAATCAGAGTGTAACTCAGCAAATGTTTTAGTTCAAAAGCCCTTAAACACTTTGGATTTTTGTTACTTGCCGATGCCTAGTTTAGTTTGCCGCTACTTTTGGACAATCTAAACGGTATTCCTAACTAAATAGCAAAGTTATGTTGCAGGCTTGTAAAAATCTAAAATTGGGGGCGAAGTTAAACCTAATTTTAATCAGTATCTTCCTTACGGCGATCGCTCTTTGCGGTTTATCATTATCCAGAATTTTAGAAAAAAAAATTGAGCAAGAAGTGGCGGACAAGGCTTTTCTGATTATCGAAACCATGAACTCGGTACGTAATTACACTAGTAATCAAGTGAAGCCAGAGCTAGCTAATCGGTTAACGACAGAGGCTTATTTCATCCCTGAGACTGTCCCTGCCTATTCAGCCAGAGAGGTTTTTGAAGACTTGCGTAAACAGTCAGAATACAAAAGTTTCGCTTATAAAGAAGCAACTTTAAACCCGACTAATCCCAGAGACCAAGCAGATCAATTTGAAACAGAAATTACCCAACAGTTTCGCCAAAATAAGAAACTGAAAGAAAAAACGGGTTTTCGTTCAGATAATGCAGGCAAATTTTACTATATTGCTCGACCTCTAGAAATCAAAAAAGCAAGCTGTTTAGAGTGTCATGACACTGTGGAGAAAGCTCCTCTTAACTTAGTTAATACCTACGGTAAAGAACATGGTTTCGGTTGGAAACTCAATGAAATTGTAGCCTCTCAGATTGTTTCTATCCCCGCAGACAAAGTATACGCAGCAGCAAATCACTTAAAACTAATGGTACTGGGTATTGTCGGGACTATTTTCTTGATGGCGATCGCTCTTATTAATCTATTTCTGAAAAAGTCCATTATTCAACCCCTCAAAAACATGGCAATCTTGTCTAATGAAATTAGTACGGGGAATATGAATCTAGAATTTAGTCACGATAGTCAGGATGAAATTGGTACTTTTGCCAAATCCCTCAACCGTATGGTTCAAAGTCTTAAAATGGCTTTAGAAATGATCGAAGAAGAAGATGCTGATTAAGTATTAAAAACCAATCACTCTAAGCCTGAATTAACTTTAAATTTAACTTTGCAAGGTTGCCTGTTTAAATTCTTGTACCAAGGTGGGATCAGAGATTTTTGTGGCTAAAATTGCCACGAATTCTGCGCGGGTTAAGTGAGGATTTTTAGCTAAGGCTTTTTTACAAATCATGCCTGCGATTGGTCCTATTTGTTCGGCTAGTAATTTTTGACAAAAATCAGCAAATTCAGCTTGCACGGGCAAAGAGTTGGCGGCATTTGCTTTGTTTTTTTTAGCCAAGGCAAATTTAATACCAGAGGCAGGAGGTGCTTCAATCTTAGTAACTTCACTCCAGACTCTCAAAAAGTTTTCCTCCCTAACGATGATGCACATTCTTCCAAGCTGTTGACTGCTAAAACGCTGACAATAGGCTTGAGCTACGGTCAGATTTTTAATCGGAAATGCGGGACCTCTCTCTAGGGGTATCCCTTGATATATTCTTTCTAGCGGATTAGTTCCTTGGGTAGATTGCTGATTAAATTCAGCGTAGAACAAGATGATCATAGCTTTTACAATAGACTTAAAATAATCACTATAAAATTAAGTCTGTTCTAACCTGATTTTAGAGAACGGCACAGAGTAATCTTCTGAACCTGTCGGCTAAAAACTAAAGCTAAAAGCTTTTTTGGTAAAACACCGCAGTTTTTTTGCTCAATAAGTCGTTACCATTTATAGTAGTTAATCATATTTAACCAAACAACATTATAGTTAATCCCTTGTCATAAACTCTGTGTCTCCTGCCTCTCCCTTTCAAAATTCGACAGATTACGATTCTAGTAAATCCCCTCAGCCGTTGCCGATGCCAGTTGCGTCGTCTCAGGCTCCAGATAAAGAAGTTGTCCTGCCAATTTCTGGCAAGTCTTATCGCTGGAATCGCCCCAAATATTCGCGGAATCGTCGTCGCTTCGATATTTGGGTATTTGCCTTTGCATTTTTATTTAGCAATTGGCGCAATGGTCGCAAGTGGACTTACTCTGGCGGATTTACCCCTGAAAAACAGGCAGCCAGACGCAGATTTCAAGCAATTTGGATTCGTGAAACTTTTCTCGATTTAGGGCCTACTTTTATTAAACTAGGTCAATTGTTTTCCACCCGCGCCGATCTTTTTCCGCTGGAATACGTGGAAGAACTTTCAAAGCTTCAGGATCGAGTCCCCGCCTTCTCTTATGAGCAAGTGAAGGAAACTATTGAAGCCGATTTTTCCAAGCCCATTGATAAGCTGTTCTCTAGTTTTGACCCCATACCTTTAGCAGCGGCTAGCTTAGGGCAGGTACACCGAGCTAGGTTGTTTAATGGGGACGACATAGTTGTTAAGGTACAGCGACCAGGATTAAAACAGCTTTTTACCATTGACCTGGCTATTTTAGGTCAGATTGCTCGCTATTTCCAGAATCATCCGAAATGGGGCGAAAATCGTGACTGGATCGGCATTTATGATGAATGTTGCCGAATTTTGTGGGAAGAAACTGATTATCTGCTGGAAGGTCGCAATGCCGATACTTTTAGGCGTAATTTTCGTGGAGAAGATTGGGTTTGTGTCCCCAGAGTTTACTGGAAATACGCCTCTCCCAGGGTATTGGCTTTAGAATATATGCCAGGTATTAAAATTAGTCACTATGAGGCAATCGAAGCTGCTGGGTTAGACCGCAAACTTTTAGCACAGTTGGGGGCGAAAGCTTATCTACAGCAAATTCTGGGGGGTGGGTTCTTTCATGCAGACCCCCACCCAGGGAATATTGCCGTCAATGCCGATGGCGCGCTGATTTTCTACGATTTTGGCATGATGGGAAAAATTGAAAGCAACATCCGAGAAGGTCTAATGGATACTCTGGTGGGGGTGGCACAAAAAAGTTCTGACAAAGTAGTAAACTCGTTAATCAATCTAGGGGCATTAGTGCCTACGGGAGACATGAGTTCAGTTAGGCGTTCAATTCAGTTTATGCTGGATAACTTTATGGACAAGCCTTTTGAAGAACAGTCGGTGGATGCCATCAGCGAAGATCTCTATGAGATTGCTTACGGACAACCATTTCGTTTTCCCGCCACCTTTACTTTTGTGATGCGCGCCTTTTCTACCTTAGAAGGGGTGGGTAAAGGTCTAGACCCCGAGTTTAATTTTATGGAAGTAGCTCAACCCTATGCAATGAGGCTTATGACAAACAATACCCCTAATGGCAGTACGATTTTTGATGAATTAGGCAGACAAGCCGCTCAGGTGGGGACAGCCGCCCTGGGATTACCTGGGCGAATCGACGATACAATAGATAAATTGGAAAGGGGAGATTTGCGAGTTCGAGTTCGTTCCCTCGAATCAGAGCGAGTAATGCGTCGCTTGAGTGCGGTTCAGTTGGGGACAAACTATACTGTGTTGTTGAGTGCGTTATTAATTTGCGCCACTCTGCTTTTGGTCAGTGAATTTGAGATCTTGGCAGCGATCGCTGCTACGATTGCTTTAGTGCCTGGATGGGCATTACTGCGAATATTAAAACGTCTTGACCGCATTGACCGTATGTTCTAAACAGGTATCATGAGTTTAACAACCCCTAGATATTCTTTAGAAGTTGTTTAGCGGTCAAGGTAAACTCGTCCCCTTGCGACGGAGTAATCTCTGACTTTATCTTTGATTTTTATCATACAGACTAATAGTTCTAATAGTTTATGAAGCGTCAATTTATAGGTCTTTCTGACACAGGTGTGGTCAGAACAGCAAACCAAGATAATTACTTTGTTGATGACGAACTGGGGCGTTTTTTTATTGTTGCTGACGGTATGGGAGGTCATGCTGGAGGAGAAGAAGCCAGCAGAATTGCCACAGAAATAATTTATGCTTATTTGCAAGAGCATTGGGATTCTTCTCTCAACTCGGAAGCATTGTTAAAAGAAGCTGTAAGCAAAGCCAATCAGGGCATTCTTGACGACCAACGAAATCATCCCGAAAGAGGGGATATGGGTACTACCGTCGTAGTGTTGATATTTCGCGATGAACAGCCATTGTGCGCTCATGTGGGGGATTCTCGTTTATATCGTCTGAGAGGCTCTCATCTAGAGCAAATTACCGATGACCACACTTGGGTGGGAATGGCCCTCAAGAAAGGTGAGATTGATGCAGAACAGGCGAAGTTTCATCCTTGGAGACACGTCTTGTCTCAATGTTTAGGCAGAGAAGATTTACAGCACATTGAGATTCAAGAATTTGAAGTTAAATCAGGCGATCGCCTGTTAATTTGTAGTGACGGCTTAACGGAAGAAGTGACCGACGGACAAATTGAAGCTGCTCTAGCCAATCTGCAAACTTGTCAGGCAACGGCCCAGGAATTAATTGACACCGCCAAGGCAGCAGGGGGGTCTGATAATATCACGATCGTTATTGTTGAACAAGAATAATCAGAATAATCGCCACTAATTACTGAATGTAGCTAGGCGGTCGCTAATAAAACTAAATGCTTGCTGAAATTAAAGATCTTGCCCAAAAATTCACCCCACGACTAATTGAAATTCGTCGCCATCTCCATGTTCATCCTGAGTTAAGTGGCAAAGAACATCAAACTTCTGCTTATATTGCAGGGGTATTATCTTCCTGCGGTTTGAGCGTGCAAGAAGCTGTGGGAAAAACAGGAGTAGTGGGAGAGCTTGTGGGCAAGGGAGGCGATCGCCGTACCCTGGCAATTCGGACGGATATGGATGCCTTACCAATTCAAGAGAACCTCCAGCTAGACTTCGCTTCGGCTAATCCTGGGATCATGCACGCCTGTGGTCATGATGTTCATGCCACTCTCGGTATGGGAACAGCGATGGTACTGTCTCAGCTAGAATCTGGCTTGCCTGGTAATGTCCGCTTTTTGTTTCAGCCAGCGGAAGAAATCGCCCTAGGGGCGAAATGGATGGTAGAGGATGGTGTGATGAAAAATGTCGATGCCATATATGGGGTGCATGTTTTTCCTTCAATTCCTGCTCGTCAAATTGGGATTCGCTATGGAGCTTTAACCTCCGCCGCCGATAACTTAGAGATTGTCATTCAGGGAGAATCGGGACATGGTGCCCGCCCCCATCAAGCGATCGATGCCATCTGGATCGCTGCTCAGGTGATTACCAGTTTACAGCAGGCAATTAGCCGTACTCAAAACCCACTTCATCCCATTGTCTTGTCCCTGGGACAGATTGAGGGGGGGCGCGCCCATAATGTGATTGCCGATCGCGTCACCATGAAAGGTACAGTGCGATCTCTCCACCCTGAAAGCTATGACAATCTACCTGGATGGATTGAGAACATAGTTCAAGGAGTCTGCCAAATATATGGTGCTAAGTGCCAGGTTGATTACCGTCGGGGAGTTCCGTCCGTCCATAATGATGAAACTTTAACCCAAATTATCGAAGTGGCAACTCGGGAAGCTTGGGGAAATGAAAGCGTCCAAATTTTGCCTGAACCCTCTTTGGGGGCGGAAGATTTCTCGATTTATTTAGATAATGTTCCTGGTTGCATGTTTCGTCTCGGGGTAGGACATGATAATAAAACTAATTATCCTCTCCATCATCCCAAATTTGAAATAGATGAAGAGGCGATTTTAACGGGAGTAGTAACGATGGCTTACGCTGCTTATAAATATTGGCAGGTAGTATAAATGCACTTTAACTAGTTACCGCAGATTTTCTATACAAAAATACTTGGCGATCGCTTTTTTGTGAGCAATCTTTTAATTGCTATTGAAGGTACAAACTTAAAGCTTGGGCAGCCAACAAAAAAACCGAGGCGTAATGATTGCACCTCGGCTGCTGTTAGACACTTAAGACTCTAGATCCCTAAACTCTTATTAAGCAAACCATTCTTCAACGGCTTCCGCTTTAGTATTGGTGTTACGAGAAGGAGTTTCCCGCTCAAAGTTCATATGAATGGAACGAGTCTGTTCACCGTCGATCGCTACTGCCTTAATGGGATAATCAATCATGCCATCTTGGAAGGACATTTGGAAACGGAAGGTACCATCGGAGTTAAGTTTGATCTGGCGATCGCCAATTGTTACCGTCGCATCAGGTTCCGTTGCACCATAAACAATCAATTCAGCATCTGCCACTAACCAGAACTTGCGAGGACGAGCCTCGGCTAAGTCTCCAGAGAAACCAGCCCCAGACATGTTTTGACCAGAAGCGGTGGGAACAGCCCACATCCCTGCCCCAGAAGGAAAGACATAGGAACTAACTGCTGCTTCAGGAGTTTGCTGCATCGAGCCGAACAAAGAACCAGCCATCCGCATGGATTCAGTATCTTTAGTCATTCCAAAAACTGTATCGTATAGGCGATCGCTTGTGGCTGTGTTGCCCAAAGCTTGCTTCTTGGCAGGAGGTACTAAAGTATAGAGGGTTTTGCCGCTGAGATCTTCATCCCAATTGACGGTAATAAAGGCATCTTCGATCCAATCAGAAGGATATACAGGGGGGATACTCACTGTCGCCGAACGAGCTAGCACCAACCAGCGTCCGTCAGCACAACGATAGCCAATATCGGCTACATAGTCGCGATCGCTGACAGGAATTGGCAAATACCATTCTCTTGCCATCTCATCACAAAGATATTCCTGAACACTGTGGGGTGCTTGGTGATCAAGATCAACATCCGTTACATCATAAATCCGAATCGCCAACTGCTGTCCGCCTTGACGACGTAGTTCTTCTTTGTGGTTGTTAGGGATATCCCAGTAAGCATAAGCCCACTGCGGATCGCGAGGCATCAACATAATCCGACTCTCGCCATAACCGTCAGGAAGTTCGCCCAAGTCTTGATCTACGGAAGCAAGAGTTTCCATAATATTCTCGTCTTGACCAACTTCAAATTTTGTCCCTTTCACCTGTTGTTCCTCCTGCATATCTGATGAATTTTGAGAAAATCTTTCTTGTTCTGTGTTTTTACTTGCTTCTCTAATAGAAGTTAACAGTTGCGATTTACGCATTCTGCTATATCGGGATATTTTATATTCGCTGGCAACTCTCCTTAGTTGCCGCAAGGTCATCTCTTCTAGTGGTGGACGTTCTTTTGCCATTGACTTGCAGTCCTTGATTAATTAGACGTTATCTAGCTGTTGGCAGCCATTTGTAAGACTTATGCAAAAGTTTTTTGATCCTTTGTGTTTCGTCTTTAAACCTTAATTAGTCCGCGTCTATTTAAATTATTTTTATTATTTTGTACGTGTGTGGGAAAGGTTTTAACCACTTGAGTCAGTTATAGCAATAAAATCCCCAGGGGGATCAGCTTTTAACGAGAACAAACTAGTCTCTTTACGAGTTTATTAAGGTTTAAAGATATTTATGTCAGAAAACCATGACAATATTTGCAAACTTCGGGATCGTAACTTAAAAAATGTCATGACTTAATAACTTTATAGCTGAAACCGATGATCATTAGAATTTGGTGCAGGAAAGTCGTGAATCTTTTTTGCGGGAGAAGCAGGGTTTGCTTCTTGTTCTCGCTCTATTTTTTCCTGTTCTAGCTGATATGGCTTTTTGGTTAAGCCAAACTTGTGGAGTAAATAATATGCGCCAATGCCGAGAACCGTTCCAAAAGCCAAGCCAAAGATAATTAGCTTAAAGAAAATACTTTCAAGCTGTTTTTTGCGAAGGTTGACACTTTCTGAGGATAGATCGGCATCAATACTAGCTAGGTTGGGATCGGTCGGATTATTTCGGGCATTTTGAGCTTGGTCTTGGTTGAGATCATCTTCTGACTGAAACATTAAGCGTAAAATCCTCAAATTATTGATCTTATTTAATTTAGCCAAACCACAAAAAAACACCCACGGAGGTGAGTGCTTTGCTGTTAAACTTTTGCCATCAAATGAAAACTAATGCCACTATGCTTCGCTTTCAGCAATCGGATAAACACTTACTTTCTTTTGACTTCTGGTTCTATATTCAAACTTAACTTCACCGTGAATCAAGGCATATAGAGTGTCATCATTACCACGACCAACATTATTGCCAGGATAGACACGAGTGCCTCTCTGACGGACGATGATGGTGCCTGCGGTCACTTCTTGACCACCATAGCGCTTTACCCCCAAACGCTTGGAGTTAGAATCACGACCATTACGTGTACTACCCGTTCCTTTCTTATGAGCCATGTTATTTCCTTCTGTTGTGATTAGAATGTAATGCTAGATTGAGATTTTGAGTTGGGAGTTTAAAAAAATCACTATTCTGCTGATGCTGTTTCAGCGATCGCTTCAGCTTTGGCAACCACTGAACCATTCAGACTAATGGAATCGATCATCAAGCGAGTTAATTCTTGACGATGACCACGTTTTTTCCGAGTTTTCTTCTTAGGTTGCATTTTGTAGACAATTACTTTTTTGCCCCGTCTGTGACGCATTACTGTACCTTCTACGGTAGCACCTTGAACATAGGGACGACCAACACTAACTTCATTGTCACTGTTAACCAACAAAACTTGGTCGATGGTGTAGCTCGATTCAGGTTCGGCAGCTAGTAAGTTGATGTCATAAAAACGACCTGGTTCAACTACAATTTGCGTTCCGCCGATTTCTACAATTGCGTAAGTCATAAAATTTTTCTTTCCTAAAGATTGCCGTAAGGGTAGCCAGGCAAAATAGAGAAATCAACAAATGCTAATCATTTATTTCACCGTGGCATTTTAATGCTTAACCCGCTCCGAGCAAGTTACGTGATGCCCAATCTATAATCTTCTAGATTTTCCTGAATTTTGTCAAGTCAAGTTCTGACTCAGCATCAATTATCAATTATCAATTATCAATTATCAATTATCAATTATCACTGTCGCTGCCGAAACACTTCATAAAGGGCGATCGCTGCTGCCACGGAAGCATTAAGGCTAGGAGTTTTACCGACTAAAGGAATTGCTACTAACTGATCACAATTTTTCTCAGTTAATTCACTCAAGCCACTACCTTCTGAACCGATAACTAAGCCGACGGCACCGCTAAAGTTAGTTTTGTGCAGCATTTGATCCGTATTGGCGGTAGTACCGTAGATCCAGAAACCAGCTTCTTTTAATTTAGCGATCGCCTGATTCAAATTGACCACCCTGGCGATCGCCATGTTTTCTAAAGCCCCTGCTGCTACTTTCATCACTGTGGAAGTAACCCCCACTGCTCGACGTTGGGGAATTACCAGCCCTTGAACACCCAAAGCTTCGGCAGTGCGAATAATTGCCCCCAAATTGTGAGGATCTTCGATGCCGTCCGCAATCACAATTACAGGATCGGGGGTTTGTTTTGCGTGGCGCATTAATTCTGCTAAGTCCCAATATTCATAGGGAGCGACTTGGGCAGCAATACCCTGATGATTGCCTCCTTGGGTTAACTGAGACAGACGCACAGGGCTGACTTTATCAACGATGGTGCCATTGGCTTTAGCGGCTTTAACCAGGGGATAAAACTGTCCATGAGCAAGTAACTTATCCGTTAGCCAGATGCGATTAATTTGGCGATCGCCTTTTAAGACAGCTAAAACAGCATGACGACCATAGGTCAAATCGATTTCTGGGGACGGTTGGGTTGTTGGCTCAGAGTTGTATTCAGCAGTAGAGGATGATGTCGGCTTATTTCTTTTACTGTGGTGAGTAGAAATTTTTGGTTTCACTTTTGGCGATAATCCCCTTTCAATTACTAACTTGATTTTAATTAATAATAGAATCAAGATCTAGTTTCCCCAGTAATTCCTGTAGACGCTCAGGATTAGTTAAATGAAGATAGCCAATCAAGGCTTCTAAACCTGTCGCCTGCTGGTATGTATGACGATCCAGACGGCGTGGTTTGGCAACACAGGCATTGCGTCCACGACGCAAAATATCTTTTTCTGCCTCGGTCAAATCTGGCAGTAGGGATGCTAAATGAACCGCCTGACTTTCGGCTCTCACTTGAGTAACTACTTGACTATGGTAACTAGCCATACGTTTGGGAGGCATGAGAAACCCAGTACGAACGTATAGTTCAAATACCGCATCTCCAATATAGGCTAAAGCGATCGGCGAGAGGCGATCAATTTGAATTAATTGATCGGCTACTCTCAAATCTGCCATATTCTCTTAATTAGTCCAAGTTTGAACCGTGTCTGTTGGCGCATTAGTATAATTCGGCTATTTAGCGCTGGTAAATTCACATTTCCAAGAGAATATTTTTTCTTGGCGCTATTTTTTGATATTTTCCAGCGCTATCTCTACAGAAGGCTGGAGAGAAAGAAATTTCTCTAAACGAACTAGCTTTACGGTTTGGGTAACTCGTGGGTTAGTCACAACCTGCAAGCTTCCACCAGCAGTTTGCGCCTTTTTTACGAGCTGCACTAAAGCGCCTAAACCAGAACTATCAATAAAATCAATTTGTGCTAGAACCAAAACTAGGTTGCTTGGTCCTTCGTCTATACAATTACCAATGACTTTACGAAATGCTGGTTCAGAAAAGGCATCTAATAATCCAGTAAGACGAAATATTTGGTGATCTTCTCTGACTTCGCGAGTGCCTCTTAAGCTCACAGTCAGGTTTAACTGCTCAGGAATAATCCCCTCCTCAACTGATCCTTTGGTTTTCAACAGTAAATGTCACGCCACAAGGACGATATATCATTGTTAACTTTATCAATGGTAAAGTATAGCCCATTTTTACGGGTAATGTTAACTATCGAATTTAACATTGTGAGTTGTGTGATTTTTGGGCGGTTAGACAGCGACTTGACCGAGATAAGCTTAAAGCTTTTGATAAAAAACCCCACTGTGTTTAGTAACAGAGGGGTTGCAGAGCAAGAGGAATTATTTTTGTGAATTTATCTATGATGTGAGAATTAGTAGTTAAGGATTTTTTCTTTGACGTAAAAGAATATTATCGCGTTGAAAATATAAATACACTCGTGTAAATACTTAAATTCTGTGAGAGTCCTGATTCTTTTAGTTACTTATACGTAAGTTACTCCAACCTCAGAACTATCTACCTCTCAATCAGTAACTTTTGCTCAATTGCTGCTAATAATTCATCGATAATTCGATTGTGAAAATAGTGGGGAGGATTCCACTCAACCCACTCTGAAGAACTATGTTCAGTCATCACAATCTCCAATTCTTCACTAACCCAGCCAAAAAAAATAACTAAAGACTTTTCCACTTTTTCTCCCCCAAAACGTCGATAACGGGGGTAATAAACGGTTCTAAAGCGAAAATCTAATTCTAAACAAACTTGTTTTCTAGTAATTCCTGTTTCTTCAAATAATTCTCGTAGGGCGCATTGTAACTCTGTCTCTCCTGGTTCAATATGACCTTTTGGCAAATCAAAACGATAGGATCGCTTCATTAACAAAAATGATGGTTTTTTAGTTTTTGTGAAGCAGATTACACCGCAGGATTTTACTTTTTCCATGGAAAGCGATCGCGTATTGTAAGACGATCTTCGTCAAGATATATAATTTAAGTCATTTAAGTCATAATTCAAATGTTTAATTCGACTGGTAAGTCGAAGCTACCATCAGCATTACAGGGAAAAGAGATCGCCTCGATAACAGCATCAATGGGCAATACACCATAAAAGTGAGGATATAATTCCATACCCCCCTCTAGATTTTCCTCAATTAGACCATCCCTTATTTTAGATGAATCAATCACCAATATAACAAGTCCCTTCTGCCCTGTATAAAAACGATGGGCGACGGTTAGGAGTTGATGACTATAACTGAGGTGAACGAACCTTTCTTGGGCAAATCCTAGGGGTTGATATGCGCCGACAGTTTGGGCTGAGTGCCACTCAAGAGCGGAGGTTATATGATATGTCTTGGGTTTCAAGGTGACTCACCATTAATATGAACGATTATTTCTCGATAACTACCCCGCTGGCGGTGTTCCCAAAGGTAGATTCCCTGCCAAGTACCCAAAACTAGCCTGCTGCTGGAAATCGGTATTTGTTCTGAAGTATGGGTTAGGGCAGAGCGAATATGAGCGGGCATATCGTCTAATCCTTCGGCGCGATGAACATAGCGACTGCCATCTTCAGGGACTAATTGAGCCAAGAATTTCTCTAAATCGATTAAGACATCAGGGTCAGCATTTTCCTGAATTAACAATGAAGCGGAGGTATGACGGATAAAAATACTACATAATCCTGTTACCACCTGAGATTTCGCTACCGCTTGTTCCACTTGACTAGTAATCTGATGGAGGGATTTACCTGTAGTTTTGACCTTGAGGGCTATTTGATGATGTTTCATTGGCGATCGCTTACTTTTGTATTTGAGTTAATCACTGGGACTTCGGCGGTTTGTTGATGTTGAACTGAAGATTATCAATACTGCTTTTTGTACGGCGATTATTGCCAGGGTTTTGGGCAGTATTGGGGGAATTAGCTCTAGCTTCTGCTTCCAACTCGGCGGTAGTCGGATTAAAATTACAGCGGGCAAATAAGTATTTAATCACTTTTTGTTCATCATCGGGAAGAGCAAACCACCAGGGCAAATGACCTTCTGGGGCTTTGGTTGGCTCAAAGTTGAGTTGATTGTAAAGCAGATAGCCGCTCCCCACTGCCACGTCTCCTTGCTTCCAGCCAACTTCCGTCGCAAATCGTCGCCAAGTTTGGGTGGAAAAGTCTCCATCTTGGTTAACACTCTGCCACACTTCCTGTTGAGAGCTAAAACCAAATTGATTGTTGCTATATTTTTTCCAGAGATAATCGACGGTTCTAATATCAGGACAGGAATATTCGGCAATGGTTTTTAGTTCAATAAAGACGTGTTTATTTTCCCGTTTAGCCGACTTGACGATCTGCTCCACTAATTGATAGGTATGGAGATCAGCTTCTGACCATTCTCCTGCTTTAAGGAGATTACGGAGCTTAGTGTAATCAATTCCAGTTCTGGGAGAAATCAAGGAGATTTTTCGGCTGGCGGTAGTAACTAAGACTTCTTCTTCTGAGGCTGGTGGTGAAGTTGATTGCTCCACTGTTGGCTGCTCAACTGGCTGCTTGACTGGCTGTTTAACTGGCTGTTCTGTCTTGGGTTGTTCAACTGGCTGTGGAGGCGCAGTTGCAGTTTCAACGATCACTTCTGGTTTGCTGGCTGGTTTTGTGGTTGGTTTAGGTGTGGCTGCTGGTGGCTCAACTTCAACAATCACTTCTGGTTTAGGGGCTGGTTTAGGGGCTGGTTGCCCTCCAGAACCAAAGGTTGGCACAGAGGAAACATTATCAGCATCGATCGGCGCTGATGGTTTGCTGACAGGGGCGGTTGGTTTAACAGGGGGTTTCGGGGTGGAAACTACTGGGGCTGGAGTTGGGGGAGTTGCTGGTTTGGGTGCTACTTCTGGTTTAGGGGTTGGGCTTGGAGGGGGAGTTTGAGCGGTAGGTTGAGTATTTAATTTAGCGATCGCCTGTTGATAGGAAGCAATGGGAATGGCATAGTTGGAAGTGCCTCCTGAGACGGCATTAACGTTTGCTTCGCCATGAATGCCAATCATTACCCCATCTCGACTAAAAACAGGACCTCCACTCATCCCAGGAAAGGCTTCGCCACTGTAGATTAGGGAATAGCCATTTTCTGTTGATTTTGGCAGTATACCCACTATATTCGCTGTAAAAAAGCGATAGTAACGGTTATCTTCTTCTCGTAATTCCCCTGGATAACCAGCAAAGTAGATAATTTGTCCCTCACTCAAGCTGCTAGAATTTCCCAGTTCCGCAGTTTGATAACTTTGGTCAGTGCTAAATTGAAATATCGCCAGATCCACCCCAGGCAATTGTTTAATACTGTTAGCTGTTACCTTGTGGGTTCGACCATCAATAGTCTCTACGGTATAGCCTCCCTGATTCTTCATCACGTGCCAGTTAGTCAAGACAGTATAAATGCCCCCCTTGTGGTCAAGAATTGAACCTGAGCCAACGTTAGCCCCATCGATCCGTACTGTAATTTGTTTGGCACGGAGATTAACTTCTTCTGGGGCAAGGGACTGGGCAAGTTTCGAGATTTCAGCTACTTGAGCAGTCGTCGGGGGAACAGCGATCGCCAGTATTAGACCTGATGCCAAGCAGCTACCTATTGTTCCAGCGATGCTTAATTGAGTAATCTTATGCTTAAATTTCATAATATTTAATTGCGCTCAAGTTTAATTATAAATTTTAGATATTAGATATTTAGATATTAGTTATTAGCTTTTGGTAACTAATCATAAAACTAATTATTGCTTATCATTTTTAGTTTGGGTAACAGGAGCAAATACCCTCAGACTTTGGGGTAGACACTCAATTTCTAGGGGAGTATTGCCGATAATTTCCCCATCTAAAACTACTTTTTGCTTGGGGTTAGCGGAAATTTTGACTTTAGGCGATCGCAAATGCACTACATTGGCTAATTCGGCATTAGTCCTAATCAATGCTGCCCCCAGCATACTTAAAATGGTAGTCACCCCTTGAAGTTTATTATCCACCGTGGCGATTGTAATATCCAAAAGACCATCATCTACAATTACTTCCCCTATGCCCTGAGCTAGGACGGAAGTGGGTGGAGCAGCATTGGCGATGGTGATTGCCCCCGCCTGGAAGGTTCTAACTTCTCCCCCAATTTCGATTTCTGCTTCAAATAATTGCTGTTCATCTAATTGCCTCCAACCAGCCATAATATAAGCTAGAGAACCCCAGCGATTTTTAGCCTCGCGATCAGCCTTTTCGATGGTTTCTGCTTCGTAGCCTATCCCTGCTAGAAGAATCAAAGGCAAATTGTTGCAGATCGCCGCATCAATGGTGCGGATTTTGCCTGCCAAAATTATTTCACAAGCTCGTCGGAGTTGGTTAATTTGTTGGGTAATCCCCAAAGCCATACTAAAAGCATTGGCTGTTCCCCTAGGAATAACTCCCAAGGGTATTTCAGTACCGATTACCGCCCCTGCCACTGCGGAGATGGTGCCATCTCCCCCCGAAGCAATAATCAGGTCAGCATCTTGAGCGATCGCCTGATCGGCTAATTCTCTAGGGTCTATATCAGGACTAGTTAAATGCACCTCCAGGTGTAAATGAGGCTCTAGGGTTTGTTTGATAAATGCCAGATCTTGATTCCCGTTTCCACTCCCCGATATGGGATTAAAAATTAAATGAGCCACCAGACTTTGGGCAAAACTATCGGCGATCGCTTCTGCCGTCCCCAAATTAGTCGCCAAAGGCACCTGATGTAGATTACAAATCCGCAATAGTAGGCGGATATCTGGCTCATGGAGTTGAACACTTAGGGGATCAATCAAAAAAATAACAGCAATAATTTCCCCCGCTACAACTCTCGCAGCAATTTGAGCATCTCCCCCCCAGGAACCCGATGCCACGATTTCGATCGCCAGCTTGGTAGCGTCTTTAATTCTTTTTCCTGTATTTCCTGTAGCAATCAGATGATAGCGAGACAACAATGGCTGATGCTTGAGAGCAAAATTCACCATTTCATCTTTCTTATTGTCGTGGGCAATTAAAGCGATTGTTCTAGCCATAGTCGCAAGTTAACGAAGTCAGAAGTCACAAAGGGCTTGCCCGCATGTAGTCAGAAGTCACAAAGGGCTTGCCCGCATGTAGTCAGAAGTCAGAAGCAAAGACGTTCCAGGTCACGTCCGTAACTTTCATAATCCGAACTGTCGTTCCATTTTGTACGGTTGAAGTTCGGTTTTAAAGCTTAAAACAAGGTAAATCCTGGTAGATAGATGCGTTAAAATCATTTGTACGAACTCTGACGTGGCGTACAAGCCCCCGAATTCATAAGGCGGCTTTTGGGAAAGAAGATTCTTACCCAAAACGCGCCGTTCGGGGGACAGCCCCTTGACATCAAAGCAATAATTTGAGCTTATATATTGTTTCTCCGTCAATTTGTCGGGTAGATAACAATATAACGTAAGAGGTAAATTTACTAATAAAACTATGGATTCACCAATTCAGGCAGTACAAGCTCCCTATAGAGGAGGCGGTGGTAACTATCGCACTCCACCCCCAGATTTACCTTCTCTATTATTAAAAGAGCGCATTATCTATTTAGGTCTTCCCCTAGTTTCTCCCGATGAGTACAAAGACCAAATGGGAATTGACGTTACGGAGTTGATCGTAGCTCAATTACTCTTTCTTCAATTTGATGACCCAGAAAAACCAATTACCATGTATATCAACTCTACTGGTACTTCTTGGTATGGGGGAGATTCCATCGGTTTTGAAACCGAGGCCTTTGCCATCTGTGACACTATGGACTATATTAAGCCCCAAATCCATACGATCTGTATTGGTCAGGCGATGGGAACAGCAGCAATGATTCTCTCTTCTGGAGCTAAAGGTTATCGCGCTAGCTTGCCCAACGGCACAATTATTCTGCATCAGCCTCGCCAAGGTGCTAGAGGACAAGCTACTGATATTCAGATTCGCGCCAAAGAAGTGATCGAAAACAAACGTGCTGTCCTGGAAATCTTTAGCCGCAACACTGGTCAATCAGTAGAAAAACTCGAAAAAGACACCGACAGAATGCTTTATATGACTCCTCAAGAAGCGAAGGAGTATGGCTTAATCGATAAAGTTTTGGAAAGCACCAGCGATCTGCCGACTCCCGTTGCGGCTCTTAGTTAAATAGAACTTTTAGCTCTTGGCTCTTAGCTTTTAGCTAAATTTAAGACTATTAGCTTTGAAACAAAAGCACAAAAACACTTCTTTATAAGGTAAAAAAAGTCTATGCCCATTGGTATTCCCAAAGTTCCCTATCAACTGCCTGGTCAGCAGTATAGTGACTGGATTAGTATTTATGACCGTCTCTATCGTGAGCGCATTATTTTCCTCGGCAGAGGTGTAAACGATAGTCTCGCCAACCAAATTATTGCCATCATGCTCTACCTAGATTCTGAAGATCCTGGTAAGCCAATCTACCTCTATATAAATTCCCCTGGCGGCTCTGTAACTGCTGGATTGGCAATTTATGACACCATGCGCCACATTAAATCCGAGGTAGTAACTATCTGTGTTGGTTTAGCTGCTTCGATGGGGGCATTTTTGCTCTGCGGTGGCACTAAAGGGAAGCGCTTGGCACTGCCCCATTCGCGGATTATGATTCACCAGCCTTTGGGGGGTGTGCAAGGACGCAGACAGGCAACAGATATTGATATTGAAGCCAAAGAAATTCTGCGTATTCGCGATCAATTAAATCAGATGATGGCAGATAACACAGGACAATCTATCGAAAAGATTAAAAAAGATACTGATCGCGATTATTTTATGTCCGCTTATGAAGCGATGGAATATGGCTTAATTGACCAGGTAATTGAAGATAAACCCGAGTCTTAGGGAATATTAATAGTTTTATAAACTGATAAGTTCATTTAACTTGTCAGTTTTTTTGTGTCTATTATTGATCGATATTATATCTAATGCTTATCTCTATCAACTGCAATCAAAAATCAAGATAGACTTAGTTATTGATTAAATTAATAATTAAATTAATTTTCAATGATCATCAATATCAACATGATGTAACTTATAGTGCTGCTAAGTCTGGGAGAAAATAACTAAAAGGTTCATAAAAATTGTTCTTACTCCGCTGAATATCACCATAAATGCAGGTTTATCATGGCTTTTATCCCTCAAACCATGAAGTAATGAATAGCAAAATGAATCAACAAATCAGGCTTCTCCAGTACTTAACTATTAGTGTTTATACTGTTGACAAATTGGTAAGTAACGAGTGTCTAGTCTAAAATAATGAATCAATATACTTTGAGAGATAACATTATCAAAAAAAGTAGAGATACTCTTTTAGGTAAAGTTAAAAATACGAAAAATAATCTGAACTACCTAAAGGATTTAGAATCCTGGGGAAGTCTTGAGATTGTTGATGCGAGCGATGTTTATATCGAATATAAATTGATCTAAACTTTAAGATAGAGATTGAAGAGGCTGCTTCAGACTATGGAGCAGTTTTTTTGGTTTTTGCCGATACTAAACCTTTATGGTCAATAGATCTTTAACAATGTCCTCAAGTAAAACTGAAAATTACAACCTTCCTCTAGACAAAATTCGCTATGACCACCAGGGATTAGTTCCAGCGATCGCTCAAGACTATCTCGATGGTACGGTGTTGATGCTGGCGTGGATGAATCAAGCATCGTTAGAAAAGACTTTGGCCACAGGGGAAACTTGGTACTGGAGTAGATCTCGCCAAGAATTGTGGCATAAAGGGGCAACTTCAGGACATATTCAAAAAGTGCGATCGCTTCGTTATGACTGTGATAGTGATGCTCTTCTTGTCACCATTGAACAGGTGGGAGATGTTGCCTGTCACACAGGGGAACGGAGTTGTTTCCATCAGATTGACCATCAGAAGCTTGCTCCCCCAGCCGACACCTTATCCGAAGTCTATCGAGTAATTTGCGATCGCCTGGCAAACCCTGTAGAGTCTTCCTATACCTGTCAGTTAATTGCAGGGGGAGACAATAAGATTCTCAAGAAAATTGGTGAAGAATCAGCAGAAGTGGTGATGGCTTGCAAAGATGATCACCCAGAGGAAATCGCCTCAGAAGTAGCAGACTTGCTCTACCATACCCTAGTAGCACTGGCTTATCATCAAGTAGATATCCGTGATGTTTATCGACAGTTGCAGTGTAGGAGATAACGTCAAACTAAATTTCTAAGTAAAATCATCATCTTAAAAAATGGCTACTGAAGACGTTTCTGAATCGATTGCGGTTCACAATCCTCCTAAACGTCAGATAGGAATACTAACTATCTTCCGTCTAGGCTTATTTAATCTGGGACTGGGTTTGATGGCGGTGTTGACTCTCGCCGTATTGAATCGAATCATGATTAGTGAACTGGGTATTCCTGCCACCATTACGGGGGGGATCTTGGCTACTTCGTTATTTGTTTCTCCTGCCAGAGTTTGGTTCGGGCAATTATCTGATCGAAAGCCCTTGCTGGGAAAACATCGTACTAATTATGTCTTGCTGGGGACAGGGATTTTTGGCTTGGCGGTGTTTCTGGCGGTGCAGATCGTCTGGAAATTGGGCGGAGTAGTGGAGGCTCAAGGTAGCTGGCAGTGGAACAGTCAGACTATTGGCTGGAGTGCCTTACTAAGTTTGGTTATGGCTATTTATGGTTTGGCGGTTAGTTGTAGTTCTACCCCCTTTACTGCTTTATTGGTGGATATTACCGAAGAAGCCAGACGGGCTAAGTTAATTGCAATCGTTTGGTCGATGTTAATGGTGGGCATTGTAATCGGAGGAATTACAGGCGGTAATATTTTCAAAAAGATTGAAGTAGGAGGCATTGCAGCGGGAAATATTCCCCTGGCAATCTTGCAGCCACCAATTAACTCGGTATTCAGTTTTGTACCTTTTTTGGTTTTAGCTTTGGCTTTGATTGCCACTTGGGGGGTAGAGCAAAGATATTCCCGTTTTAGTAATGTTAGTGGTAATAGCAGAGAAAGCGATCGCGATGACCGTATTGGCCTAAGTCGAGCGCTGCGAATCTTAACTTCTAGTCGCCAAACTGGGATCTTTTTTACTTTCTTATCTTTGCTGACTCTGGGCTTATTTTTGCAGGAAGCAGTTCTAGAACCTTACGGTGGAGAAGTGTTTGGCATGAGCATTGGCGAAACTACACAACTCAATGCTTTTTGGGGGACGGGAATCCTGATTGGTTATAGCTTGACAGGTTTTTGGATCATTCCTTCCCTGGGGAAAAAGTTAACCACGAAACTTGGCTGTATTTTGGTAATTTTTTGTTTCGGTTTAATTGTTGCCGCTGGCTTCACCCAACAGCCAAAAATGCTACAACTAGCGATCGCTCTCTTTGGTATCGCGGCAGGGATAGCTACCGTTGGCAGTATTAGCTTGATGTTGGACTTAACCGCTGCTGAAACCGCAGGGACTTTTATTGGTGCCTGGGGGCTAGCTCAAGCGATGTCGCGGGGATTAGCCACTTTCCTGGGGGGAATAATTCTTGATCTTGGCAAAAACATCTTTGAGGCGACGCTGATGTCCTATGGGTTGGTGTTTGCAATCCAGGGGATAGGGATGATTTTGGCGATTTTAATCCTCGATCGGGTGGATGTGCAAGAGTTTAAAGATAATACTTCCCAGGCACTCTCTACTGTAATGGAAGGAGACTTATAGCAGTCTTATTTGATTCATGAAACTACATTAATTAGTTTTAAGTAGTGGGTAGTGGGTAGTAGGTAGTAGAAATTTCTCATTTCATTTAGGATTGCTATAGATGGTTTAAATAGAAATTTAAACCAGATTAATAAAAGGTGAAACAGAGAGTTCTTCGGGGAATAAATTAGCCAAGAAGAAATCTAAGGTAGTTGACTTGAGAAATCCCTGCAATACCGCAACTGTCCCGAAGCGAACTCCAGAAACTCTTTGTTGGGCTAAGATTAATTCAATTTGTTGGCGATCGAGAATTGCAGCCTGTTGGAGATAGTAGCCCAAGGCGTGTTTATCTGACTCAATTACTGCCCTTGTCCAATCTTGAGCAAAAAAGTCGGCAGTTTCGGGTTTAAGCAAGTTTTTTTGAGCCAGAATTTCACCAATTCTCAAGTCAGGGTACTGGATTTTATCCTGGAGTGCCGACTCAATTTGCCAGGACGAAACTAAGTCTGCCTCCCGCAAAATTTCTCCGAGGGTTTTAGTTTTGATTGCCACTAGACGGCGAAGATCAGCGGCATCTTTTGCACTTAAACGATAAGATTTCATAGTCCAAATAAAAAATAATTATCAGTAATTAAAATAACAACATTTGATTAAGGCAAATATCTTTCCTCAGTTTGATTTTAGGAATATTGTAAATTTTAATCATTTTATTAGCTCATGATGGTGATCTCAAACCACCTCTAAACTTTAATTGTTTAATTGATTGCTTAACTAAACTGCGTTCATGTTTAAAACTCCAGTTTTAAACTAAATACTAAGTCGCTTTCTAAGCAGTAGTTTTATTTCGCGCAAAGACGCAAAGACGCAATCCTAAAGGATACCGCTTCGCATAAGACGCAAAAGATTTGAAGCTAGACGCAGTTTAATTTCTGATCATATTCAAAACTCTCCGCTATAATTCAACATGGGGTAATCACGGGTATTCTAAATAAATAATCTAGACGGTGTTGCGGAGGAGATGGCATTGGACGAACTCAGAGCAGGATTAGCTTTAGCCACAGAGGAAGAGTTACAGCAAATCACTCAGATACTGTTTAACCGTCGATTTAATCCCCTAGACTATTGGCAAACCCCTGAACCAATCGAGATTCAGAGTCAGGATTTAGACCTATGGCTCGACTCTTTGGACCAAAGAATTCGCTATTTAGCAGCAGACGGCATAACTGTCCTACGAGGACGTACCCAAGAAGTGTCTTATCGAGACATCCTCATTAAAATTTGTCACTACATTAAAATTCCTTATTCCACCCAGATGGAAACGACGGATATTGAGGCTGAAATTTTTCTCCATCTAGTTAGTAAAGCTTGGGATAAGTTGCCCCCTCAAGAACAGAAAACTCTGCAAGCCCAAGTAGGAAAGTCTTTAGCAGCAGCTCGTCCTCCTGAGCCATTACCAGTGCAGTTGCAGTATAGTCCCATGAAAATCCTCCTCCAAGGGACAGGTCTAGTGACAGTTAGTACCGTGCTTAAATCCTGGCTACTGAAGTATCTTGCCCGTGAATTTGCTCTTCATTTTGCCACTTATCAGACAGCTAAGACGGCGTTGATTAAAGGTGGTACGACGGCAGTTGCAGGATTGGGTAATCAGTTGGTATTACAGGCTGCCAAAAAAGGTATGGTGACCAATGCTGCTCGTTATGGCGCAGCCAGAGGTATTTTTAGCGTTTTAGGGCCAATGATGTGGGGCTATTTTGTTGCTGATTTAGGTTGGAAAGCGATCGCCACAAATCATGGTCGAGTAATTCCCATTGTCTTTACCTTGGCACAAATCAGGCTACTGCGGGGGGACTATTTAGGATTGGGCTAAAGGATTTAGATTAAGTGATTTAGATATTTAGGTTAAGTATTGTAGAGTAACTTCGTGATCCCCTTAGAAAAATCTGGCAACCTATAAACAATTTGTTAAGAATGCTAGGGGTAAGCTGAAATACCTCGGAACATATAAGAGAGAAAGGGAGTTTCTAACTACCTAGTAAAATTTCGCTTTTTTCTTTATGACTCACTTTCCTTGGTTAACTACCTGTATTTTATTTCCCATAGCTGCCTCGCTGTTTTTGCCGATTATCCCTGACAAGGAAGGTAAGACTGTCCGCTGGTACGCTTTAGTTATTGGCTTAATTGATTTTGCCATCCTGGTATATGGCTTCTATCAAGACTATGACTTTAGTAATCCTGACCTCCAGTTAGTGGAAAGTTATGGTTGGATACCTCAATTAGACCTTAACTGGTCAGTGGGTGCTGATGGTCTTTCCATGCCGTTAATCTTGCTCACGGGTTTTATTACCACCCTGGCAATGATGGCAGCTTGGCCTGTTACCTATAAACCAAAGCTATTTTACTTTCTGATGTTGGCAATGTATGGCGGACAAATTGCTGTATTTGCTGTCCAGGATATGCTGCTATTCTTCTTGGTTTGGGAGTTAGAACTAGTTCCTGTGTATCTCATCCTCTCAATTTGGGGCGGTAAAAAACGTCTTTATGCAGCCACCAAGTTCATTCTCTATACGGCGGGGGGTTCTCTGTTTATCCTCATCGGCGCTTTGACGATGGCATTTTATGGTGATACCGTTACCTTTGACATGAGAGCGATCGCTGCTAAGGATTATGCCTTTAATCTGCAATTATTTCTCTATGGTGGCTTCCTCATTGCCTATGGGGTTAAACTACCGATTTTTCCCCTGCATACCTGGCTTCCAGATGCCCACGGAGAAGCAACTGCCCCCGCCCACATGCTACTGGCGGGTATTCTGCTAAAAATGGGTGGTTACGCTCTGTTAAGGATGAATGCGGGAATGTTGCCCGATGCTCATGCCTTCTTTGCCCCTGCTTTAGTAATTTTAGGGGTGGTGAATATTGTTTACGCTGCCTTAACTTCCTTTGCCCAACGGAACCTCAAGCGCAAAATTGCCTATTCATCAATTTCCCATATGGGATTTGTACTGATTGGCATTGCCTCCTTTACCGACTTAGGAACTAGTGGGGCAATGTTGCAAATGATTTCTCATGGTCTAATTGGGGCGAGTCTCTTCTTTATGGTGGGGGCTACCTATGACCGCAGCCATACTTTAATGCTGGACGAGATGGGTGGTGTTGGTCAAAAGATGAAAAAAATCTTTGCCATGTGGACAACTTGTTCCTTTGCTTCTTTAGCCCTTCCAGGCATGAGTGGTTTTGTAGCAGAACTGATGGTCTTTGTTGGGTTTGCCACTAGCGATGCTTATAATTCGACTTTTAAAGTGTGTATTATTTTCTTGGCTGCCATCGGTGTTATTCTTACCCCGATTTATCTGCTTTCGATGCTGCGGGAGATGCTCTATGGCCCTGAGAACAAAGAGCTAGTGGATCACACTAATCTAGTGGATGCCGAACCTAGAGAAGTGTTTATCATTGCTTGCTTACTAATTCCGATTATTGGTATCGGTTTGTATCCTAAACTGGTCACCCAAATCTATGATGCTAGTATCAGTCAGCTTACCGCTAGATTGCGTGCCTCTGTCCCCAGCTTGGCACAACAGATGCCAACCCCTGCTAATAATTACTCGATGATGTCTTTGGCTGCGCCGAAAATTGAATCAATTGAAAGCAACTAAACCACTGACATTACTCGCTGATTAATTGGCAAAGGATGGGAAATAGGGATTTTAGGGATATGGGGATATAAATCTACTTAACCTCAGTTCGGGTTAAGACAGTTAAAGGTTGGGGTTAGCTATAAGCTCTAAGCCATAAGCTTTTTAGTTGTTCTTTTTGCCTCACCATTTTGTAAAAAGCACGAAAATGATGCTTTTCCTATCAAAGATAGAGTAAGCGTTTTAGCTTATCCCGAACTCAGGTTACTTAACTCATACCAAATTAAATGGTATTCATTGCAGATGTATCATAAGGGCGAACTGCGACGCGGAGCTTATGCGAAGCGATATCCTTTAGGGAATCCTTTAGGGCGTTTGCCCCTACAGAAGCCATATGTCGCGTCTTCTTTTTAAATTGGTATTACTATAGTCATTCCAATTAATTTCCTGATGGTAGCTTTGTATTGATGAGCGGGTTGAACATTACCTACTGCCTACTACTTTTTAAAAGATCACCTATTATTTGGAATGACTATAAAATCCCCACATCCCGACTTTTGCCTCACTACTTCGTTGGTTCGACATTTTTACCTGGAATAATTTTACTAGGAATGAGCAGGGAGTCCCCTGATTTGATCTGGGAAAGTAAAACATATCCCGAAACAGCGATCGCCAATAAAGTAAGAAATCCGCAAGTTCTTACCCAACCCTGCATAGTCTTAAGTTGTCTGTCTACATCTCCTAAAGAAGCCCGCATGGGATTAACTACAGACATTAATTCTTGGCGATTTTTCGACTCATAATCTTCTAAGTCAGGACGCATCTCATCTCGCTGTACAGCCCATTCCTGTAGTGCTGCTCGTTGCCGTGACCAATCATCTAGAGCCTCAGATACTTTGCGATCAAGATCCTGTTTTAAATTCTCAATTTGTTGATTAAACTGGCTACTTAAGCTGCGATTCGCTTGATTAAATTGGTTATTAACGTTGATCAATTCTTGACGAACTGATTTCCAACTGGATTGATTTTTATGTTCCAGTTGATTAAGCTTATCCCCTTGAGTAGGATCAATTTTGCTTTCTAATTCATCAAAGCGTAGGTCGAATTTTTGCTCTATTTGTGCCAAATTATCTGGTGAGTAGTGAGGATCATATTCTGCCACCAGATTATCTAGCTTTAGACGATAGGTTGCAATTAATTCTTCTACTTCAAGTTGTAGTGGCATCATGGAATCATCATTTTGCACTGAATCTAGCAAGTTAACGTTGTTGTAAACAGAACGTATTTTCTGTACCAGTTCATCCGCTGTGGTGTTTTTCAGCAGGTAGCCTTTGGCACCTGCCCGCAATGACTTTCCGAGATAAACATCATCATCATGACCACTCAGAAAAATTACCCTGACTTTAGGAAACCGCTGAGAAATAATTTTAGTTGCCTGTAAACCGTCCATCTCTGGCATATCAATATCCATCAGCACAATATCAGGCTGTAGCTCTTCTACTTTGGCGATCGCTTCCTGACCATCATGGGCAACTCCCAAGACATTGATATCTTGTTCTACATCCAGCCAAGTCTTCAGCACTTCGCAAAGGAGAGCTTGATCGTCTACTAGTAAAATATTTATCATTCAATATACCTGAGATAACCTTAAATCTATATATTCTATATACTCTTGCCCAAGCAAGTCACAAACTCATATTTCGGCGTTTGAAATTATCTTAATAGATCAATGGAGAAAAAAATGATTACAGAGCTACTCGTCAACTATTCGATGCTTCCCTTCGGCAGAACGCTGGCTTGAGAGATTCAGTTCTCAAAAATTCCAAAACCTGCTTCGATTAGCCGACCAAGTTAATTCACAGATCGTACCTTTTTTGGGACCAGGATAACGACGAAAGTTACCATTTAATTGTTTGGCTAAATCTCGTGCTTGTTTAGTGCCACCGCTAGTTTTAGTCATATTTATCTCTGGAACTATACCAATCCCATTATCTTCAACGCGAATAATATTAGTATTTGCTTCTTGAATACAAGTTACTTTTAAACGAGTGGCACCTTGAGCGTATTTACCAACATTAATTAAAACTTCTTCTAAAAAACAACACAGACTACGTTTTTGTTCTACAGTTAAATTTTTGCTATTGAGATTTTCAAATTTTACTATTTTGAATTTTATCGAAACATAATAGGGTAATTCCAGAGCAATAGTATTTATGTAAACTTGTTCTAATATTTCTTTTAAGGAACATTGCAAATCTATGGCTGCATTGCCAACATGAATACTCTTGCCATCAACAACAGTTTCTTTCTCAATTAGTTCTCCTATATCAAGAAGTTCATTATTTAAAAGTTTTAATTCAGCAACTAAATCATCATCATTTAATTCTTGGTCTTGAATATTTCTGAGGATTTTTTTGAGGGTTTGAATGGGTCGATTGTGAATTGTTGCTGACATATACTTAATCATGTATTGTCGTTCTTTAAGTTGGAATTCTAAATCTTGGCGATCGCGATAAAATAAAGAAGCTGTTAAACCGAAGCCGTTAATTAATAGCACCAGTAATGAAGGTACAACAGGTAACCAAAGAGCTAGTTCTAATAGGCATATATAGCAAATTCCCATCACCAAAATACTAGCAACAGCAATAGTCAAGAGTAGTTTCCAAGGAGATTGATTGAGTACTCTAGCTAAAGCAATGCCTAAAAAGCCCCAGGCTAAAATCCAAATATATTCCCCAATATCACTCCAAACAGTTAATAATGGTCGCTTATCTAAAACGGCACTAATTATTTGACTAATGCCATGAGCTTGTATTTCTACGCCATAAACTAAACCAGGAGTATCAGACTGAATTAGAATTAAGAGGGTGAATTATGATCTTTAGCTGATTATCCTGCTCGTTTTGTTGTAAATCAAGAAAAAGAAACGCTTTTTTAACAACATTCGTCAGCCAGAGCTTCAGAAGCTCATCAATAGTGGCTAAGATAAGACGCTCGCTTTCAGATGATTGCTGTCGCCACTGGGGAGTAAGTCGTAGTTGAAATTGCCAATCTGGTTGAACTTTTTGCCACTTTTCGACTAAATATTCGATGGCTAAAGGTAGTCCCTCTTCTAAATAAGGAGGAGACAAGCGATCGCCTAATTCTTGTAAATAAGTATGAAAAATTTCAAATCTCTCGATCCAGTTCTCATTTGAACGGAAAGGCAATTTGTCTGACTTCATTGAACATAGTTCTAAACTGCGACGTATGGCACAAGATTCTTGTAAAAGACAATCTCGAATTTGCGCTGCTTCTTTGGTTAATTGTCTAGATTGCTGGTTATACCACCACTGTAAAGCTTGTTCCATTAGATTCAGATCCTAATAATGCGCTCAAAAAGCAATTTTTGCTTCAGATATTCACTAATTTTATTGGGGATCAAATCGATTTAGAAGACATAAAAGTGCCAAGTTTTGTACCTAAGTTGGTCAAGTGATTGCGAAGCTAGTCGAAGACATCGCTTTCAACTGGCAGGGCGTACAATACGAATCAACTTACCTTTGAGATATTCCTGAGATGCGATCTCTTCATCGATTCGAGTTGCCATTCGTGGGCGATCAGTATCGTTAGTGCAGACGATAATACCAAGATGCTCAGAACTAACACGGTGTAATCGGATAAAATCTTGACGATTGAGAGTGATAACAGCACGATTGTCATCGATAGCAAAAGCTAATACATCCTCATCAGGGATACTCAAGTTAGCATTACCAGCTTCTTGTACTGTCAAAACGTCATGTCCCATCGTCCGAAGTAACTCACTAATTATTCGAGGAAACTGTTCATCAGCATATAATCTTGCCATTAGCTAGGCAACCTCGTTGTTAGCGCCAATTGCAATAGCAATTTCTTCAGGATAAGCATCGGCATAAGCCCAAGCATTGACTAGATCCGCTGCCGTAAGATGAGGATAGTCTTGTAATAATTGAGCCTCACTAATGCCAAGTTGTTGTGCTTCGACCAATAGCCAAACTGCTATACGAGTCCCAGCAATGCAAGCTTCTCCACCACAGACACCAGTTGTTTTGGTAATTCCTTTCCCCCCCAGGCTAGAAGTTTTGGTTAAACTTTGAACGATTTCTGCTTTATCGCCAAGTGAAAGGTTAAGAAGTTGATGTTCGATTTCTTGAAGAGTCATGTCGATTTTTAATTTTAATTATACTTGAGAACCTTCTTGCTTACTTTGGGATGTCATAGGACAGATTTCTTTCATCAATTCATGGCATAAATCTGCAATTTACTTGGTTAAAAGTTACACCAAAGCTGGCAGAAAGCTATGTTTCTCTCCCTTGAAGAATTCTGTTTAATGAGGACATAGAGAAAACACGAGTAATTGTATTACTTCCCAACCTTTAGCTAAATCGAGCGAATTAAGCGAATCAAAAAAATACTATGAAAGAAAAAAAGCCAAGAGAAGTTGAAAGTCAAAACTCACAAATATTAATGGATCAGAAATGCTTCAAAGTAATTCTCCCCGCATGACGGTAATTGCTTGCCCTTGAAGCAAAACGCGATCGCCACCGTCGTAGTTAACTTTAACGACTCCCCCACGAGGAGAAGCCTGATAAGCTAAAAACTGATCTTGGTGGAGGCGATCGCGCCAATAGGGAGCAAGGGCGCAGTGGGCAGAGCCTGTGACAGGATCTTCGTCAATACCAACCCCAGGAGCAAAAAATCTGGAGACAAAATCGTATTTTGATTCACTTCCTGCTTTACTGGTCACAATTACATTGGCAATCGGCAATTGCTTGAGCAGGGTAAAATTGGGCTGTAGTTGTTCTACCTGTTGGGCTGTGGCAACTTCCACTAGGTATCCTAGGGAGTTGTAGGAAACTGTTTTTAATGGCACTCCAAGGGCATCTCCCAACTTAGTAATGGGAGGAATATCTTGCGATCGATTAACAGGAAAATCCAACTCGATCCAGTCATCTTGATATCTAGCTGTCAGCACTCCCCTCTGAGTCTCAAACTGAATTGACTGTCCTGTAGAAGCAAATCCTTCTGTCCAGAGAACATGAGCGCTGGCAAGAGTAGCATGACCACATAAGGGAACTTCAGTGCTTGGGGTAAACCACCGCAGGCGATAAGATTGCTCTCCCTTGAGTAAAAATGCTGTTTCTGATAAATTCATTTCCTGGGCTACCGACTGCATCCACTGGTCATCTTGAGGGGATTGGAGGACACAGACAGCGGCAGGGTTCCCCTGAAAAGGGCGATCAGTAAAGGCATCTACTTGAATTATAGTTTGTTTCATTTTGGCTTCTTGCTTAAAAAAATAATATAGCTTTGCGTTGTCAATGCCTAAAGTCAATACAATACTAGAGAAGGAGTACTGAATAATCAAACTATGAAACCTAGCAGCCCTAACGATCTCATCTCATTTTTAGGATTAAGTATCGCCACCACCCCTTTTATCTGCACCATTTTATGTGTATATCTGTTAACAGAATTGATGACTGAATTCGGCAAAGCTAGTGAAGAAATATTTCGTTCAGAACGTTTGCCCATTCTAAACTTTCCTAATTTTGAGCGTTGATTAGCTGGAATTCAATTTTTTAAGTCAAATAGAGGTTTTTATGAGTTCGGTTGTTCAATCTTCGATCGCCAATCCTGAAGAAACTAATATAATTAACTCTTCACACTTACTGCTGCGCCATCGACAAAAACTGGTTGAGGATCTTTGGGAGTCAGTACTGCGCTCCGAACGTGGTCAAGAAATGCTCGATCTGCTTCAGCAAATGCGCGCTCTTCACTCGGCGGAAGGACAAGTGGCAGCAACGTTTACTCAATCTTCTGTACCCCAGTTAATTCAAAAGTTAAGCCTCAACGATGCAATTCAGGGGGCAAGAGCATTTGCACTCTATTTTCAACTGATTAATATTGTCGAACAACACTACGAATCAAGAGAACAAAAGCTAGCTCGACGGGTAACTCAAGTTTACTCTCCAGAGCTTAATGGTAAAAGTTTAAATGGTAAAAAACCTCAATCTGCCCACAGTCTGTCTCCAGAATCTCTTCCTCTCTCTCTGCCACCAGCGGAGCTAGGAAATAATTTGGCTGAACCCAATTTGTCTGGCAGCAACCAAACTGGACTATTTCCCTGGCTATTTCCTTATCTCAAGGAAATTAATATGCCCCCCTTGATGCTGCAAAGATTGTTAGATCAGCTTGATATTAGACTAGTCTTTACTGCCCATCCGACGGAAATTGTCCGTCACACCATCCGTAAAAAACAGCGTCGTATTTCTCAAATTTTAGAGCAGCTAGACATTGCCGAAGAAGCAATGGAAGAAATCGGCCAAATTGAATCCTGGGAAGCGAATGAAGCGATCGCTCAATTGACGGAAGAGATTCGCCTTTGGTGGCGGACTGATGAGCTACACCAGTTTAAACCCAAGGTGTTGGATGAAGTAGATTATGCCCTGCACTATTTTCAAGAAGTTCTGTTCGATGTGATTCCCCAGCTAGCTTCCCGTCTCAGGCAGTCTTTAAAAACATCTTTTCCCAATTTGGCTGCTCCAACCCATAACTTCTGCTACTTTGGCTCCTGGGTGGGTTCTGACCGCGATGGGAACCCTTTTGTGACCCCCCAAGTGACTTGGGAAACTGCTTGCTACCAACGAAAAATTGTGATCGGCAAATATCTCGATGCGATCGCCCAATTGCGAGAAATCTTAAGTCTCTCCCTCCATTGGAGCGACGTACAGCAGGAATTGCTCGACTCCCTAGAACAGGATCAGCAGCAAATGCCGAGTATTTACCAAGAGTTGTCCATCCGCTACCGTCAAGAACCTTATCGTCTCAAGCTGGCTTATATTGCTTTTCGTTTGACCAATACTATGGACAGAAATCAAGCTTTGTCCTCGGCAGTAGGCAGGCAAGCTATCTCAGAAATTAATACGGAGAATGTATATACTTCAGGAGACGAATTGGTCGCTGAATTAAAATTGATGCAAAGAAGTCTGGCTGCTACTAGCCTCCAGTGCAGGGAATTAGATAATCTGATTACCCAAGCGGAGGTATTTGGGTTTAACTTAGTGGAGCTGGATTTTCGCCAAGATTCTTCTCGCCACAGTGAGGCGATCGCCGAAATTACTGCCTATCTCCAAGTCTTGCCCAAGCCCTACAATGAGCTTTCTGAGTCGGAAAAAACCGCCTGGTTGATTCAGGAGCTAAAAACTCGTCGCCCTCTAATTCCTGGGGAAATGCCTTTTTCTCCTACCACCTGCGAAACCATTGAAACCTTTCGCATGCTAAAAATGCTACAACAGGAGTTCAGCACCAAAATCTGTAAAACCTACATCATCAGCATGACTAATTTTGTCAGTGATGTTTTAGAAGCACTGTTACTAGCTCAAGAGGCGGGACTATACGACCCAGCTACCTGTCACACCTCCGTGAGAATTGTGCCTTTGTTCGAGACGGTAGAAGATTTAAAACGCGCTCCTGCGGTGATGCGGGAACTGTTTGAATTGCCCCTCTATCGTGCTTCCTTATCGGGGGGTTATGACCATGTTTCGACCCAGCAACATGGGATCTCCAGCACCACTTTAACCCCTCTTAGCCCCAGTAATCTTCAGGAAGTGATGTTAGGCTATTCCGATAGCAATAAAGATTCAGGCTTCTTAAGCAGTAACTGGGAGATTCACAAAGCTCAACGAGCCTTACAACAGGTTGCTGCGGAATTTGGCATTGCTCTGCGGATTTTCCACGGTCGAGGTGGCTCCGTGGGTCGTGGGGGCGGTCCTGCTTACTCGGCTATTTTGGCTCAACCAACGGATACAATTCAGGGCAGAATTAAAATTACCGAACAGGGAGAAGTCCTCGCCTCTAAATATTCTTTACCAGAATTGGCGCTATATCATCTGGAAACCATGACTACCGCCGTGATCCAGTCTAGTTTGCTCGGTAGCGGCTTTGATCGGGTTGAACCCTGGAATCAGATCATGGAGGAGCTATCAGCGCGATCGCGCACCGTATATCGTGCCTTAATCTACGAACAGGAAGACTTTGTGGACTTTTTTCATTCCGTCACCCCCGTAGATGTAATTAGCCAGCTTCAGATTGGTTCTCGCCCTGCCAAGCGCCCTGGTAAAGGAGGAGCTAATAACCAGAAGGATATGAGTAGTCTTAGGGCGATTCCCTGGGTCTTTAGCTGGACTCAAAGCCGCTTTTTACTCCCCGCTTGGTATGGTGTTGGCTCCGCTCTCCAGGGGTTTTTAGAACAAGAGCCTGAGAAAAATCTCGATCTGCTGCAATATTTTTACGTCAAGTGGCCTTTCTTTCGCATGGTAATTTCCAAGGTAGAAATGACCCTCGCTAAAGTAGACCTCCAGATTGCTGAACATTACGTTAAAGAGCTATCTCAACCAGAAGATCTCGATCGCTTCCAAAAGTTATTTGCTCAGATCTCGGAAGAATATCTCCTCACCAAAGCTTTAATTCTCAAAATCAGTGGTCAGCAAAAGCTCCTGGATGGCAATCGGGCCCTACAGCGATCGGTTCAACTGCGAAATAGTACAATTGTTCCTCTCGGTTTTTTACAGGTAGCATTGATCAAACGCTTGCGGCAACACGATAAATCTCAGGGTCTTCACGTCCGCTTTAGTAAAGAAGAATTATTGCGGGGAGCAATGTTAACCATTAATGGTATTGCGGCGGGGATGAGAAATACGGGTTAAATAGCTCGTCGCCTAAAATTAATTGCCAGGATTACTTGTATACCAGCAAGGTAAAGCGAAAACAGCTACCTGATTCTGGCCCACTGTCCACCCAAATCTGACCATAATGGGCGGAGACGATCTGGTGGCAAGTTGCTAATCCTAGTCCGTAGCCTTTTTCGGCGCGATCGCGTTGGAGACGAAAGCTGTCTTCAAAAATCTGCTCTCGTTTAGCAGAGGGAATTCCAGGCCCCGTATCACAGATACTTACCTCCACCTTTTGGTTGGTGCGATGGAGAACTGACAAAGAAATACTACCTTTTTCTGGAGTGTACTTAATGGCGTTGTCTAGCAAATTACTGATCAGTTGACGGATTAATTCAGCGTCAGCATAAATGAGGGGGAGATCCTGGGGCAGATCCATGATGAAATTCATAGATTTTTGCCCTAATTTGGTATCAAACTGGCTGGCTATATCTCGACATAAAGAACAGAGATTGAGGGGCTTTGGTTTTACTGCTAGCTTGGCATGGTTATTTTGAGAGTTTTGTAGCAGTTCACCAATCATATTATCCATGATGTTAAACTGATTCCTGGCTTGCCGAAATAACTTCTGCTTCAGAGCCAAAAGTTTCTTTACCGATAACCCAACATTTTTCTCAGACAACTCGATTGTTTCCACTGCCATAGAGGCTGCCGTCAGGGGCGTTCGCAGATCATGAGCCAACATCGCCAAAATTTTATCCTTGAAACGTAGCTGTGCTTCTAACTCAGCTTTTTCTTGCCTCAAACTAAATATTTCATCCGCTAACATAATCCCCTGAGCATCATAGTTGCCAGAGGGTAACATTTTAGCCAGAGAATCCCCCGTCGGCTCATAGCTGCTTGTCCCGAAAGAGACTTGAGTTTGCCCTTTCCACTGAGGCCACCATTTTTCTAATTGCTGCATTAAATTGCTTCCTGCCAAGGTTTGTCTCGGTGCTGGAGACATTTTTACGAGAGCGGGGGTAGCAACCAAGCGAAAAAACTCTACTAGATGAGGCTGTTTTTCAATCTCCACCACGTCCAACTTGAAAGCACAGTCGGAACGTAAGCTTTGTAAGTAAGCCTTAATTTCTTGAACCTGTTCCTCAGAAGAAGAACGCTGATCGACAAACAACAGTAGTTGAAGCAATAATTCCTCCTCGCTACCTTGATCGGAATCGGGACATTGCTTATGGAAATCCAACACTAAATCTAACTCAGTACTTCAATATTCATTCATTAGACGACGATTTGATTAATCGCCTCCTACTATTTGCATCGTGTTAAAAGAAGTAACTTTAAAAATTCAATTAAGTTTTTAATCAAAATAGCTATCAGTTAACAGTCAGCTTAATTAAAGAGAGTTTGCCCGTAACTAAAACTTTATCAGAAGACACTATTAAGATATCATAAAATTTACCCAGATTGCCTCAGTTCCTCAACTCAAATCGACTATTGACGCAGTCACTTATCCGAAGGTGTACCCTTTAGGGCATGGGGGAAAGCCAAGGCGCGTTTTGAGTGGGAAGCTTCCCACTCAAAAGCCGCCGTCCCAAGACCGCGCTGCGTCCTTTAACTTTAAAAACCCAGTCTTCACGGCTATCAAAAAATTTAGAGATACTACAATACACTAAATCATCATGGCTCTTGGTTATCTTGCTCTCGTCTTACACGCTCACTTACCCTTTGTCCGACATCCAGAAAGCGATTTTGTTTTAGAAGAAGAATGGCTATTTGAAGCCATTACCGAAACCTACGTTCCCCTGCTGCAAGTTTTTGAAGGTCTAAAGCGGGACGGCGTAAACTTTAAAATGACTATGAGTATGACACCGCCGTTGGTGTCAATGCTACGGGATGAACTCCTGCAAGATCGCTACGATGCTCATCTAGCTCAACTAGAAGAGCTAATTGCCAAAGAGATTGACCGACATCAACACAATGGTCATATGCTCTATCTCTCTGAGTATTATGCCAACTCCTTTAGCCAAATTCGACAGACTTGGACTGGTTACAATCGCGATTTAGTTGGTGCTTTCAGGAAGTTTCTGGAGAGTGGCAACTTGGATATTATCACCTGTGGCGCAACTCATGGTTATCTGCCCTTGATGAAGATGTACCCCCAAGCTGTCTGGTCACAGATTAAGGTTGCTTGCGAGCATTACGAAGAAAACTTTGGCCGCGCACCCAAGGGAATCTGGCTACCAGAATGTGCCTATTACGAAGGATTAGAAAGAATGCTGGCGGATGCTGGCTTGCGCTACTTTCTGACAGATGGTCATGGTATTCTCTATGCTCGTCCTCGTCCCCGTCATGGTTCTTATGCTCCAATCTACACGGAAACGGGAGTAGCTGCTTTTGGTCGCGACCATGAATCTTCACAACAGGTTTGGTCTTCTAAGGTAGGCTATCCCGGAGCAGTAGAATATCGTGAATTTTATAAAGATCTAGGTTGGGAGGCGGAGTATGAATACATCAAACCCTATATTATGCCCAACGGACAGCGGAAAAACACTGGTATTAAATATCACAAAATTACCAGCCGTGATGGTGGCTTAACGGAAAAAGGTCTATATGACCCTTATTGGGCAAGGGAAAAAGCTGCGGAACATGCAGGGAACTTCATGTATAATCGCGATCGCCAAATCCAAAATCTCAGCGGGATGCTACAGCGTCCCCCCATTGTGGTTTCACCCTACGATGCGGAATTGTTTGGTCACTGGTGGTACGAAGGCCCACAATTTATCGACTTTTTGTTCCGTAAAAGTTGGTTTGACCAGGATACCTATGACATGACTCATCTATCAGAATATCTCCAGCAACAACCGACTCAACAAGTTTGTCGTCCATCCCAATCTAGCTGGGGTTATAAGGGATTTCATGAATACTGGTTGAATGATACCAATGCCTGGGTTTATCCTCATCTCCACAAGGCAGCAGAAAGAATGATTAAGCTGGCAGAACGTGAACCTGCCGATGAATTGGAATGGCGTGCTTTAAATCAGGCAGCTAGGGAGGTGCTGTTGGCGCAATCCTCCGATTGGGCGTTTATCATGCGGACGGGGACAATGGTTCCCTATGCAATTCGTAGAACGCGATCGCATTTACTCCGCTTCAACAAAATTTATGATGATATTTTGGCTGGCAAAATAGATTCTGGATGGCTAGAAAAAGTGGAACTAATTGATAATATCTTTCCCAACATTGACTATCGCACTTATAGAACGATATAGGGTTTAAACAAGCATTGCTTTGAAATCTGGCTTATCCCTGACTAACCTTATTCTTGACTAACATTGTTTGGATTCAGGGATAGTTTTTTGCTCCGTAACGACTCAAAAAGCTGATAGCTAAGAGCTAAAAGCTACTTGCAAGTCATACCAGCAAAGCCTTATGTTTTTGTTTGAGATCTAGCTCCTATGCCAAAACTAGTCATCAATAGTAGGACCACTCCAATATTGATTGCCACATCCGCGATATTAAATACGGGAAAATTAATCAGGCGAAAATCAAAAAAATCAACTACATAGCCAAATAAGAAGCGATCAATGCCATTGCCCACTGCACCCGCCAAAATAAACCCGTATCCTAACTGCTCTAGTAAAGACATTTTTGGCGATCGCCAGACAAAAACAACTAAAATGAAACTGACGATCAAAGAAATCCAACGTAACATATCTACTTGTCCGCTGAAAAAGCTAAAAGCTGCTCCAGTATTAATTACATAGGTCAAATGAAATACATTTTGCCACAGAGGCAACGTATCACCCACTTCTGCAAAGTTTTGTACCACCAGATATTTAGTGAGTTGATCGACAATAATCCCCACGATAGCTATTAATAAAAAACTTCTTTTGCGTCTCATCATTTTTTTACTCATAACATTTCAAGATAAATAAAAACAAACTTAAGCTATAATCATTAAGATTCTTTGAGAAAAAGATACAAAAGTCTATAAGACCAATCCTATGTCTCTTCCTATTCGCAACATTGCTATTATTGCTCACGTCGATCACGGTAAAACCACTCTTGTAGATGCACTGCTTAAACAATCGGGTATTTTCCGCGAAGGCGAAGAAGTTCCAGATTGTGTCATGGACTCTAACGATCTTGAAAGAGAACGAGGCATTACAATTCTGTCCAAGAATACCGCAGTTACCTATCAAGATACTTTAATTAATATTGTTGATACTCCTGGTCACGCAGACTTCGGTGGAGAAGTTGAACGGGTTCTGGGAATGGTGGATGGTTGTGTCCTGATCGTTGATGCCAACGAAGGGCCGATGCCCCAAACCCGCTTTGTGTTAAAAAAAGCCCTGGAACAAGGCTTACGTCCTATTGTCGTCGTCAATAAGATTGACCGTCCTCGCGCTCATCCCGATGGTGCGGTGGATAAAGTATTCGATTTATTTGTGGAACTGGGAGCAGATGATGACCAGTGCGACTTTACTACCCTTTATGCTTCTGGCTTAGAAGGATATGTCAAGGAAACTCTAGATGAAGAAGGGGTGGATATGCAGCCTCTGTTTGAAGCGATTATTCATCATGTTCCACCTCCAGCGGGAGATGTAAACCAGCCCTTGCAACTTCAGGTGACTACTCTAGATTATTCCGATTATCTGGGTCGAATTGTGATCGGTAGAATCCATAATGGGGTGCTAAAAGCAGGTCAGCAGGCAGCCTTGATCAAAGAAGATGGCAAGGTTGTCAAAGCCAAAATATCCAAGCTGATGGGCTTTAAAGGTCTAGCACGGGTCGAAATGGATGAGGCTAGTGCGGGTAATATTGTAGCGGTGTCGGGATTTGCCGATGCCAACATTGGGGAGACGATTACCTGTCCTAATGAACCTCAAGCACTGCCTTTAATTAAAGTAGATGAACCTACTTTGCAAATGACCTTCTCCGTGAATAATTCCCCCTTTGCGGGACTGGAAGGTAGTTTAGTCACTTCTCGGCAAATTCGCGATCGCCTCATGCGAGAATTAGAAACTAACGTGGCTCTCCGTGTGGAAGATGGTGATTCAGCAGAGCAGTTTCTGGTTTCTGGTCGTGGAGAACTGCACTTGGGCATTCTGATCGAAACCATGCGTCGGGAAGGATATGAATTCCAAGTATCCCAACCCCAGGTAATTTATCGGGAAATTAAGGGGAAGTCTTGTGAGCCTTTTGAATACCTAGTTATAGATGTTCCTGAAGCTGCGGTGGGTAGCTGTATTGAACGTTTGGGGCAGCGCAAGGGAGAAATGAAGGATATGCAAGCTGGTGGTGGACGGACTCAACTAGAGTTTGTAATTCCTGCCAGAGGTTTGATTGGTTTTCGCGGCGACTTTGTACGTATGACTCGTGGGGAGGGTATTATGAACCACAGTTTCCTGGAATATCGTGAGTTCTCTGGAGAATTAGAAACCCGCTACAATGGCGTAATTATTGCCTTTGAGGAAGGGGTAGCCACTTTCTATGCTCTGAAAAATGCTGAAGATCGCGGAACTTTCTTTATTACTCCTGGTACTAAAGTTTATAAAGGCATGATTGTGGGAGAAAATAATCGTTCCCAAGATCTGGACTTAAACGTCTGTAAAGCCAAGCAACTTACTAACCACCGTGCCGCTGGGGGAGATGAACTAGTTCAATTACAAGCACCCACCGAAATGAGCTTAGAACGAGCCTTAGAATATATTGGCTCTGATGAGTTAGTGGAGGTTACGCCAGAATCAATCCGTCTACGGAAGCTGAAAACCAAAAAACTGGTTAAAAGTTAGACCAAGGTATTAACTTTAGGTAATTTTAGGTAATTACTGGGCAAACGGATCATTTTTAGGGATTGTTTCTTTAAAGCAACCCTAAAAATATCAACATAAGTGCCGCGTCTCTCGCGCTAATGAAAAAACGTAAAACATTCCTCTTTAGATTTAAAATCTGATGAGTTTCTACACTCTTTACAATTTTTGTCCTGTACTTAGGGCAGAAACTCAAGATGTTTGTTTCTCATATTTACTGAACAATTGCCAAGTTGTGTCTAATTGTCATAATAAACTGTTTTAAATTCCAAGAGATCGCTATTAGGATTATAAAGAGTATAAGTAGCCTTTTCTGGTTCTCTGCCCACATTTCCCACCCCGACAACTCTTCTTGAAGGTGCAGTAATAGTCTGAACTGATTGCTGACTATCTAAAGTCGTCACCGAACTATTAACCGAACCCCCTTGTAGTTGATATTCAAATACTTGACCCGAACGACCACAAAAAAGGTGATTTGCCTGTACTCTTTGCAAGCGGTCTAACATCTTCCAGGGTTGAGTTTCAGGGGTCAATTCATCACTAACGCTCACAGTGCTAGCGTGAATTAACAAGCAATCCAGTTCAAAGAAGCCAAAATGACAGTCCCGCAACCACTGTACAGTTTCGCGAGATACGGAATCCCAAAGCAGTTTAGCTGTTTCTTTGCCAAAGCGATCAATTAATTCTGTTGGTTCTGCTGTCGAACCCAAACCATGTAAAGCAAAACACTGTTCTTCCCACCAGCCAACACATACTTGAGGTTCTAATTCTCCAGGTAAAGGATTTTGAATGCGTTGAATCACTTTCTCGCTATCTGGGTTTGCTGCTACCAAGTCACCTAAGATATATAGCTCTTCTACAGTAACTCTTTGCCTTTTAATATCTGCTAATACTGCCTCGTAAGCTGCTATATTTCCTTCAATTCCGCTTAATATTGCCCACATTGTTAGTGCTTAGGATTGCTTCTCGCTTAATTATAATAATGATTATCATTGTTATGATACGATCAGTGGCGATTTAATAATTTATTAATTTTTGAAATTTTGCTTATGTTTGCTCGACTTTTTACCTTGAGTGCCATAACCACAGGCTTAGTCTTCTCTTCTCTTGTGATTTCACACTCTAAAGCAATTGCTGACGCGGAGGATACTGACGCGGAGGATACTTATTACACTTCTGCGGTTAAAGCCATCTCCCATGATGGGATTAAAACATTAGGGCAAGATTGGGGAACCGCCCTCAGTAGCGGAGATGCGAATCAAATAACTGCCCTTTATGATCCAGAAGCTGTTTTATTGGCTACTTTTAGCGACGAACTTGATACGGCTAAAGAAATCGAAACATATTTTATGGGATTGCTGCAAAAACCCGATCTCAAAGTAGCCTTTAACGCTCAGAATGTTCGTGTTCTTGATGATAATACGGCTACAAATTCAGGGCTATACACTTTTTCTTATAGCGAAAACGGTAAGACTGTGGAAGTGCCTGCAAGATATACTTTTCTCTATGAGAAAAAAGGCGATCGCTGGATGATTGTTGAGCATCATTCTTCTATTCGCCCTGAACAAGATAAATAACTTTAGAAGACAAAGGACAAAAGTTAGTATTTTTCTAATTCCGATTCTTCCTTTGTCTTGTTTGATTTATAGTTTCTTCAAGCCATGAGTAATTACACGAATGCAATCCCAGGTACACCTTGAGATGATGTAGTTAAGTCCAATCGATGCGAAAAACCTACGAAGTATTAGAGTCAGGTAATTGTGGCAAAAATTTTGAGCGAAACAATTATAAAATTATTAATAATAATTGGCATTAAGCTTTTAAATTTTTATGACTTTCACTATTTCTGAGGAAGAATACGATTCTCTGTGGCGCGAACAAAATCCTTCATCTCACAATGATAATTTACATCTTGATGATTATGAAATTTTAAAAGCATTTCCAAAAAGCTTAGGGCAGTATGGATACATTCGTTGTATGGAACTATTTCCTGGAGTTTGGTTGAATATTTTTGATTGCAAGAGCGATCGCGATCTAACCCGCAGAATACCAGCACACGAGCATGAAGTACAACTAATGATTCTTTCTTCAGGTTATTCACTTTACGATGAAGTTTATCCAACTCTGGGGGGAAAACGGAGTTATCTTTCGGGAAGTGGCATTTCTCCTGCTTTTCAAGTTAAATTTTCTCAGCCAGAACATTTTAGCGGAATCGATATAAGTATCCAACCAGAAGTAATTGATAGTTTTTTCCCTAATCTCCAAGATCGTAATTCTGCTTTTGCTAAGGTATTTCTCAAACAAGATGAATGGAAAGAGTCGTTTTTTCCAGAAGTAACGCCATCGATGCGGACGATAGTCAGGCAAATTACCAATCCAACTTATCGAGGAATAGCCAGAAAACTATATCTTCAGGCTAAGGTATTGGAGTTAGTAGCAATGCAGTTAGACCCAATTATGACTCAATTTGATGCATCTCCTACTAAGTCGAGATTAAAACCTCAAACTATTGATCGCATCTATCAAGCCAGAGATATTTTAACAACTCGGTTAGATAATCCCCCTTCTATTTTGGAATTAGCGCAACAGGTGGCAATAAGCGATCGCTTCTTAGCACGCTATGGTTTCAATTCTAGAAATAATAATCTTTAAAATTAATTATAATTATTATCAATTATTTTTTATAAATGTTTACAAATAAATAATAAATCCATCTGATTCAGTAGGCGAAATTTAACAAAAGCTAAATTTTAAAAAAACAAGTCAAAAATACTGTATTGTTTATTGAGAAATATTTTTACTAATAAAAAGAACTAAGTGCAATTAAATGGTGTGAGGAGCAAGAACTTGAAATCAATCCAATCTAGTTTTTATTTACTTCAATTAAGCTCAATTATATTATTGACAGTCATTAACCCTGTTGCTGCTGAGGTAACAAAGCATCACTCTGGTTTAGACTCGACAACTCAAATTAAGGAAAGTCAGCACCAAGTTTCTATCTCGATAAGAGATTTGGTAACGCAAGAAAGACAAAGAGACGAGGGGACAAACAGACAAGGAGATAAAAGTAGAGGTACGGCTACTGATTTAGTAGCAAAAAGTAATCTGACTCGCGTGACAGGAGTAGAAGTTAATCAAACTACCAATGGATTAGAGTTGGTTTTGAAAACCGCAGCAGGAAGTGAAAGATTAGTTCCGTTGATTTTGCCTGAAGGTAACGATTTAGTTATTGATATTCTGGATGCTACTTTGGCATTCTCTATTAGAAACGGTGTTAGAGAAAGTAATCCCGCGCCAGGAATTAGGTCAGTTGCTTTAACAAAAGTGGATGACAGCAGTATTCGCTTAACTATCACGGGAGAAAAACAAGCACCAAGCGCGGAAGTTATACCTTCCAATCAAAATTTAGTTTTAAGTATTAATCCTCAAGAAACTACTGCAAGACAAACACCAGATCAAGAGATTGAAGTTATTGCTACTGGAGAAGCTGAAGATGATGATTACAATATTGATGAGGCTAATACAGCAACCAGAACGGATACACCCTTGCGGGATATTCCTCAATCAATTCAGGTAGTACCGCAACAAGTAATCGAAGATCGTAATACAGAAACGGTAATTGAGTCAACCGAAACAGTTAGTGGTGTGGTTTATGACGGTGGTTTTGCCGATGCGCCTACGGGTAGCGTTATTATTAGAGGCTTTTCGCAAACTCAACAGTTTCGTAATGGTTTTCGGGATACCGATCGCACTGGTTTGTCTGCTATTGGAACGGTCGATCGCGTCGAAATTTTAAAAGGACCTGGTTCGGTATTGTTTGGTAATTTGGAACCTGGAGGTATTGTTAACGTCGTTACCAAGCAGCTTTTACGGGAACCTTTCTACGAGCTTTCCTTTGAAGCAGGAAACCGCAGTTTCTTTCAGCCTGGAGTGGATTTATCTGGTCCATTCAACGACGATAAAAGCGTGCTTTATCGCCTAATTGCTAATTATCAAAGCTCGGATAGTTTTCAAGATTTTGCTAATTCAGACATTACTACCATTGCGCCTTCGTTAACTTTTAATTTGGGTGAGAGGACTAGGGCGTGTCATCAATTAAAACTAATTCAACCAGATGACAGCAGCAGCCAAATGAATCGCACCCAAAAAGTTGACAGCTAGCTTGTCATAACGGGTGGCGATC
>Ga0114940_10000155_pt1 | contig 42951 bp, 34 predicted proteins | sample ColdCreekSource_FD_87195 | JGI IMG/M metagenome (GOLD analysis project Ga0114940, IMG submission 87195) | Groundwater microbial communities from Cold Creek, Nevada to study Microbial Dark Matter (Phase II) - Cold Creek Source | ecosystem: Environmental > Aquatic > Deep subsurface > Groundwater ...
ATAAGTTGAAGTTAATTAAACGGAGAGCTTATGGCTTTAGGAATTTTGAGAATTTTCAATTCAGAAGTTTCTTAACTTGGCATTTTAGAAGTTGAGTTTACATGACAAGTTCGGTAGAACCAGAATTCTATATAATTGATATTTTACCGAAAATTTGGGTTTACAGCCCCGTCTATTGTTTTTATTTCGGAGATGTCTATTGGATGGATAACAAGGGTGTAGGAAAATATCAGTTAAGTGCCTATTGCAAAGTACTCGCTGCTGAGTTTCCTTATGATAATGTGCGACCAAAGGCGATAGCCTTATCGCGCCTTCTTGTGGCTCGTGCTTCAGCAACTCCGATCAAATAATAACCTGAACTTCTGGATATTCTGCATAAAAGTTTGGTGACCTACGTAATTAGAAAGTGTAAGCAACAAACAAACTTTTACTCTAACTCTTAGGTAATATTCACCATGAAAAAATCCTTATTAATCGCTACTGCCGCTATCGTTTTCTGTCCCTTGACTGCTTTCGCTCAAAATGCTCAGACCAGCGTTCAAAATAGTAATAATTCCGCTACTGCTGTTGGTACTGGTAACTACATTGAACAAAATACTTTACAACATAGTAACCAAACTCAGTTAGACGCTAACGGTTATCCTACTCCCAGTTCTCAACTTTCAATTCAAAACAATGCTAACTCAGCCGCTGCGATTGGTGACTATAACACCATTCAACAAAATGCTGTTCAAGACAGCAGCCAAACTAATGTTGATGTTGGTAGCTACCTTCCCAATTTAGGTTACTAAGTCTTGTTTAATCTCAAGCAACAAATTTAAATTTATTATGTCGATAGGGAAGGTCAGAGAGACCCCGCCCTTCGGGTGAGACAGTTTGCTCAACGGAGGATACCTCCGCACCGCAACTGTCTCACCGTAAAACGACGGGGCTTCCTCTGACCGCCTTCCGCGGTAATGGTAATTATCTTTCCTATCGTTACTACGTTTTGACATGGGGAAAGTCGGTTTTCAATACACTAATTTCCAGGCATCTGGAACAGGACATTCTAAATTCATTCTTTGAAACGATCGCGGATGGGTAAAAGATAGTTGATAAGCATGAAGATAATAGCCACAATCTCCTGGTACTGCAAGTTTTTCACCTGCGATCGCAATATTTCGAGGAATTCCTCCCGCTACATACAGTGGATCTCCCAAAATAAGTTCTTAAAAGATAAATATTAAAGTACATAAACAACAGGCGTTGCGGCGTAAATTGCGATAGAATACAAGTCGCTTGACTCTGGAGCAAAAGCAATATGGGTAATACATTCGGGCATTTATTTCGCATTACTACTTTTGGAGAATCTCACGGGGGCGGTGTAGGAGTGGTTATTGATGGTTGTCCGCCGCAGTTAGCCATCAGCGAAGCCGAAATACAAGTAGACTTAGACCGCAGACGACCAGGACAGAGTAAGATAACTACACCCAGGAAAGAAAGTGATACCTGCGAAATCATTTCTGGAGTTTTTGAAGGAAAGACTTTAGGAACACCCATCGCAATTTTAGTTCGTAATCAAGATGCTCGTTCCCAAGATTACGACGAAATGGCGGTAAAATATCGTCCTTCCCATGCAGATGCTACCTACGATGCAAAATATGGTATTCGCAACTGGAAGGGTGGAGGACGTTCTTCAGCGAGGGAAACTATTGGTCGAGTAGCCGCAGGTGCTATTGCCAAAAAGATACTTAAGGAAGTAGCAGGGATTGAAATTGTTGCTTATGTTAAACGCATCAAAGATATTGAAGCGGTCGTAGACTCGAATACGGTTACCTTAGAACAGGTAGAGAGCAATATCGTGCGTTGTCCCAATGCCGAATGTGCCGAGACAATGATTGATCGCATTGATCGCGCTAGAAGAGATAAAGATTCTCTGGGTGGGGTAGTCGAATGTGTAGCGCGTAACGTCCCCAAAGGTTTGGGCGATCCTGTCTTTGACAAGTTAGAGGCAGATTTAGCTAAAGGAGTGATGTCTCTCCCAGCTACCAAAGGTTTTGAAATTGGTTCGGGTTTTGCAGGGACAACTATGACCGGAAGCGAACACAATGACGAGTTTTACATTGATCAAAACGGTGAGACTCGCACTGCTTCCAATCGTTCTGGAGGAGTGCAAGGAGGTATTTCTAACGGTGAAAATATTGTAATTAGGGTGGCGTTTAAACCCACTGCAACTATCGGCAAAGAACAACGTACTGTAACTAAAGATGGCGAAGAAACCCTTCTCGCTGCCAAAGGTAGACATGACCCCTGCGTATTACCAAGAGCAGTGCCAATGGTAGAAGCAATGGTAGCATTAGTTTTATGCGATCGCCTTTTGTATAATCAAGCACAATGTAAAACTCTATCGGTATAGTATTTGAGTAATATATTGCCAGCGATCATAAATATCGTTCATAATCCCATTCCTGACCTACTTAACTACGATAAAAGTATTAGTAATAATCGGATTAATCAGGTTGGAGATGCACTATTATTATATTGCTCACGGATACAAAATGGTGGGCGCAGTTCCAGTCAATTTTGCCCAGATAATAGGCGAACAAATTTACAGAGATATTAAAGAATATTTAGCAACAGGTTCATGTGGCAATTTAAGAGACACTAGCTTGGCTCAACAATTAACACTACTTACTCCTGATTTGAAGGAAAAAGGATAAAAGTTAATATTAACTTTTATCCTTTTTCCTAAAATAAATAATTTATCTGCGATCGCGCTTCGTTAAAGGCAAAACTGGAAAAGTAGTTAGAAAAACTCGATTGAAATTAAATAGCTGCTTTTTGGTCGCTTATTTTTTAGAAGCGATCGCATAGGTGATTAAAGAGGAATCAAATATTAAGTTAGCATTTTTAATAGCTAAGTTTGGCATTTTTTGACGACAGTGGGAACAAAACCAATAACTATGATGATTGCTCAGATGACGTAGCATAGAACCAGAACAACAAGGACAAGTAGTATTGACATTCATAATTTATATTTACCCCAATTAGTTAAACAAAAAAGATTAAAAACTTTTAAAACTGTCTTTTTAAAGAGTTGCGCTGTTATATTTCCAAGATAAAGATTAGTTTTTGAACATCAAGAAATTGTGATAATACGCAACATACTTATAAACAAACTTTAAGCAAAGTTAAATTATCACTGACGTTCGCGATGCATCAGTGTTAACAAAAAAACTTTTTAAACTAACTATTATTATTTTTATCGTATTAGCATTATTTATTTGTCAAATTAATAACAAAAACACAACTTTTTTACAGTGTATTTAATTTAACTTGCGATCGCGCGATCGCACAATTAGCTGAATTACTAGAAAAAAGTTTTATCTTGTTGTTCCGTGTAATAACTGAGGTAAAACCTAAACAAAGCTAGTTATATTCGTTGGTATAAGTTCTTTTTCGCTAGCTACATCAATCTAGGGCTATTTCGCTTAAGCGAAATATATATTTTAAACAAATTAAAAAAAGTTTTAACCAATGACTCAAAGTATAGAAACTTCTCTAACTAATAACTTAAAGTCCCAGACTTTAATTGAACTCCTACAAAGTAGAGCTAATCAACAACCAGATCAACACGCCTATAGCTTTTTAATTGATGGCAAAAAAGAAAGCGAACCTCTGACTTATGGTGAATTAGACCGCCAAGCACGAGCGATCGCAGCGACTCTCCAACAGTATAAAACAGCAGGAGAACGAGCTTTATTACTCTATCCCCAGGGATTAGAAGTAATTGCGGCATTTTGCGCTAGTTTATACGCTGGAGTCATTGCTATCCCCGTACCACCTCCAGAATCGGGAAGATTAAAACGCACTTTACCCAGATTACGGGCGATCGTTAAAGATGCCAATGCGACTATTGCTTTAACTACAGCGAGTATTTTAGAGTTAATTGGCAACGTTAAAGATGAATTTCCAGAATTTGAGCAAATGCGCTGGATTGATACCGCTACTATTGATTTAGAGCTAGCTCAACAGTGGCAAAATCCGCACATACATCAAGATCAACTGGCATATCTGCAATATACTTCTGGTTCAACTTCCACTCCTAAAGGAGTAATGCTCAGTCACTTAAACCTGATGCACCACTGCCATTCTTTGCAACAGGCTTGTGGTTATGACGCGCAGAGTGTGAGTGTTACCTGGATGCCCTATTTTCACGATTACGGTTTAGTCGAAGGAATGATGGTTGCACTGTATAATGGTCATCCTTGTTATATTATGTCGCCGTTCTCTTTTATCAAGCGTCCGATTCAATGGTTGCGTAATCTTACTAAGTATCAAGGCACTCACTCCCAAGCTCCTAATTTTGCCTACGATCTTTGTATTCGTCGCATCCAACCAAAGCAAATAGCTGAATTAGACCTTAGTAATTGGCAAGCCGCAGGCAACGCAGCCGAACCGATTAATCCTCAAGTAATGAGAGATTTTGTCGCAACTTTTAGTGCTTGTGGTTTTCGCTGGGAAAGCTTTGCCCCTTCTTATGGTTTAGCAGAAAATACTCTGTTGGCTACTACTAAACCTCTAGGAACAAAACCAGTCTTTCTCTCTGTAGAAACCGCAGCTATTGAAAGAGACAAAATTAAAATTGCAATCGCTAAATCGGAGTTAAAAGATGGTGTGCGGACTCTTCCTAGTTGCGGCAGAAGAGTCCACGATACCGAAATTGCGATAGCTCGTCCCGATGCGATGACTCGTTGCGCCGACGATCAAGTAGGAGAAATTTGGCTTAAAGATTTAAGTGTGGCACAAGGTTATTGGCAAAATTCTGAAGCTACGGCTAGTACTTTCCAAGCCTATTTTCAAGATACGGCAGAAGGCCCGTTTTTGCGTACGGGAGATTTAGGTTTTATCCACAACGGTGAATTATATATCACAGGACGAATTAAGGACTTAATTATTATTCGCGGTACTAATCACTATCCCCAAGATATTGAATGGTCAGTACAAAAGCTACATCCCGCTTTGCGATCCGATTACGGTGCAGCTTTCTCGATCCAGGATCAAGGGGAAGAAAAATTAGTCATTGTTCAAGAAGTAGAACGCCACTCAGGAACAATCGATACAGACAAGATAATGGCTGATATTCGCCAAGAAATAGCTGAACAACACGAAATACAGCTTTATGGCGTGGTATTAGCTACATCAGGAAATATTTTGAAAACCGCTAGCGGCAAGATTCAAAGACGCGCTTGTCGAGAGAAATTTTTAGCAGGAACCCTAAATGCGATCGCAGAATGGTGTGAAAACCCCCAACTGACTGTAGGTTATCGCGATTTACAACAGGAAGTGGAATCTCTGGCGAATAAAGTAGCAGCAATCAAAAATTAAATTACGTAGGGGCGAATGGTATTCGCCCAAAATAAAAAATAATCATATGCACCCATTACCAGCATACCGAGTAGCCGAAGCCCTCGAACAAGATTTAGGCAATCCCAGCCAGCCAGAGAGTATCATGTCTTTCCAAACCGTAATGGAATTAGACGAGCAAGAAGCCTTTCCTGAACAGGAACTAACCTGGCTGTATAACTGGCATCTGCAAGACTATTATGTCCCTATCAACTGCGGTGGTAAATTCACCAATTTTGAAGAATTTCTCGCCATAGTCAGAGTTTTAAATCGTCGCGATCAAACTACTGGGATTGCTTTTACAACTTTATTTTGGTCTTTTCTTTGCTGGATGGCAGGTACAGAAGCACAAAAGGAAAAGCTGTCCAAATTCATCATCGAAGAACAAGGGGCATTGTGTCTTGGTTATTCGGAAAGAGAACATGGTAGTGATTTAGTTCATGGCGATGTTACCGCAACCAAAGTACCAGGGGGTTATCTGCTCAACGGCGAAAAATGGCCGATTAATCGCGCTACTATTTCAGGGATTTCTTTTGTATTAGCCAGACATGGTACAGCAGGAGAAGCTAAAGGTTTATCGCTATTTATGGTTGATAAACGAGAACTAGCTGATTCAGCCTACTATCACCTTCCCAAAATTCTGACTCATGGGATTCGGGGTTCAGATATGAGTGGCATTGGCTTTAACAACTGCTTTGTCTCTGACTCAATGCTGATTGGCAAAGAGGGAGATGGTTTAGAACTAGGATTAAAAGGCTTTCAAATTACTCGTACTTTTTGTGCTGCTTTCTCCCAAGGAGCGGCGGATACAGCCCTCAGAACTACTCTCAACTTTGCCCTGAAGCGGGTAGTTTATAACAAAACTGTTTTTGATCTTCCTCAACCCCGTAAAACTTTAGTCGATGCCTTTTTAGATATTCTAATTTGCGACTGCGAAACTATTGGCGCAGCGAGAGGCTTTAGCGTTGTTCCCGAACAGTTTAGCGTTTGGGCGGCAGTGGTGAAATACTTCGTCACAACTCAATTAGAAACGATGGTCAATAATGTTTATCCTGTTTTAGGTTCTCGTTTTTATCTGCGAGAGGAACATGATTTTGGCATCTTCCAAAAAGTGCTGCGGGATAACTCGATTATTAGTATGTTCGATGGCAGCACGGTAGTTAACCTACACGCCTTGATACTTCAGTTTCGGGTCTTGACTAAAGCACGAAGACGTAGAAAGCCCCAAACAATGGAAGCAATTCAACATCGTCTGTCAACGATTTTTTGCTTAGAACAACCAGCCCCTAATTTTGAACCAGAAAAGTTGGATTTATTCGGTAGAGGTGCGGATGATTGCCTACAAGGATTAGAAATTGCTTTATGGCAACTTCAAGAACTATCCGAAAACTCAGAAATTAATTTAGAAATGCTAACCAAATTGATCAATTTGGGCAATCTAATCTTAGAAGAGTTAAACGCTCATGATGAGTTTATAACTAATTCTAAATTTGAGTTCGGTCATGATCAATCTCCTGAACTTTTTGAGGTGGCGAAAAAATACTGTAACTTACACGCTGCCGCGTCTTGTCTACATATGTGGATTTATAACCGGCAGTTGTTAGGAGAGTTTTTTGCTCAAGGAGAGTGGTTAGTACTAAGTATTCATAGATTACTGCGTACTATGCGACCGATGTCTTGGGGAATTGCTGATGTTTACACCGAAAATGTGGCTCAAGAATTGCTCAGGTTACACCAAGCAGATCAACTATTTTCGATCGCACCAATTCAGTTAGGGCGGTCTTCAAATACTACTAAAAACAATAATAATTCAACTACAGAAAACGCTTATGTCTAATCAAATTATCATGCAAAACTGGTTGATCAATCAACTAGCCGAACAACTTTCTTTAAATCCTCTAAATATTAATATTACCGAACCTTTAACTCGCTATGGTTTAGATTCCATTGACGCAGTAACTATGGTTGGAGATATAGAAGATGTTTTAGATGAAGAACTTCCTTCCACTTTATTTTGGGACTATCCCACTGTAGAAAAATCTGCCCAATTTTTAGCCGATAATTACGATCTTTCGGCGATCGCAAATAGCCTTTCTTCTTCTCCCGCCGAAGCAAAACCAGAAGCCAAAGTCCCTGCTAGCAGTGGTAAATGGGGCGGTTTATTTGGTCGTAAAAATTTCTAATTATTTCCATTCAGAGGCAGTTAATTGAATTATTCGGATTTTTCGTTTTGGTGGATATTAATAATATTTAGCTTACCGTTCTTTGCAGTGCGCTATGTTGGTATTTACCAAAATCTTTGGCGCGACATTTATGACAGTATTGGGCTGATGTCCCTCTCAATGCTGTTATTTTTTAATGCCAGTACTTCTAGTTTTACAGTCTTCTTATTAGAAGTTATTTTTAATTACTTGATGGTGCAGTTTATGCTGCGTTGTGAAGGAGAACGAGCCAGGTTAATTGCTACTTTATTAATTACTTTTAATGTAGCAGTTCTGGCTTATTTTAAATATTCGATTTTCTTTGTAGAAGATGTCATTGGCCTAGTAGTAACTATCCCGAATGATTGGCAACAAACTTTAGGTTTTTCCTTATTTAATCATCATGTCTCTTTAGTTTCCTCTCGCATTCCCCCTGGGCTTTCTTTTTATACTTTCCAAATGATCGCTTTTGTTGTTGATTCTTTGAAAACACGTAAAAAGAAACCCATTGGTTTTGTCGATTATCTTAATTTTGTTTCTTTCTTCCCCCAAATTGTGGCTGGCCCAATTGAACGCCGCACAACCTTTTTTCCTCAGATTGAAGGGTTTCGCTTTAAGTTTACAGTTGATAATATTTACGAGGGTTTTCGCTGGCTATCTTTAGGGATGTTTATGAAGTTTGTCTTAGCAGATAACCTCGCTCCCTATATTGATTTAACCAACAGCAATAACCCCTGGACAATTTGGTTCATTACTTTCTTATTTACTCTGAGAATCTATTTCGATTTTGCTGGTTATAGTTTTATTGCCTTTGGTCTTGCCAAATTTTTGGGGGTAGAATTAACGGTTAATTTTCTTGCCCCTTATACTTCTGTAAGTATTAACGAGTTTTGGCGCAGATGGCACATTACTTTAAGCACCTGGTTCCGAGATTATCTCTTTTTGCCCTTAATGGGTTCTAGAAAGCAGTGGGCGGCCTTTTTCTTATTTATTACTTTTACTCTCTCTGGTTTTTGGCATGGTGCAGCCTGGAATTTTATCATCTGGGGTGCTTATCACGGCGGTTTATTGCTGCTACTACGCTATTTTGGTAGACCATTTGAGCGCTGGATGGGAAAACGCTTTGCTAAACCTCAATTTATCTCCTGGGGATTGACTTTCGCGGCGATAAACCTGGGCTGTCTCTTTTTTATGGATGGGGATATTGCTCGTCTGTTACTCAAACTAAAGACAATTGCTACTCCCTGGGTTTATACCCCCGCAAATTTAGGCACGCTGGTGACTTCTTACAGCGTTAACGAAGGTACAGCGCTAATTGTTATTTTAACACTTGCGATCGCGGTTTTGTTATTAGAACACATAGCAGTGTGGCAAAACAAGTTTGAATACGAGTTGCTACTTTCTCCCTGGATATCTCCAGCTTTATTAGGGTTAACTATTCTCTTAGCCGCTAATATTCCTTCCGAGTTTATTTATTTTGAATTCTGATGTGGAAACCTCTTAGACTTACTCCCTGGTTAGCGGCGACTGGTTTAGCTTGGTCAATTGGCTTTGTCTATAACATCTTTTATGGCGGCGAATTAAGCTGGCTACGGGCAATGTATTGGCAGAAAAAAGCGATCGCGCAGCAAACAGCAGGAAACCCTCGTTTATTAATTACTGGTGGCTCTGGGGCGCACTATACCCTTGATTCTGAACTAATTGAGACTGGATTGGGCATTCCTGTCGTTAATTTGGGTTTAGATGGCCCCATTGGCTTGGATGTTGTTTTACCCAGCATAATCGATGAAGTGCAGCCAGGGGATATCGTCTTGTTAATTCCTGAATACCTGTTGCTCTTGGACGATGACGGTTTGGGAGATCGCTCTACTGGGTTCGGTGTAGCTATTGGTAAACCAGGACTAGGAGGAATCCCCCCCAAACAGCTATTACAAGATGTCATCGCCTTGGGAATTCCCAGTTTGCGATCAATCACTAAGTCTGGTGTAGACGTGGCAACCAAGGGCAAAATGACGGGATATTACAGTGATCCAGTCAATAAATGGGGTGATCCGACTGTATTTAAGACCAGAGAGCAAAATTGGTGGCAATTGCCGATTGATCAGCCGATTTCGACCCATGCTGTGCAGAGAATTAAAGAATTTCGTCAGGAGGTAGCGGCAAGAGGAGGTACTTTGGTACTTTCTTTGCCTTGGATATATGGCAGCACCTCAGAAACGACAATCAATAATATTACTATCACGGCTCAGGAATTAAACAAAATTGCTCCTTTGATATATGACCAAACTTCTTTAAATATTCAAACTGATGCTCATTTATTTGCTGATACTCACTATCATTTAAGACCAGAAGGAAGCAAAGTTAGAGGTAAAGAGTTAGTGGAACAATTGCAGCCAATTATTCAAGAGATTAGAGATGAGAAATAAAACAGCTTTTAGCTTTTAGCCGTTAGCTATTAGCTTATTGATAATTAATTATGGTCAAATGAATCTGAAAACAATAGATGATCAATCGATTAAAGTTTGTATAGTGGGGGGAGGCTTCGGCGGTTTGTATACTGCTTTATATTTGAGTAAGTTTAATTGGGTAAAAGCTGGTAAGTGTGAAATTACTTTGATTGAACCTAAAGATAATTTTTTGTTTACTCCTTTGCTGTATGAGATTTTAACAGGGGAGTTGCAACGCTGGGAAATTGCTCCTAATTATCAGAAGTTATTAATTGGAACTAAAATTAATTGGTGTCAAGATCGAGTACAAGGAATTGATTTAGATAATCACTTGATCGAGTTAGAAAAAAGTTCGGCATTATTGAATTATAATTATTTAGTCTTAGCTGCTGGCAGAAAAGTCAATAAAGCAAATATTCCTGGTTTAGAAACTTATCCTTTAACTTTTCGTTCTATCTTCGATGCAGAAAAACTACAGGAAAGATTGCGTATTTTAGAAGCTTCAGAAAACAGAATAAAAATTGCTGTAATTGGTGCGGGAGCGAATGGAGTTGAATTGGCTTGCAAGATGAGCGATCGCCTATTACAAAAAGCTGAAATCTTTTTAATTGATAGAGGAACAGACATCTTAAAAGACTTTAACTCGGGAATAAATAAAGCTACTAAAAAAGCAATTAAAGCTCGTAGAATTCAGCTTTTATTAGAAACTGAAGTGCAAGAAATTCAGTTAAATAAAATTAGGTTATCTTGTCATAATCAAATTATTAATCAATCGATAGATTTAGTCTTATGGACGACAGGAACGGAGACTATTGATTGGGTAAGTAATCTTAATTGCCAAGCAAATAGTCGAGGACAACTATTAACTTATCCCACATTACAGTTAATTGATTATCCCGAAGTTTTAGCCCTAGGAGATTTAGCTGAAGTTCGTTATAGCAAAACCAAAGTAGCACCAGCAACAGCACAAGCAGCTTATCAACAAGCTCCGATTGCCGCGAAAAATCTTCAAGCAGCAATGTTAAATAAACCTCGAAGAGGTTTTTCTTACTTACATCTAGGAGATATGCTGACTTTGGGCAAGGAAACGGCAATCATATCTAGCTTTAGAATTAATTTAACAGGTCGAGTCGCAGGAATTTTAAGACGCTTAATTTATCTTCAACGTTTGCCAACAATGCGTCATCGTTTGCAGGTATTTAAAAACTTATTTGGTCTAAAATTCTATGAATAATTGTTATTTAACTCATAAAAATAAACTACGAACTAAATTAGAAACAATATTCGGTTTGGATTTGCGATCGCTTGCATTATTTCGGATTGGATTAGCTTTAGTAATAATTTGCGATTTAGTAATTCGTTTTGGGGATATTAAAGCACACTATAGCGATTATGGAATTTTACCCCGCACTGCCTTAACTGATGGATTAATCAAACCTTGGTATTGGTCAATCCATTTAATTAGCGGCGAACCTTTTGTTCAATCTTTATTGTTTGCTGCCGCTTTATTATTTGCCCTATTATTATTAATTGGTTATCGCACTACCTGGGCTAGTATTGCTTGTTGGGCGATGATTATTTCTCTCCACAATCGCAATCCCGCTTTAATTTTTGCAGGAGACGATACCTTAAGAGCGATCGCATTTTGGGCGATGTTTTTGCCTCTGGGGGCAGCTTATTCTTTTGACAGTGCGCTCAATACTTATAATAAACCTTTACCCAAAAGAATTATTTCTGGTGCAACAATCGGCTTGATTTTTCAGTTGTGCTATATCTATATGTTTTCCGCCTGGTTTAAACATCAAAGCCCTTTATGGTCACAAGAAGGCACGGCAGTTTATTATGCTCTTAGTTTCGATCAGTATGGTACTTGGTTTGGGCAGTTTTTATTAAAGTTAAAGCCGTTACTTAAACCCATGAACTTTGGAGCTTTGTGGTTTGAGTGGCTGGGTAGTTTATTATTATTTATTCCGTGGCGAACTAATTTCTGGCGTGGTGTTGCGATCGTTTCTTTTATCTCTTTGCACTTGAGTTTTGGTTTATCTTTTACTATTGGTATCTTCCCTGCTTTATGTATTGCTGTCTGGTTAGCTTTTATTCCTACTGTAGCCTGGGATTTTTTATTTAAAAGAATTTACAGTCGGAAAATTGCTGGCTTAAAAATTAACTATGATCAAGAATGTGGCTTTTGTAAGAAAGTAGTTTATTTACTGCGAACTTTTTTAATCCTACCAGGTATTCCTTTATTAAAAGCTCAAGATAACCCTTCTATCTACCAAGATATGCAGCAATATAATTCTTGGGTAGTAGAAGATTGGCAAGGACATCGATATTATAAATGGGAGGGAATCACTTATGTTGTTAGTATTTCACCCCTACTGGGATGGCTTGCACCAGTTTTACGCATTAAACCTTTAATGACAGCAGGTAATAAAGTTTACGAAACCATTGCTACCAATCGTCGCTTGATGGGGAATTTTACTAAGCCTTTTAAATTTCATTCCTTCACAGTTAAACCATCGCCACTGTTTAATATTTTCACCTTATTTATTTTATTGTTAGTTACTGTCTGGAACTTTAAAAGCTTTGCCAACCATCATACTTTCCGTGAACGATCTACGGTTGTTGACCAAACTTTACGCCGCATTACCAATAGTAAAACTGCCCAAAAACTTGATGGGCTAAGTCAATTAACTAGACTAGACCAATCTTGGAGTATCTTCGCTCCCGATCCGCCCCAAGATGATGGCTGGTACGTCATCACTGGACATCTTAAAAATGGAAGTGAAGTTAATCTTTTGCAAAAAGATAGTAAAATTAATTGGGACAAACCCACTATTAAGCAACGCAATGCAATTTATCAAAATATGCAGTGGCGTACTTATTTTATTAACTTAAATCGTTCTATTGGGAAGCGACTTTATCCTGGTTATGGTAAATATCTTTGTCAAGACTGGAATAATAGACATCAGGGCAAACAACAATTAGATAGTTTAGCAGTTTACTTCATGTCAGAAAGAACTCTTCCCCCAGGAGAATTGCCAACCGTAGATAAACAAAATCAATGGCAACAGTCTTGCCAAGATAAACTCCAATAAGTCGGTCATTACAAATTAAAGCTAGAAAGCGCTAAATAGTTCAAAATCTTTTGAACTATGCTTATGTCAAAATTTCCACCAAGACATTGACGTTTAGTAAATCTCATAAGATTGTTATATTGGTAACGAAACTTTAGCGGTTTCACCTTACTCTTGCTATTGAGAACAATATAGTTCCTACAAGAGTTGACCAAACTAATGTCATTATCAGAATGACGAGTATAGATTAAGTCTGTATTTAAGGTCAGAAAGTACCCTAAAAGTATTAAGGAGTGAGGAGTGGGCAAGAAAAGAAAATTTATTAAAGCTATCGGCATCAGCACGGCTATAGTACTGAGCAATGCAACCTTGGCTACTGCTGAGGATTTAGCTAATTCTAATAATCATCAAAACCCTGGTGAGACGACATCTAATTTGACATCTGATTTACAGATAGAAAAGTCTAAGATTTCTAGATCTGCTAAGGCTCTACCTGCATCCATAGAAATCAACAACCAAAATCACCAGCTATCTAATTTTGACAACGATATCTCAGCTGATTTAAGCTCAGTGGAGTTAGCTCAATCAACAGGCTCCTCAACTGAGATTATCCAACCCGCAAGAGAACCAATCCCTAATACAGACGAACTAAATCCTAGCCCTAATCCTTTATCGTTTCCCACCAATCCTGAGGAAGTTGAAGTTGGTTCTCAAAAACCAATTACTCTCAAGCAGGCGATTGAAATATCACTAAAAAATAATAAAGAGATAGAAGTATCAAGACTGAACGTCGAACGTGCCGAACAAGTATTAAAAGAAGCGAACGCCGCACTCTATCCTACCTTTGATTTAAATGGAGGTTTAGATTACGGTAATTCTGGCTTTCTAGACAGTGTGACACAGCAGCAAATTGATCGACGAGTACAAGAACAGCAAGCTGCAAACCCTGGTATTCCAGAAGCACAGATCAGAAGTAGTGTAGAACAAGGTTTTACTAACACTAGCTCTAGCAGTTTTAATTTTAGTAGTGATGTAACTCTCGGCTACAATATTTATACTGGAGGACGTAGATCAGCCACTATTCGGGCGGCGGAAAAACAGCTCCGCTCTAATATACTAGATTTAGAACGAGTTGTTGAGGTAGCTCGCTTTGAAACTGCCAGAGACTATTACAACTTACAAAATGCTGATGCTCAAGTTAAAATCCAACAGGCTGCCGTTGAAGACGCATCTCAAACTTTAAAAGATGCCCAGCTGTTAGAAAAAGCTGGATTGGGGACACGATTTGACGTTTTGCGGGCAGAAGTAGAATTAGCCCAAGCACAACAGCAATTAAATACCGCCGAATCTGAGCAAAATATTGCTAGAAGGCAGTTAGCAGAGACTTTGAGTTTAGCTCATAATGCAGATTTAGCCACTGCCGACACGATTGAAGAAGCTGGTAATTGGGATCTACCCTTGAAAACAACTATCGTTCAAGCATTTAAAAATCGTGCTGAACTAGAACAGGCCTTATTGCAAAGAGAAATTGGCGAAGAACAAAGTAAAGTTGCTCTAGCTAACGTTAAACCCCAAGTTGGAGTTTCTGCAAGCTATGGACTAAATGATGACTTTGAAGATGATAATATCGATATAGTCGATCAATATAGCGTGGGTTTAAATCTACAGTGGCGGTTGTTTGACGGTGGTGCGGCTCGTGCCAGCGCGGAACAGTCGAAAAGAGATAGTGAGATTGCAGAAGCCCAGTTTGGTGATCAACGCAATCAAATACGCTTTGCTGTAGAGCAGGCTTATTTTGGTTTAAGGTCTAATCAGAAAAATATTACCACGGCAACCAAAGAAGTTGAATTAGCAGAAGAAAGTTTGCGATTGGCGAGATTGCGCTTTCAGGCTGGGGTGGGTACACAAACTGATGTAATTGATGCCCAAACTCAATTAACTACAGCTCGCGGCAATCGACTTACTTCGATTATTGAGTACAATCAGTCTTATATCGACTTGCAAAGGCAAGTTTCTAATACACCCGATAATGGATTGCAAGATTTGCCATAGTCTAATTTTATATAGTCCAGATTATTGTAGCTATCAGGTGAGAAGCCCCGCGCTGTACCTTTGAGTTAAAACACTCCTTATCAAAGCCGCGTCAATCAACGGGGTTCAATATCCCTTTGATTGGCAATTTGCGTATCAACTCCCGTAATACATCGTTGGTCACGCGAATTTTGGCAGTTTCTGTTGATACCTTTGATGATTTCCTATATCTTTAAAGGTGATGTGTGCCACTTATTTCCGTTGATGACTGTGTGCATTTCCCAATCAGGATCAGGATTTGGATAGTCAATACGATAATGCCCACCGCGACTTTCGCTGCGAAAAGCAGCACTTTTGAGAATTAAATAGCCAATGTCAAGTAAATTTAGGGTTTCAGCGTAGAGTTTTAATTGTGATTCTGCTACCAAAGAATCTAATTCAACTTGTTGGCTAGGAGATAGGTTAAGTACGTATTGGCTTAAAGCCAGAGCCACTAATTGCGATCGCCAGAATTCGACAGTTGCGATCGCTTTTTCCATAATTACTTGGGTGCGACAAATTCCTGCACTTTGCCACAGTAAACTGGGTAATTTATCTCTAATCGAAGTGACTAACTCCATCTCCTGTCTCCAATCTGCTGTTATTTTAATTGTCTGGGCTGCTGCAAACGTCTCAACTGGAACAATTTCTAGCTTTTTCAATTGTGCGGCGTAAACCACGCATTCCAACAAAGAATTACTCGCCAGACGATTTGCACCATGAACTCCTGTACTAGCGGTTTCTCCTACTGCATACAAGCCAGGAATAGAAGTCTGATTCATGGTATTTACCCCAATGCCACCCATCCAATAATGAGCCGCAGGAGCAACAGGAATTGGTTTGCTAAATAAATCTATACCCCAATGCTGACAGACACGAATAATGTTCGGGAAGCGATAACGAATTTTGTCCTCTGGAATTGGTCTTAAATCGAGATAAACATTGCTTTGGTTAGTTTTTTGTAGATGGGTAAAGATAGCTCGACTTACCACGTCTCTAGGAGCTAATTCACCTTGGGGATGATAGTCAAAAGCAAAACGTCTGCCACAGCTATCTACTAAATGCGCCCCTTCCCCTCTAACTGCTTCACTAATTAAAAAACAGGGTGCGCCTGGTGCAGTTAAAGCCGTAGGATGAAACTGGACAAATTCTGCATCCCTAATGATTGCACCCCCACGCCAAGAGATCGCCACTCCATCTCCCGTGCTTACTTCTGGGTTAGTGGTTTGAGAAAATACTTGACCACCTCCTCCCGTTGCCAAAATCACAGCAGCGGCTTGAATCCAGGTTATTTTTCCCTGATGGAGAATACTGATGCCCTGACAATTACCCGTATCAGAATTGCGCCACAATTTAAGGGCAAAAGCCTGAGACCAAACTTGAATATTAGGACGTTGCAATACCTGTTGCGTCAAAGTTGCCACGATCGCCCTGCCCGTAGTGTCGGCGGCATGAAGTACACGAGGGCGGGAATGAGCCGCTTCTAGAGTCATTGATAGCTGGCTGTCGTGGCGATCAAAGGCCACCCCCATCTCTACTAAAGATTTAATTGAATCTGAAGCATTTTCCACCAGGAATTGCACCGCCGTGCGATCGCATAACCCTGCACCAGCTTTTAAAGTATCTTCAAGATGGAGCAGAGGAGAATCATCTTGACTAATAGCCGCCGCAATACCGCCTTGCGCCCAGTCACTAGCACCTGTTTTAAGTTGCTCTTTGGTAATCAAGCCCACTTTGAAGCGATCAGGCAAACACAAGGCTCCATAAAGCCCAGCCGCACCCGAACCTATTACTAATACATCAAACTTAGGATAATTCAATTTAAATTATTTTTACCCACCATAAATTGGATTTAATCATGCCATAGAGAGATTAAAAAACCACGCCCGATTAAAAACGTGGTTACAGAAATAACTCATCTGATAATTATTGATGATAATTACCAGCTTTTTAATAAAGCCCAGGATTATAGCGATCGCCACCAGCGTTCATCGAAGCTTCTTCTTCAGTCACAAAAAACTCATCAAGATTTGCTTGTAAACGTGTTTTTTGGCTTTCACTCAAGCCAGGAATGTTTAATACATCCTCTACATTGGTATAAGGCGCATTTTGAATGATTTTACTAGCAAGATTAGGATAGAATCCGCGTAGTTTGCGAAATTCTCTAACGTCGCTATTGTTTAAATCAAGTTTCCCCCTAATTAGTTCTTGACGTTTGGCATCAGCTGTATTGACGCGAGCTAATAATGCCGAGGATGATTGCATGGTAAGCAATCCCATCTCACTAGCCTGAGCTTGGGCAACTCCGGCAAATCCCCAAGAACCTATAATTAACAACAAGGCAGTCATGATGCCTACAAATCTTTTCATCAACTTTTTTATTCCTCCTAATCTAAAGCTATTTTACTTACAGAGAAGTATCTTATTGTCTCTATAAATATTAATTTTTATTGTTGATTTTTTTTCTATTATGGCATTATGGCTAGAAAATCCCTGGGATGAACCTAACCTTTTAACAAATTACGTTGTTATACATCATAATCCTTGCATTACATTTTTCAAATAGCAATTTTGTTTAATCATCTCTTCTCGACAAAATGAGTTCGGGATATACATAATTGATCTGTTTGAACGACGGGGCTGACTCTGACTTCGTGAAAATTAAGTTCAAGTCACGTTCGGCCATTCCAGCCAGGTCATTTAATTTATAATAAATATGAGCAACTATTATCGAAAGTCAGCTAAAAATAATTCACTCCTAAAAGAATTGAAAATCTTAATTGTATCAATCACTATTTTTTGGATTGTTGAAATTCTTGATTTCTTGGTTTTTCAAGGAAGCTTAGATAGATACGGTATTCAACCCCATAGTTTAGTTGGATTGCGCGGTATTTTATTGGCTCCATTCCTGCATGGTGGATTTAAGCATTTAATCGCTAACACTCTGCCGTTTTTAACTCTGGGCTGGTTAACCATGATTCAAGAAACCAGTGACTTCTTTATTGTTTCATTAACGAGTGCGATCGTCGGTGGCATGGGAGTTTGGTTGTTTGCTCCCCCTGGTTCAGTCCATATTGGTGCTAGCATTTTAATCTATGGTTATTTAGGCTTTTTGCTACTTCGGGGTTATTTCCAAAAAAATATGCCCTCGATCGCTCTTTCGATTTTCGTAGCTCTTGTTTATGGCAGCTTGATTTGGGGTGTATTGCCTGCACAAACGGGTATTTCCTGGCAAGGACATTTATTTGGCTTTATTGGTGGCGCGATCGCAGCTAGAATGGTCGCTAAAGAAAAGAAATTTCGTTAATCAACTTAAATCTCCTTACAAAGATTAGATGAAGTTAATCGGCTCATGAATTATTTATGAAATAATAAATATAGTGATTATAAATTAATAATTTATATCACTATCAACTCGGTAATATAGTAGCAAGAAGCTCATCCTCTGGTTGTGCTTCTTTTTTTTGTCGGCTCACTAAAAATAAATTATTCACTAAATAAAAAGGACGTAACTATCTACGTCCTTTCTTTGGTTAGCGGCTTATGGCTGCTCTTGGAGGTAGTATCGGCTGTATTCTCGGCTGTTTAGAATTAATTTGGGGTGGCACATCTTCTAACAGTAAGCTCCTGATTAATCTAGCTACCATTTTTTGAGTCAATCTTTCTGCAACCTTTTGTCCGATTACTTGTGTTTCTGGTTTAGTAATTATTTTAGTAACTACAGAAATCAAACGAGTCGGATTAAAACCAGGAGTTTGTTGCAAAATACCAGCGATGTTTTTGAGGTGGGTGAGAGTATAAGAATCTTCTTTAAATTCTACAGGAGTATCTTGAACAGCTAAACCTACTTGTTGACGAAAAGCAGTAGAAATATTAAATATAGTTTTGCGTCCAAAATCATCTAAAGCGTTAACAATCTCATTGGCAATGCGATCGCGAATAAAGGCTCCGCGATCGCTATATAAATATTCTAAAGCTTGATCTACCAATGTGTCAAAGTCATAATCTCTTGAATCAGTAGCATTTTTCATCAAGTTTTCTAAGCGATGCCAACGAAAACCTTCTTCTTGAAACAACAAGTCTTTTAAAGATGCTCGTAATTCTGGAGCAGGGTCGGTTAGTAAGCGTTTAGCAATATAAGGATAAGCCTTACTAAGAACTTTAAACTCAGGGTCGATTCCGATAGCAATTCCTTCTAGAGTTACCATTGAACGAATAATCAAAGCATAGTAAGCAGGTACGGTAAAAGGAAACTCGTACATCATCGCTGACATCTGATCAGTGATGCTTTTAAAATTCAATTCGGCAACGGTTGCACCCAAGGCGTTACCAAATACGTTAGCCAAAGCAGGAATAATTGGTGCCAGGTTCGTATCTGGGGTCAGAAAGTCTAACTTAACGTAATCTCGCGATAGTGCTTCAAAATCGCGATTCACTAAATGAACTACCGCTTCAATTAAACCGTATCTTTGATAAGGCTTGATACGACTCATCATCCCAAAATCGAGATAGGCGAGTCTGCCATCCTCCATTGCCAACAAGTTACCAGGATGAGGATCGGCATGGAAAAAACCATGTTCTAATAACTGTCTTAGAGAACATTCCACTCCTACTTCTACCAAATGGGTAGCGTCGATTCCCTGTGCTTGAACTGCTTCAATATCAGTCAGCTTAGTCCCTGTAATCCATTCCATGGTCAGAACACGCTTGCCTGTATACTCCCAATAAATTTTGGGGACATATATTTCTTCTATATAACCGTAAAGCTCTTGAAATTTGTCGGCATTGCGTCCTTCTTGGTTATAGTTGGTTTCTTCAAAAATGCGTTCAGCTAACTCATCGATGATTGCTCTTAGATTTGAGCGCACCTGTTTGACATTATCTTGTATCCAACCAGCTATCCCCCGCATTATATAAATGTCTAGAGTAATACGACGAGTCAGATCCGGACGCTGAACTTTAACCGCAACTTCTTCCCCAGTTTTTAATCTACCTTTATATACCTGACCTAAAGAAGCTGCCGCAATTGGTTCAGGAGAAAGTTCGGCATAAATTGCTTCTGGTCGTTTACCTAGTTCTTCCTCAATAAAACGAAAAGCTACTTCGTTGGGGAAAGAAGGTATTTTATCTTGCAGAGTGGTTAATTCTGCCAAATAACTTGGGGGAACTACATCAGGTCTAGTAGATAAAGCTTGGCCGATTTTAATATAGGCTGGCCCCAACTTAGTTAAGATTTTAATTAACTGACGCGCTCTTTTCTTTTCTTTAGTTTGGGAGTTTCCTGTCAAGTTATCCCACCAAGCACCAAAAGCAAAACTAGCAAAAGGAAAAACAATACCAATCAGCCTGCCTAGCACCACAAAGGGGCGATGGCGATATTGGGCATTATTTCTTTCTGGGTTGTAACGCCAGTCTGCATCTGGCTCATCATAAGCAAGATCCGTATCTGCATACTGGTCGATCACTTTGGACTCGATGGTGACTGTATCTAATTGTGGGGATGATAATGTCTGTTGAGGCATAATTTAAGACTGACGCTGACAACTTTATGTAAATAATTGTAACAAGAGATCAACTTAAACTACTCTGTCTGAGGATTAATGCTTAAAAAACGCGATCGCGGGTTTAAATTTTATCCTCACGAAGCAGTAACTCCGAAATAATGGTCGCTAATTTGGTACGTGCTTACAATATTATTAATAGACGGATAATTAAACCGCTCAGCGCGCCAAAAGCTAATAGCTCCATAGGTGACGAATTCGTTAATTGCTTTTGTTATTATGTTGTATGTGGTGGCTGCTTATTTCCGATGATTGAAGTTTGACTAGTTAGGAGTTAATTTGTCTGATGAAAGATAAACCAATAGATTCCAAATCCAAGGAACATTCGGACACTGAATTTTTACAGCAATCTTCTGAAGATCAGCAACCAGATTCCTCTGAAGCCAACCCACCAGAAGGTATTCATTTACCTGAACCAGACTTGGAAAATATTACCGTATTGACCCATAGTCTACCTAATACGCCGATTTTACCTTGGAATCGCTACAACTCTCCTTGGGATGAAGCAGAAAGCGAGCAAACTCCCGATTCGCCATCTGAGTCTAATGGAAAATCAAAAGCAGATTGCGAAGATACTGAGAATTTAGATACGGCAAGAGATCAAGAATCTGAATCTGAAGAATAGCGATCGCCAAGACTAGATAGTCATTTCAAATTAAAACATAGGATACTACTATAAGGTCATTACTTTAACTTGTTCCCCTTTGGCAATTAATTTTTGACCAATAGGCACTACTGCTAAACCATTAGTTTGTGCCAGGTTAATTAAATTACCTGAACTATGACTACCACCTGCTAGAGCAAACTCATATTCTCCCTCGACTAAATGCAATTGTCCCCATAAATAAGTTTCTCGTTTACCGTCTGCACATAAATCATAACGAGTACGAGCCTTAACGAACATTGGTTCATAGTTTTTTTGTCCTGATAACTTTTTAAGAGCAGGTTGGACAAAACGCCAGCAGCTAACTAAAGCTGAAACGGGATTTCCTGGAATACCAAAATATAAACAGGAATTATCAAAGGTTGCCACAGTTAAGGGCTTTCCAGGTTTAACCGCTACGCTGCGGATATGCAGTGTACCGCCCAGTTCTGCCAAGATGCGATCTACATAGTCATAGTCACCGACAGATACTCCCCCAGTCGATAAAACTATGTCTGCTGAATTAATAGCTTTTGCGATCGCATTTTTCAAAGCTTCGGGTTGATCTGGTACGATTCCTAATCTCAGAGGAATGCCGCCATTGCTGGCGACAAAGCTAGCTAAGGCATACTGATTAGAATCAACGATTTGCCCTGGTTGTAGAGGTTGTTCGGGAGTAACTAATTCATCTCCAGTCGATAAAATAGCAACACGGGGACGACGATAAACTGATAATTCTGTACATTGAGCCGTAGCTAAAACTGCAATGTCTGCCGCCTTTAAAGTAATCCCCGCCTCTAGCATTGGCATTCCCGCACGATAAAAAGCTCCCTTGTGCCTGACAAACTCTTGGGGTTTAGGCGCAGCCAGAATCGTAATGCGATCGCCTGAGCGTTGTGTATTTTCTTGAATTACAATTGTATCCGAACCTTTGGGTAACATTGCCCCCGTAAAGATGCGGGCGGTTTGTCCCGATTTAAGATCTACACAAGGTTGATAACCTGCGGCAATTTCTTCGACCATTTCTAAAATTACTGGAGAGTCTGGGCTACAATCTTGAACATCCTGATAACGGACAGCATAGCCATCCATTGCCGAATTATCCCAGTGAGGAAAATCTAATTTACTAGTAATTGGTGCTGCCAAAATGCGATCGCTAGCAGCTTCTAAATTAACGATTTCGACATCTTGTTGAGAATCTAGAACTTGAACCAAATCGAGGATAATGGCTTCTGCTTCTGTGACTGGGAGCATTGGATAAACGGTTTTGATTGATAGGCTTTGACTATTGTTTAACTTAACGTTTTGAGAACTTCTTGATCTAAGAAAGTTAAACTTAGTAAAGGAAACCTGGCTTTAATTTTTAATATTAATGAAATTATTAACAGCAGCAACCATGTACAACGATAGATCTAATTACAGAAGGTATCCCAAAGTACCGATAGAGAGGCGAGTAGGAGCTTTTGCGCTCGATTTTCTAGCTGTATGGTTCGTTAGTTCTTTTTTTGCTTCTAATTTATTTTTGCAGTGGTTAGTATTTCTGTTAATTTGGTTAGCAATGCGGGTGTTGCTAGCAGAAAAAAATCGGGGTCAAACTTTAGGTCGCTGGGCATTAGATACTAAAGTAATCGATCCTCGTTTTAATCGAATTCCCGATTTAATTACCCTATCTAAAAGAGAGATAATTGTCGGCTTCGCAGGTGCTTTAGCTGTATGTGGGCTGCAAATTAATGTTCGCAATGGATTATCAATGCTGTTTTTGCTAACTCCGCTATTGATAGATTGCGCTTTGGCCTTTACAGACGAAGAATTAAATCAGGCTTTTCATGATCGCGTTGCCCAAACTTTAATGATTCAAACTGAAAGAGGTTTTTCCCTGGACTTGAGACTGAAAAAAATACTTGTTCAAATCAAGCGTCGTATGCAAAAATAGTAAGTTGCGTGTCAATATAAGTAAACGTATACATATCCTTAATTTCCTGAATTAAAACTATGGCTAGCAAGAAAGGCGTACGCATCGTGATCACTTTAGAATGCACCGAGTGTCGTACCAATACAGATAAAAGATCCCCTGGTGTATCCCGATACGCTACCATGAAAAACCGTCGCAATACGCCAGGTAGAATGGAGCTGAAAAAGTTCTGTACTCATTGCAATGGACACACAGTTCACAAAGAAATTAAATAATTTCGGCAATAAACTAAATAAATAACGACTCAAAAATCATGGCATATTATCGTAAACGTCTCTCTCCCATAAAACCCAGCGATCCGATTGACTATAAAGATGTCGAATTGCTGCGTAAATTTATCACCGAAAGAGGCAAAATTTTACCTCGACGTATTACTGGTTTGACAGCACAACAGCAAAGAGACTTAACAGAGTCTGTAAAACGAGCAAGAGCGATCGCTTTACTGCCTTTTGTTAATGCAGAAGGCTAGGTAAAATTATTTCTAAATAATCAGCCAGCGAAAAGTAAACTGGATCATAATGTTGTAAATCTCAAGTACAAAGCTGGTGGAACAAGGAAAGCTGATTGAATTCAGAGTGCAAGGTGAACGTCGTCTTGCAGTTGCCGAACGACCAGAAGGAAAAAAAGATTGGATCGTAATCGATGCAGGGGGACAGTCACACAAAATACGTCCCCAGCGGATTGAATACGCAGTTGACGGCGTTCTCTACAAAGCTTCAGAGATCGCCGCTTTTCTAGAAGAAGTTGAATCATTTCTCGACCCGAGTAGTTTAGAAGTAGCTTGGGAAATACTCATAGAAGAAGGAAAAAAAACAGTTACTCCCCAACAGATGGCAGAACTGTTGTTTTCCGATCAAAGTCCAGTTCCTTGCTATGCTGCTCACTCTCTCCTTAGTCAAGATAAAATATACTTTAAGCAAAAGTCAGACTGTTACGAACCTCGCCCTACTGGACAAGTAGAGGAAATTAAGCATCAGCTAGAAGTTCAAGAACAGAAGAATCGGGAAAAAGAGGAATTTATCGTTCATCTTCGCCAAGCTTTAGCAGGTGAAAAAATCGAATGGACTGATGGAGATCGCATTCGCTTGGAATCAATTGAGAAATTAGCTCTTCAACCAGATAACGCCTCTCGCGCTGCTCAAGAAATCTTAAGTGAAGCTGGTAAACACGTTGACGCTCAAGGAGCTTTTCAATTATTGGTAGAGATAGGATGGTGGAGCAAACACGAAAACTTATTTTTGCGTCGCAGTTCCTATCCTGTAAACTTTTCTAAAAAGGTGCTTGATGTGGCCCAACCTCGTCTTCAATTAATTACTGTCGAAGCCGATGAGCATCGTCTAGATTTGACCCATCTCAAGGTCTGTACTATTGATGACGAGAGTACAACAGAAATCGATGATGGCTTGAGTGTGGAATATTTAGATGAGGGTAAAACCTCTAAATTGTGGATTCATATTGCTGATCCAGCTCGTATAGTTGAACCAGAAGATGAACTGGATTTAGAAGCCCGTCGCCGCAGCACCAGCCTTTACCTGCCCACAGGTATGGTTCCGATGTTTCCCCCAGAATTGGCAACAGGCCCTATGAGTTTAGTACAGGGTCAAGTTTGCTTTGCTCTTAGTTTTGGAGTCATTCTAGATGAAACAGGTGGAGTTCAAGAGTATGAAATTCATCCGACTCTAATTAAGCCTACTTATCGTCTTACCTACGACGATGTAGATGAAATGTTGCAGTTGAGTTTACAAAATGAACCCGAAATTGCCGAATTGGCAAAACAAGCGCAGTTAAGAAGAGAGTGGCGTAAGTCCCAAGGCTCGATTCAGATCAAAATGCCAGAATCGGTGATCAAAGTTAAAGATGACGATGAAGTTACAATTGAGTTAATTGACAGCTCGCGATCGCGCCAACTAGTTGCCGAAATGATGATTTTGGCGGGTCAACTCGGTGGCACGTACGGCAGCGAGCATAATTTGCCCTTGCCTTTCCGAGGACAGCCACAGCCAGAATTACCCTCAGAAGAAGAATTACTCAAGCTACCTGCTGGGCCAACACGCTTTTGCGCTCTACGTAGCTGTATGCCTCGTAGTGAAATGAGTATGTCTCCCATACGTCATGCCAGTTTGGGCTTAGATAGTTATGTTCAGGTAACATCTCCAATTCGTCGCTATACAGACTTACTGGCTCACTTTCAAATCAAAGCTCATTTACGAGGGGAAGATCTTCCTTTTTCTCGCGAAGAATTACAAGAGATTGTTTACAGCGTGAGCAACTCTTCTTATGAGGCAACTTTAGTCGAGCGTCAAACTAATCGCTATTGGGGATTAGAATACCTCCGACGCAATGCTGAGTGTATTTGGCCAGTGTTAGTACTGCGTTGGCTACGAGAAGATGAAAACTTGGGCTTAATTTTGATCGAAGATTTGGGCATGGAATTACCACATCGCTTTGATCGCCCTGTTGCTTTAGGAGATCGTCTGGAAATGCAGGTAACTCGCTCGGATCCTCAGCGAGATGAAGTTAGGTTACGGGAGATTACTGAAGCGGAAATTCAAGCAACACCGATTTAGAGTGAGCAATCAACTAGAGAAATTTTAATGAACTACTTAACCTGACATCGTACTAAATCTAGCTTCTCAAATTGCCAATCTACAGTTAGGGAAAAATATTGAGTAATCGTCCAATTGCAATAGATTTATTTTGTGGATGTGGTGGAATGTCCCTCGGATTAGAGGCTGCTGGCTTTGATATTGCCGCAGGAGTGGAAATTGATCCTGTTCACTCGTTAGTTCATCACTATAATTTTTCCTATGGAGTCACAATTTGCCAGGACATATCGCAATTATCCAGTCAAGATTTATTGGATTCTATTAGCAAAAAAGGATTTAAAACTGAAATTGATCTGATTGCTGGCGGCCCCCCATGTCAAGGTTTTTCTCATATGGGTAAAAGACAACTAGACGATCCCAGAAACCAATTAGTTTTTGAATATCTACGAATTGTCTCAGAAATTAAACCCAAGTATTTTATTTTTGAAAATGTACCTGGAATTGCCACTGGTAAACACAAACAGTTTTTAGACGAATTGACTATAGAGTTTACCCAATTTGATTATTCTGTGATTCAACCAATACAGGTACTAGATGCGTCTTTATATGGTGCGCCTCAAAAACGAAAAAGGCTGATTTTAATTGGATATCGTAATGATATGCCTAAACCTAGTTACCCAACGGTGAGTTGCTTCAACGGGCAGGGATCTACAACGCGCTCGCCTACCGATACTGATAATAATACACAGCCACTTAATACCGTGAGTTCGTCTATCTCCGACTTAAGTGATATACCTGTACACATCAAAAATGATCTGGGAATCGACCCTCGCAAGTTAAACTACTCCTCCTGGAGAGCCAATTTTGCCTTTGAACAACAAGGAAAATATTCTCTTTGTCATAAAAGAACCACGAAAAATATTGTTTGGGGACACATCGGCTCAAAACATACAGATGAATCTATTAGGCGTTTTGCTCAAACACAACCTGGACAAGTAGAAGCAATAAGTCGTTTTTTAAAACTTGATCCTCATGGTTTGTCTAACACTTTAAGAGCAGGTACGGCTCGTAATAAAGGCGCACATACTGCACCTCGACCAATTCACTACCAAGTTCCTCGTTGCATTAGCGTTAGAGAGGCGGCGCGGCTGCATACATTTCCTGATTGGTTTGGTTTTCATCGAACTATTTGGCATGGATTCAGGGAAATTGGTAATGCAGTGATCCCTTTGCTAGCCAAGGCACTTGGGGATGAAATTATTGAATGTTTGCAGTTTGATTTATCTTCAATAGAGATTAGAAAAGTTTCGCAGGTTGATGATTCACTATTAAGATACAACATGGCACAAGCATCAGCTTTTTGGAATGTTCCCAATGACGTGATTCCCAAGAGAAAAAGATTAAACTTCTTGCATAAATAAAAGTCAAAAAGCGAAGTAGGGGCGAACCAACCTTCGCCCCTACAAAAGTACTCAATTAAAAACTATCTCAGAATAAGTATTACAAGCTTAAATGAAATGCTACATTAAGCTATATGTTTCTATTCTAAACTTCTAAACAAAGAATTGTGAGCGATCGCATCTTAAGCTTCTCCGTCAAACATTTAGTCAATTTATTCCTGATTTTTACCCTCTTACTATCAATAACAGCTTGCAGTCTACCCCAAAGAGTTAGCGCAACTGAGAGATTGTTTCTCGATCTTTCTTTAGAATTTCTAGACGAGTACACTATACCCAAGACAATTTTTAAAGATACTACTGTCGGGGGCTTATCTGCGATCGCATATAATCGTCAACAAGATCGTTTTTATGTTCTGTCTGATGACCGTAGTAAGCTCGCCCCAGCCCGTTTTTATACTTTTGCTCTCGGCTTTAAACAAATCGATAATGACTCAGGAATTGCCCTAGACAGCGCAACAATCGAAGATGTTACTTTTCTGCGCGACGAACAAGGCAATACTTATCCAGCAGAGAGTGTTGATTTTGAGGGACTCGCTCTTTCCGCCAGAGGTACTGTCTTTATTTCCAGCGAAGGTAATCCTAAAAAAGACATTAAGCCGTTTATTGCCGAATTTGACTTAGAGACAGGGAAAAAAAAGCTAGATGTTCCTCTACCACAACGCTACCTAAAGGATGACAAGTCTGCTCAACCTCAAGGAGTACAAGAAAACCTCGCGTTTGAATCTTTAACCGTCAATCGCAGTGGTTTACTACCTGAGGATCCCTTTCGTTTGTTTACCGCCACCGAATCGGCATTAATCCAAGATAAGTCTCCTGAAGCCGAAGCGGCAGCTAGAATTCGTTTTTTACATTACGTTATCAATCCTTTTGGCAATCCAGTTTTACTTGCGGAACATCTTTACTTATTAGAACCTGCTCCTGTAGAGGTTATTTCTAATGGACTAACCGAATTGATGGCTTTAAAGACAGAAGGGTATTTTCTCAGTTTAGAGAGGACTTTCAGTTTTACTGGTGCGGGAGCAAAAATATTTCAGGTAGCCATTGCCAACGCTACGGACACCACCAATATTACCAGCCTGAAAGGAGACGTAACCCAAGTTCAACCCCTCAGGAAAGAACTATTGTTTGATTTACAAAAATTGGGAATATATCTAGATAATATTGAAGGCATGACTTTAGGGCCTCGTTTACCCGATGGTAGTCAAAGTTTGTTACTGATTAGCGATGATAATTTCAATGAAGAACAAGTTAGTCAGTTACTCCTATTTCGCTTAGTGCCAAATTAAAGGTCAAGAACCTAAATTCTGATTGAGGCAGTCTTTAAACACTAGGTGCGGCAAACATCAAAACCTTTTGCAGCAAGCGAGGAAAAACTCTCTGACACCATACCGCAAGATAACTCTGCCATCCGACTATAATCTCACTGGAATTCTTGTGAAGACCAATTATCAATGCCTGAGCAACTTTTTCTGGAGTCATTGGCATTACCCAGCGAAATAATTTGAGATTACTTGCCATGTCAGTATTAGTTAAAGTCGGCAGCAAAGCGATAACTTGAATGTTGTGTGAAGCAAGTTCACTACGCAAGGCTTGAGTAAATCCGATAATGGCAAATTTGGTAGCAGAATAGGTAGACATAGTTGGTGCTGGCACTTTACCCATTAGGCTAGATACATTGACAATTGTGCCTTCTTTCTGGTTTGCCATCCGTCTCGCCATCAGACGAGTAACGGTCAACATTCCCATCAAATTGATTGATATTTCTTCTTCTACTTTGAGTTGTTTAGTTTCTAAAAATGGTGCTTGATGGGCAACTCCTGCACAGTTAACCAGAAGATGAATTGGTCGATGGGCGCGCCAAGCTTGGGCGATCGCAATATTGATCGAAGATGACCGAGTTAAGTCTACAGATAAGGTGGTAACTGCTACTCCCATTGCTTCGACTTCTGCCGCTACATCTGCCAAGCGATCTCGATCTCTTGCCACCAATAATAAACGTTTAACACCCTGTTGTGCTAATTCTAGCGCGATCGCTCTGCCAATACCACGAGATGCCCCCGTGACTAAAGCTGTTTTTCCTCGAATATCCATAAATTAACTCCTCGTTGAATTTGTACCTAAATACGTAACTATCCAGTTTCATAGTCCAATACACTGTTGCTCATAATCATTTTTTCCAGTGAAGTAATAGCTTGAACAAAGGTTTATTTTAATTGCTGTTTTGACAATATTGAATGGCTAATTTACGTACTTGATAGTTGCCAACTAAATTGCAATTAAACCGTATTTTTTTGCTGGTATATCACTTACATTATTCAACCTCCTTTCTTTACACATTTTGTTACAAACTATCTTCTTGCATACACTAACAAAAAAATCAACGAATTTTAGTATTTTTTATTACTTAGAATTTTTGCCTATTGATCCCCTGGTCTACATCTATTGACAAATAAAGGTTTTATGAGTTTTGACGATTGAGCTACAGATTAACTTATATTAACTATTAGATACTCTTATGAATCATCTGATTTCCTAGCCATAAGATGGTTTTGACGATTATTAATAATTTCTATACTAAATTGCTAATAAACTAAAAAGGTTTTAAACAACTCATATAGCACAATAAAAGATAGAAAAACGATTAGGAAGCTGCAATTATACTAGTAATCAATTGTTCAATTGAAGCAACCAACCAATTAAATAACCAAAATTTATTGACTTTTAGAGATTATATAAATAATATTATTTTTTGTTTTAATCGATCCCTAGTGTAAATACGCTATAAACAGTCATATATTCAGAGAGAGACAAATTCCTGTTATTAATTAATACACAACCAGATTGCGATAATTAAAAGATAAATAAACCAAAGTATTTTTTATCATTAGTCATTAGTAGTCATTAGTTTTCAGTTTGTTTAACTCACTCAAAGTTCTAAAATCAGAAAGAATATCTCTAAAAAATTGTTCAACCTAGATATATGACTCATTCTCAAGACGTATGCACCTTAGCTCGCTGGATGGCATCGGACTTTAGCAATCAAGAACAGGCTTATGCTAATCCGCCCTTTTTTGCTCATATTCGTGTCTGTATGCGCCCTTTGCCCGATAATTTGCTAAATGGAACAAGCTTGTTTTTAGAGCAGGCTTATGATTTTATGCTCAATAAGCCTTATCGCTTACGGGTAATTAAATTAAGTGTGAACGGCGATCTCATTGAATTGGAAAACTATAAGGTTAAAGACGAAGAGCAGTTTTACGGTGCATCACGTGATCTCGATCTGTTAAAAAACCTCACCCCCGATCTGATTGAAAAAATGTCAGGCTGTGATATGGACGTTAAATGGACTAGAAATTGTTTCCAAGGAACAATCAAACCAGGAAAAGCTTGTATTGTTGAACGTCAAGGCAAGGTAACCTATTTAGAGAACAGCTTTGAAATCGATGGCAATAAGCTAATCAGTTACGATCGCGGGCGTGATCCTGAAACAGATGAACTAGTTTGGGGATCAGTGGCTGGGCCTTTTCATTTCACGCCTACTAAAAGTTTTGCTGATGAAGTTATTGTATAATACAATTGTAAATACATGCCTCGAATTCAAACATATACTGCGTGGTGATTCCCGGCAGTATCTCCGTCTCACCAGAAAAAGGTTCAATCTTACCTGCATCGAGATAGGGTTTGACCGTCTTGACCGCTTCGTCGAAATATCTAGAATCAAGTTTCGATCGCTCTTCATTAGCGGGATTGAGCCAAAAATTGACATCAGGCTTACCAGCATAGACCATGGCAGCGGGAAACATCAGTTTTCCGCCCTTAACCAAACCACCACTGTGATCGGTATGAATATGGGTAAGGAGAACCAAATCTATTTCATCAGGTGCATAGCCCGCTGTCTTCAGCGATTCTTGTAGCTTGCCACCACCGAGATCCCCGAACAAGTCCCCTGAACCCGTATCCACCAACGCTTGCTTGTCTCCTGTATCGATGAGAAATGCATTAATCGAGGCTTCAACGGGGTTCGTAAGGAAACTACTATGAAGCAGGCTATTGATCTCCCCATGGTTGGTATTGGTTAGGAGCTTAGGAAGATCCTGCGGTACTGTACCGTCGCTGAGTGCTGTAATCGTGAAATCACCTAACTTGAATTGGTAAACACCAGGCAGTTGAGTTTTCGCACGTTTGTCTGTAGCAATCCCCGGAAAAGTGTAGGAGGTTATGATAACAAACAATGCGGTTATCACAGCCATAGTTAGTCGTCTAAAAAGCATGTTGGAAGTATCTCAGTTTTTTTTAGGCAAGATCAGTCTACTTGATGAGGAGGAATACCTGTGGCGCGTTTGAATAAACTAGCAAAGTAGGTAGGACTGATATTAACTTAATGTTAGATTACTCTACACCTAAATTCCAGTAGTTAGGATTTCAGCCAACTGGTAGACTATTCTTTAGCTACATTGAACTAAGGAATAGTTTTCACTTTGCCAGAACTACCAGAAGTAGAAACAGTCCGCAGAGGACTCAATAAGTTAACTGTTAAACAACCAATACAGGGAGGAGAAATTTTACTAGAAAGAACTTTGGCTTACCCTCCTAGTGTTGAAGAATTTTGGCAAGGCATAACAGGAAATGCGATCGCAAATTGGCAAAGACGAGGCAAATATCTCCTCGCTCAATTAGAAACTAATTCTTCCCAACCTGCTGGGTGGTTAGGGGTTCATCTCCGCATGACAGGTCAACTATTATGGGTTAAGCAAGACACGCCTTTGCAAAAACATACCCGTATCCGTCTCTTTTTTGCCGATGAGCAAGAATTACGCTTTGTCGATACTCGTACCTTTGGTAAATTTTGGTTAGTATCACCTCAGATTCCAATTGCAGAAGTGATTACAGGGTTACAGAAATTAGGGCCAGAACCTTTTGATTCAGATTTTTCTCTTAGCTACTTGATTAATAAATTAAATAATAGTCGCCGTCAGATCAAAACTCTACTCTTAGATCAAACTATTGTTGCTGGCATTGGCAATATTTATGCCGATGAAGCTTTATTTAAAAGCGGGATCAAACCTGATACCGCCGCTGCCGATTTGACCAAAGCACAAATCAAACGTTTACATAATGCGATCATCAATGTTTTACAAGCTTCAATTGACAAAGGTGGTACTACCTTCAGTAATTTTTTAAATCTGTTGGGCGTTAGCGGTAATTATGGTGATACTACTTTAGTCTATGGCAGAAAAGGAGAACCTTGCCGTATCTGTAATACTGCGATCGCAAAAATTAAACTCGCAGGGCGATCATCTCATTTTTGTCCAAATTGCCAAAATTAATAAACCAATATTTAACCAATATATTTAACCAGTATTTAAAGAAATTATATTAGTCAATAGAGTTTCAATAAAGAAAAACTTGATCAACTAAGTTTAAATTGCTTAATTATTATTTTTTTGATTCTTATTTATAAAGTATCTTCTAATTGTTGTTCATAAATTATGGTTGCTTTTAGTCTATAAAACGTCGATCACAGCAAAGAGGTAATCCAAGTACAGGTTATTTGTGATCGCGATCGCATAAGTATTGGTCAGTAGTTTAAAATACTTAAAATTTTAATAAATAAGTCAAAAACCCTTTTAAAAGTTAAGCAAGTACACTGAAGCTACATAGTAAAAAATAAGATTATAAAGGTAATAACAAAAGATAAGATTGCCAAATAAAGTTAATCAATCAAGACTTAAAATTAATCAAAAAGTTTTAAAAGAGTCAAGCTCTAAATCAAAATTTTAATTAAATCTAGCAGCATATTTTCGCTCTTAAAAATTATTAAATTTGGAAAAAATCATGAATAATAACATCAAAACAGGTTTTAAAATCAGTACAGAATGGAACAAAGGTTTTACAGGGAGAATTGACTTAACTAATCAAGGTAAACTCCTCTCTGGATGGGAATTAGAGTTCAAAGCATCTTTTGACATTAGTAAAATTTGGGGAGCAGAAATTGTTAGTCACAAAGGTGACACTTATGTCATCCGTAACAGTAGTGAAACCGAAACTATTTACAAAGGAAAAACTAGAACAATTGGTTTCAATGCTAACAAGATTAATGGAAAAGTTGTTGCTCCTAGTAATTTCATTTTCAATGATGAATCAATGAGTTCTCCTGCTCCTGTTAATCCAGCACCTACTTCTACACTAACTACCAATGCGGTTGTTTCTGAAGATTGGAGTGGTGGATATAAATTGGAAGTAGATTTAAAAGCAGCATCTAATAGCAATGACTGGAAACTGGATTTCAACTTACCTTACAACATACGAGAAACCTATGGCGTAGACATAGTTAAAAATGGCAACGGTAGCTATAGTATTAACGGTCAAGATTACAATCAAAATTTGAAAAAAGGAGAATCAACTAAAGCAATCTTTATAATTGACGATGGCGGCAATAAAGCATTAATTCCTGAGTTTAATGGCTCCGTTTCTAGTCCTAGCCCCAGTCCTAGCCCTAGCCCTAACCCTGTATCAAACTCACCCCAAAAAGGTCAATTTGCTTATGGCGAAGCCTTACAAAAATCCTTCCTTTTCTTTGAAGCTAACCGCTCTGGAGATTTAGACAAAGATAATCGTATTGAATGGCGTAGTGATTCAGCTACAAGAGACGGTAGTGATGTTGGGCGTGACCTAAGTGGTGGTTATTACGATGCGGGCGACCACGTTAAATTTGGTTTGCCAATGTCCGCAACTAGCACCATGCTGGCTTGGGGTGGCGTTGAATATACAGAAGCCTACAAAAAAGTGGGACAGTTTGATGAATTGCTAGATGCGGTTAAATGGGGAACCGATTACTATATCAAATCTAATGTCACTGAAAATGGTAAAACTAAAGAGTTTTACGTGCAGGTAGGAGATGGTGATCTCGACCATGCTTTCTGGGGTAGACCAGAAGATATGACTATGGCGCGACCTTCGTTTAAAGTCACTACGTCTAAACCTGGTAGCGATGTTACAGCAGGAACCGCATCAGCACTAGCTTCGGCTTCAATGTTATTCCGTGGTACAGATAATGCCTATGCTGATAAATTGTTGACCAATGCCAAGCAACTGTTTGAATTTGCCGACACCTACAAAGGTAAGTACTCCGACTCAGTGCCTAAAGCTAGTCCTTTCTATACGTCATTCAATGGTTATTGGGATGAATTAACCGAAGGTGCAGCATGGTTATACAAAGCAACAGGTGAACAGAAATATCTAGATAAAGCCGAAGATTATTTCAACAATCATATTGGCGGTTTGGGTGACTGGACTTGGGCGGCTGATGATAAATCTTATGGTGCAGCAGTGCTTTTGGCTCAAGAAAGCGATGATCCTCGATATAAACAGCAGGTAGAAGGTTGGTTGGATAAATGGGTTAATGGCAACTCCAATATTAAATATAGCCCTGGTGGCCTAGCTCATCGCACCGCTTGGGGTTCATTAGCTTTGAGTTCTGCTTCTTCTTTCTTAGCTGGGCTTTATAACGATACGGTCAAAGCAGATGCTAAATATACTAAGTTTGCTACACAACAAGTTGACTATATCTTAGGAGATAACCCTAAAAATTTCAGCTATATGATTGGGTTTGGTGATAATTATGCTAAACAGCCCCACCATCGTGGTTCTGCTGGTAATTCTCCTTACGGTCAACCTAACGAACACATTCTATATGGTGCATTAGTTGGTGGACCGAAGTCAGCTAACGATTACGACTACAAAGATGATCGCAACGATTGGGTGACTAATGAAGTTGCTACGGGCTATAATGCACCGCTTCATTCAGCTTTGATTCAACAATATGATGACTTGGGTGGCAATCCTCTAACGGATCAACAACTCGATGCTTTAATTGGTATTGATGCTAACGGTGTGGGATTCTAAATTAAAAATAACTCAATAGTAAGATAACAAGAGATCGCCTAATACAGGCGATCTCTTGTTCGTTTCTGGAATTAAATCATAGCCACTCAATTTGGTCATCATACGGCTTAGTTCTTGAAGTTGTGACAGTCGATAAACATTATTTGATGAATAAAAGTAAAAAATAATCTGAAATTAGTCTGAAATAACTACTAAGAATGGTAGTATTTCTGAAACTATAAATCTCGGCTCAATCATAATACTACTATGCAAAAAATTTTCTCTCCTTTGTTGCAGATAAGTCTGTGTACCTTTGGCTATCTCTACGCTACTAGTAATACAGCATTAGCTCAAGTTACCTCTGACAGTACAGTCAATACTCAAGTAACTATCAATGGGAATGTGTCCGAAATTACGGGAGGACAAACAAGAGGCGGTAATTTATTTCACAGCTTCCAAGAGTTTTCAGTAGGTACGGGAAATGAAGCCTTTTTCAACAACGCCAATAATATTTCTAATATTTTATCTAGAGTTACAGGCGGAAATATCTCCAATATCGATGGTCTAATTCGGGCAAATGGTAGTGCTAGTTTATTCTTAATTAACCCCGCAGGGATTATTTTTGGTGAAGGTGCGAGATTAGATATCGGTGGTTCGTTTTTGGGAAGTACTGCTGATAGTATTTTGTTTCCTGAAGGTGAGTTTAGTGCGAACGATTTACAAACTCCCCCTTTGTTGACGGTGAATGCTCCTATTGGCTTACGGTTGAGGGAAACAGCAGGAGAAATCGTCGTTCGGGGAACGGGTAATAATCTTAGCTTTGATAGCACTTCTTTGGCATTCTCTCAAGGTGAAACTCCGCCTGGGCTTCAGGTAGAACCTGGTGAAACCTTAGCCCTCGTAGGTAATGGCGTGAAACTCGAAGGAGGTAATTTGCTCGCCGATGGCGGGAGAATTGAAATAGGTAGCATCAATAGTCCTAGCTTAGTTAATCTGATGGCTAAGGAGGGAGGCTGGACTTTAGATTATCCTGATGCTGTTTCTTTCCAAGACATCGAACTATCGGACAGAGCTTCTATAGATGTTAGTAGCACTGGCGGCAGTGGCTCAGTCCAAATTCAAGGTAGGAACCTTACCCTCGACGGTGGCTCGGCTATTTTCGCTTTCACCGGTTCGCAGCCAGGCGGTACTATTCAAGTCAATGCTAGCGATTCTGTAGAAGTAACGGGACTAGCAAGTGCCTTATATACGGCAGTTTCTCCAGACGGTACGGCTAAAGGCGGCGATTTAACGCTCGCAACAGACAGATTAATTGCCCGCGACCGAGCGCAAATAGGAGCTGATACTTACGGTATAGGCAGTGCAGGTATCATCACAGTGCAAGCTGACGAATCTGTTTTGTTGAGCGGCTCTGTAGATAACGTACCCACAGCTTTGGGAACGTTCGTGCAGCTAGGAGCTACAGGGTCTGGCAGTCAATTAAACTTAGAAACTGAACGATTAACTATCGAAGATGGAGCGCAGCTAATCACTGCCACTTTAAGTGATGGTTCGGGTGCGACCTTAACAGCCAAAGTTTCTTCCTTAGCAGAACTTAGGGGTACAGCAGCAGACGGCAATAAGTCGCCTAGTGCCATCTCTAGTGCAGTCTTGGCAGTCCTAGGCATAGAAACTCCCACAGGGGATGGTGGTAAGATTAACTTAGAAGCAGGGGAGTTAATTGTTCGTGATGGAGCACAGGTAACTGTCAGCAATCAAGGTTTGGGAGATGCAGGAGATATTAATATTGTCTCTCCCTCTATTGAGCTCAGCGATAGCGGAAAACTCGTAGCTGATGCCGCATCGGGACAAGGAGGCAACATTACTCTACAAACTTCAAACTTATTGAAGTTAGACGACCAGAGTCGGATATCTGCGACTGCTGGCGGCACTGGCGACGGTGGTAATATCAAATTAGACATTGACGATACCATTACCCTAAGCAACTCAAGCCAAATCTCAGCAGAAGCAACAGAAGATGCCAATGGCGGTAACATCGATATCGATACTACCTTTATCACTGCTACTCCTAACCAAAATAGCGATATTATTGCTAGTGCTAAACAAGGTACGGGAGGTAAAATTATTATTGACGCAGAAGGCATTTTTGGTATTCAAGTACGTCCTCAAAACGATCTCACTAACGATATTGATGCTAGTGGTGGTGTAGATGGAGAAGTAATTATCAATACTCCCGATGTGGATATAACTAAGGGATTCGTGGAAAATCCTCAAAATGTAGTTGAACCAGAACAAACTACTACCCAAGCTTGTGCGGCTAATCACGAAGCTGCTGCTAAAAACGGTTTAACTATTAAAGATAAAGGTGGTGTTCCTCCCGAACCTGGTTTGCCTCTAAATTCTCATAACATCTTCATCAATGGCGAAATCAACCCGACATCTACTATTCCTGAACCAATAGAAACTAGTCAAGGGAAGATTCAACCAGCCAGAGGAATTAAAGTTACCAAGGATGGTCGAGTAATTTTAACCGCATATCGTACTAATAACGCTGGCGAACGAATACCCGAAATTAAACCAAACTGTAACTAGGGCTTACTGAAAAACTAAAATTTGGAAATGTATCCCTTAATCTATCATTCGATTGCTATACTTTAATTTATTTGACAGCATAGAACAGAAGATTGTTACCAGTTAATTAACTTTTGCTAAAATTAAATTATTGCGATCGCTTTTAATCAAAAATACTGTTTATTTGTGTATACTCAGTATAATTGTTGTATATATAAAAAATATTGTCCTATTACCAGTTAAGAAAAAAGGTTGGCCATTTGAAGTAATTCTTCCTCAACAAATGCAGACATTTGGCATAGTATTAGTAGACCAAATAAGAATTGTTGATTGCACTATTAGGAAAGCGATCTTTGTCGAATCATCTCCTCTTATATTGATCGAGGAAGTTATATCCAAACTTAAAACTTTGACCAATTAATTAACCTTTTCTAAAATCAAATCATAGCGATCGCTAATTGTTCCTTGCCAACCAGGTTCGATAATGTTTGTTCCTGTTGCTTCGATAATAATTGCAGGGGAATTGATTATATTTCCTGGTTGTAGTGTTTCTCGCTGATAAACAGGAGTATCTTGCCAAGTATCAGCAGTATATATTTTTACTTTAGTAATTGCTTGAGAAATATAATTATTTTTTTGCTCAATAATTATTGATTCTGGCGTAAATGTGGGACAAACTAATTCGATACAAACTGTTTCAACTATTAAATCTTTTTCAGCAATTATAAATCCATAGCGTTGTTGATGTTCTAGCAAAAATTGTTGTCTAATTTCCTTAATATTATTATTGAAGTCAACCATTAAACTAAAATCTGTGCCAACATATTTAAGATAAACTTTTTGTAAAATAGTGATTTGTTGATGTTCTGATTGCTGCTGTTTTAATTCTGCTGTAGCTGTAGTTGATAGCTGACTAAAAACACCCTCTAAATCTAATAGTAATTCTGAGGTTAATTCTGCTTCTATTGACCTCTCTTTAATAACTCTAATATCTGCCAAACCAATCCCGTAAGCCGATAACACTCCTGCATAAGGATGAATAAATATTCGTTTCATGCCCAAAACATCGGCAATTAAACAGGCGTGTTGTCCTCCTGCACCACCAAAACAACAGAGAGTATATTCAGCAACGTCATAACCTTTTTGGAGAGATATTTTTTTGATTGCATTTGCCATACTGTCAACTGCAATCTCCAGAAAACCAGTCGCTATTTGCTCTGGAGTTTTGCCGTTTTTTATCTGATTAGCAAACTGTTGAAATTTCTTTTGGACAATGGCAACATCTAAAGGAGAATCGGCATTTTTGCCAAACACTTTCGGAAAGAATTCAGGTTGTAACTTCCCGATCATCACATTGCAATCAGTAACGGTTAACTCCCCACCTTTCCCATAAGCTGCTGCACCAGGATTAGCCCCTGCCGATTCTGGACCGACGCGATATCTGCTACCATCAAATTGCAGGATCGAACCGCCTCCAGCCGCTACAGTATGAATTGACATCATCGGAGATCGCAATTTGACTCCAGCTATCTCGGTTTCAAAGCTGCGTTCATATTCCCCTGCATAGTGACTGACATCGGTAGAAGTTCCCCCCATATCAAAACCAATAATCTGGTTAAATCCAGCTATTTCGCAGGTTTTAACCGCCCCCACAATTCCCCCCGCAGGGCCAGAAAGAATGCTGTCTTTACCTTGAAATAAGTCTGCGTCTACCAATCCACCATTAGATTGCATAAACATTAATTTAGTTGATTGGGTAGAGCCACGCGCTGCCGAGTCTTTACCAAGATTATATTTAAAGAGATCTACGTAGCGGCGCAGAATTGGGGAAAGATAGGCATCAACAACAGTAGTATATCCCCTACTGACGAATTTGATTAAAGGACTAACTTGATGGGATATAGATATCTGGGTAAAGCCAATTTTTTTGGCAATACTGGCTACTTCTAATTCATGCTGGGGATAGCGATAGCTGTGCATAAAAGCGATCGCACAACTCCGAATACCTTGATCATAACAGGCTTGTAAGTCTTGTTGTACTTGTTCTTGATTAACGGGTATTAATTCATTCCCCTGTGCATCATAACGTTCTGTTACTTCGATCGCTTGTTCATATAACATCTCTGGTAAAGTAATCTGCAAGGCAAAGATATCGGGTCGATTTTGATAACCAATTCGCAGTGCATCTTTAAAACCTTGGGTAGTTATTAAAACTGTGCGATCGCCTTTTCTTTCTAATAGTGCATTAGTGGCGACTGTCGTACCCATTTTAATGACTTCAATTTCCGCTGTCGGAATGGTTTCATGGTTGGGAATTCCCATCACTTCTCTAATCCCCTGTATGGCTGCGTCTTCATACTGTTCGGGATTTTCAGATAATAGCTTGTGAACGATAATTTTGCCGAGGGGACTTTTGGCAACTATATCGGTAAACGTGCCACCGCGATCGATCCAAAATTGCCAGCGTTGAGTAAAAGTCATAGAAAATAATATATCTAAATAATTATCCGTATGTGGTCGCATTACGGTGATTAGAAGGGAAAGATTGATGTATAGTTTATAGGCGTTGCTGAATTTCTGCTTATTGGCGCGGTTCAAGTCTCATAAATAAATTCATCCATGAAATATTTTCTTCGACTAAGTGCATTTTTGTTGCTGTTAATTCTGTTAACTCTGCCTTTACCTGCTATGGCGGGAAGTTCCTCCTTTGTTACTCCCTCTACTTATAGTGAATCCAATTTTAAGAACAAGGATTTCTCTGGCAAAACATTACAAAGCGTTGATTTTGCCAAAGTTGATCTTGAAGGAGCTAATTTTAGCAATGCAGATATTAGAGGTGCAGTATTTAATGCTTCCAATTTAGCTGGCGCTAACTTGAGTGGTGCAGATTTTAGCTACGGTTTTGGCTATCTAACTAATTTTGACGGTGCAGATTTGACTGATGCTAATTTTCAAGAAACTATTTTGTCTTTTTCTACTTTCAAAGGAGCTAAGATAATTGGAACAGATTTTACCTTGGCAGTTTTAGAAAAGCGGCAGGTTAAACAACTGTGTGAAAATGCCTCTGGAGTTAATTCTAAAACTGGAGTTGATACTCGCGATTCTTTGGGCTGTAAACAAACAACTGTTTATTAAGTAAGATATAGGGACGTTGGGTTTTAACGTCGCACTACGTATTCGCGGACTCATACGTACCGCCTAACTCGCCCATTAGGGCGGTGCTATTCGCACGATACTTTACTCAAAACTTACTCATTTCTGAATATACGCCCTTTTCACGCTACGGGTAAATTAGTAAGCCAGTACCCCTATTAAATTAGGCTGCGCTGCTATAGCAGCAAAAAAAAGAGAAGCGCATTATATAGCAACCTCTCTTTTCTGTCAAAACTGTATTCCACTATTTATTTAGTCTCACGGCTTCAATTGCTCGATATCTTGAATCAGTCGATATAAATCGTTTCTGAAAAATTCTAGCTTTTTACTACACTCAAGCAAGGTGGCTGAGACATCGTTCTGACGCTCTGCTTTAGTCCTATAGTTAATCTCAGCAGCTATCAGCAGCTATCAGGTCAACGAGCATCCTTTGATGACTAGTGCCGCTTCTCTTGGCTAGCCTATCGATAGCTCTAAATATATCGGGCGTTACCTCACAACATATGCGTATTTTTTTCATGTCGTTGGTGTTAGTTGGTTTGTTAGAGCATTTTCTGAAAACGTTAAACGTTTTGTTTAACACTTTTCAAAGATGCCCCTAATTCACTTACTACCTTAGATAATTCCTCTTCAGAAACTTGTCAGTTTTCAATTAATCTAAATCCAAATACTCAACGTGATTGCGTAGGTACTCAATTAGCTTCATATCTTTTTGAGTAAGCTTACTTTCACCGTGTTCAATTAGCCGATAGAGGTAGCTAAAAAATCTTTCTTTTCCTAACACCTGGAAGAGGACAGCTAAGGCTTTAGAAGCACACCTTTTTAGCCAGTACAACTTAGCTTGGTGCTTACTGACATCAGTTTTTTCCGATTTGAGTTTGATTAGGTGTACTACTCCTACTTGGTCTAAAAAATCTTGCCAAAATTCGAGTCTTTTAGTTTTATCTTTACTAGCTTTCTGCCTATTTTTAAGCTTACTTTTATCTCGAAAATCGATAGCACCAACAGCTATACCACCAAAGGTTTTTTGAATAATCTTTTCTTGCTCTAATTCTGTTTCTTGCTCTAATTCTAAAGTAGCTATAGCTTTAAAAGCTAGCAGACAAGAATAGGCTTACTAAATCTTCTGCTATAGAGAAGCTGATTAAGGACTCTTTAGTTAGAGGTATTAGTAATACACCATCCGCGATCACAATAAGCAATGATTACGAGAACAGGCTGGCTGCGCTTGAAGATAGGATGAAAAGATTCTGCACGATACAAGGCTGTTTGACTGAGAAGATGGAAAAGGTAGACGAACAGCTAACGGTACTAGAATACTGTTAGTAGAATCACTAATTTTATCAATCAAAAAATCAAAAGGAGAACCTACTAAATACTCTCTTAGTAAAACCGATGGCAAGATTGGCTCTACTGGATTATCGAGGTCAACTGGCAACAAGATATCGACGCAATCGCTAGGAGCTAGGTTAGGAATGACGAATGGCGGTTCAACTGCTTTGCAAATATCGGCGTGTATTTGATTGATTTTTTGCTCTAAGACTTCTAAGTAACTGCTTAAGCCTTGAAACCCATTGCCTTCGTAATTCAGCTCTGATTGCTTGCTATAAACACTATACCCAAGCAAATCGGGAGTTTCGGGGCTAGTTGAGACCCCTACTTCTATTGTTCCTTGTATTGGAGTCGTTAGCTCGTTTAAAATGTCTTCTAGTGCTTCCTCTAGATCTGATAAATCGAGATCGTCAGTCAAATCGTCTATAGCCTTTTTCAGTGGCTTGACTGAATTGCTTAAGCAACCACCTGTTGCGCTTGATTCGCACAAACCTTGTTTTACTGCAAGTTTGTACTTGTCTGATTGAGCTGAAGGGGAGACAACCCCCCTAGACTATACTTTGTATGCGTTTCATAGCTGTCAAACCTTTTTGATAAAATGGCAGCTTATTGAGAGTAGTTAGCATTAATTTGGACACCCACTCCCAAC
>Ga0114940_10000157_pt1 | contig 42846 bp, 43 predicted proteins | sample ColdCreekSource_FD_87195 | JGI IMG/M metagenome (GOLD analysis project Ga0114940, IMG submission 87195) | Groundwater microbial communities from Cold Creek, Nevada to study Microbial Dark Matter (Phase II) - Cold Creek Source | ecosystem: Environmental > Aquatic > Deep subsurface > Groundwater ...
CCCCAATTGTGGAACAGAATCCAATTGTAGAGAGTCCTGACAATACGACCGCCCCAATTGTGGAACAGAATCCAATTGTAGAGAGTCCTGACAATACGACCGCCCCAATTGTGGAACAGAATCCAATTGTAGAGAGTCCTGACAATACGACCGCCCCAATTGTGGAACAGAGTCCGATTGTAGAGAGTCCTAGTAATACGACCGCCCCAGTCAGCGACCAAGGCATTACTAATCCTCAAACTGGTCAAGGTCAATTTAGATATGGCGAAGCTCTACAAAAATCTTTTCTCTTATATGAAGCCAACCGTTCGGGCGCACTCAGAGATGATAATCGTCTCGAATGGCGTGGTGACTCAGCTACGCAAGACGGTTCCGATGTTGGTCGCGATTTAACAGGTGGTTATTACGATGCAGGGGACCACGTTAAATTTGGCTTACCAATGGCGGCTACTAGCACTATGTTGGCGTGGGGTGGTGTCGAATACGAATCAGCTTACAAGCAAGCAGGACAGTTAGATGAACTGTTAGATGCGGTTAAATGGGGAACTGATTATTTTCTTAAGTCTCACGTTACCGAAGGCGGTAAAACCAAAGAGTTTTATGCTCAAGTCGGAGATGGTGATGCTGATCACGCCTTCTGGGGTAAGCCAGAAGATATGAATATGGCACGACCTTCATTTAAAGTCGATGCGGCTAATCCTGGTAGTGATGTTGCCGCAGGAACTGCTTCAGCACTAGCTTCGGCTTCAATGTTGTTCCGTGGTATAGACGATGCTTATGCTGACAAGCTTTTAACCAATGCCGAACAGTTATTTGAGTTTGCTGATACCTATCGTGGCAAATATAGCGATAGCATTCCTAAAGCTAGCCCCTTCTATACTTCTTTTAGTGGTTATGCTGACGAGTTAGCTGAGGGTGCAGCTTGGCTCTACAAAGCAACAGGTGAACAGAACTACTTAGACCGTGCCGAAGAGATTTTCGACAATGAGGTTGGCTATCCTAGTGACTGGACTTGGATGACCGACAACAAGTCTAATTCGGCAGTATTACTTTTGGCTCAGGAAAGTGATGATCCTAAATACAAGCAAATGACTGAGAACTGGTTAGATAGCTGGACTCAGGGGACTGGCAATGTGCAGTACAGTGAGGGAGGCATGGCATTCCGTGCTGGATGGGGGTCTTTGGCTCTCAGCTCTTCTGCGGCTTTCTTAGCGGAACTTTACAACGATACAGTTAAACCAGACGCTAAATATACTAATTTTGCTACGCAGCAAATAGATTACATCTTGGGCGATAACCCTAGAGATTTTAGTTACATGATTGGTTTTGGCGATAATTATGCCGGGCAACCTCACCATCGCGGTTCTAGTGGCGATTCTGCTTACGGTCAGCCTAACGAACACATTTTGTATGGTGCTTTAGTTGGTGGCCCTGCTTCGGCTAATGACTTCGATTATAATGACGATCGCAATGACTGGTTTACTAACGAGGTAGGTACTTCCTATAATGCTCCTTTAACCAGTGCTTTAATTCAGCAGTATGATGACTTCGGTGGCGATCCGCTAACCGAACAGCAGCTTGATGCTTTGATTGGCATTGATGCTAACGGTGTGGGATTCTAATTAATCAAAATGGTTAACTAAAAAGCGATCGCCATAAGCTGGCGATCGCTTTTTAGTTACTTCATCAAGGTAGGTTACGCGCATATTGCCTTCTGCATTTTAATATGAGGTACATCAGTCATTGATGATGCAAACACTCCGCCAACAGCTTCAAAGCCAAATTTTTGGTAAAACTTGATTTTCGCTACTCTAGCATGAAGAGTTAGAAGTTTTCCTCCTCGATCGCTTGCGGATTCAATTAATGCTTGAAGTATACGTTTTCCTAATCCTTGTTTTTGGTATGTTGGCTCAACAACCATTTGGTAAATTTGAAATTCATTAAAACTTTTTTGACTTAATCGACCGTATGCCAATACTCGATTACCTTGAGCAGTTGTGATGACCAGATGTAAATCTTGTTCCTCTTGAGAATTTGCGATCGCTTCTAAGGAAATATTATGCTCACGGTAGAACAAGCGATGTCTAAGTTCTGCCGCTTGGTGATACTCATTACTGCCATACTCAATAAACTTCAAGTACCCGATCATTCATTGCACTGAAAATTAATAACTACTGCGGCGTGACTTTCTGCCTTGAGAAAATAGAAGTGGTAACAAAGAGCCGAGAATCATACCAATACCTGCACAAAAAGCCAATAAGACTCCTACGGGGACAGTAATTGATTCAAAGGTAATAAACTTTAGAGAGACATCTTGAATATTCTGAATTGAAAAAATAGCGATCACGCTAATCCAACCCGCCATCATCAAAGAACTAAATAAACTAGCAATTGCTTTCATACTAAAAACTTTTGATGTTACGTTGTACCCCTGTGGTATACCCTTGTGGTACTTTTGTACGGGCGAAGAGCCCTTCGCCCCTAGGACTTTTAACTTTACTCCGCCAGAGTTTTGGAGACTTATGCCAGAAGTCTACTGTACACCGATCTCTTTTCCTCCTGAACCAAAGGTAATGGCATCTTCTTCCTTGTGGGGTTCCCAACCCACCTGAAATCCTTGTTTCCAGGCTTGTTTTCTCGCTGCACGAAAAGCCGAAAAACTATCAGGTCTAACAATAAAAGCGATATAGTCGTCCTTAGACTTAAATTTCTCTAAAGTTCGCTGAAATTCCGAATCTTTTAAGGCTAACTGCTCTTTATTTTCTCCTTGTTCATTAGAGATTGGTACATACAAGTGAGAAAAAGTAGCTGCATTAGTCATTGTGACATTGTAGTGAGCGGTTTTGGTCTTAAAATTAACTAACCGTCCAGCTCTACTTCTAATACAGGAGCGATAATTTTCATACGCTTCAACATTTGTAAACTCTGGTCGATTACAAGCAGGTAAATTCCCCATTAATACTTCCATGTCTTTACCGACTTTTTCATCGTCAACATAGGTCACTTTGTTATTCCTGATCTCAAAAAAGCGAGGGATTTTTTTACTTTCCGAAGCCAGAGGAGTTTGAATTACAGAATCAGCAGCTTCTACCGTAACTAAACTGACAAAGAGACTGACAAACATTAACACTCCAACTGTATTAGTCATGACATCTAAAAAAGAGTCTAGATTTTGACCAGGAGGAGTAGCTTTACGTCGCGCTCGGTTTCTCATAGTTTATTTTACTTTTTTACTTTCGGGTTCTGTAGTTAGTTTCCAGCCAAAATCAACAGGTTCATAGCCAATATCTATACCCTGGTTTTTAACTAAATCACGAATTTTATTAAACATATCTATACCGTCTGGTCTTAAAGCAACAATCAAATATTCTTTGTCCTTGTTGGCTTTAATTTGAGAGATTAATTGTAGCAAAGGCGAGTTGGCATCCTGAAGATTGGCTCTAGGAACAAATGTTTCGCTAGGATAAATTAATACTCCGTCATCGTGACATTCTATATAGCGAGGAGTTTTAGTTTTATTAACTGCATTTTCTCCGTTTTTAGCAGCATTTTTGCCTTCTGGTTTAGCCACAATGGTCACTTCTTGTTGTTTATTTAGTGTCTGAGTAGTCAAGACAATAATTAATAAAATTAGCGTACCAATAGTGCAAGCCAGAATCGAGAGAAAAGGAAATAGTTCAATTTCTGCGTGTTGCTTTCGAGAAATATGGCGCCTAGACATAAAATATTTGCTTGATATTTCCTTTATTTGGGATTTCTGCCGTTATCTTGCTCTACCAAAGTAATTCGACGAGGCTGGCTAAGTTGTTTGAGAATTGGCTGGAGCTGAGACAGGTTATCCCTAACACCTGCTAAGACGTTTTCTAGTTGAGCAGTTTTTTCTAAGGAGACAAAACTACGTTCAAGACCTTCTTGTAACCGTAGGAAATCTGACATCTTATTGCTAGGGACTTCTAGAGAGCCAACTCGACTTTCTAAAACTTGAGCCGCTTTTTCTAGTTGTTGGCTAATTGCCTGAGTTTGGATGTTAAGATCGTTAGCCGCTGCCATATTTTTACTTCTAATTTCTTCGATGATCGCTTTAATCTGATAAACTAACTCTTGGTTAGCTTGCTGCTGTTGAGCAAAAAAAGTCAAAAACTCTTGGCGATCCTGATTCGCTAGCTGTCTAACTTCTGCAACCTGACCCATTACCTGCAAACTGGCATCCCGTACTTTACTAACTTCTGCTAAAAATCCTGTGGATAAACTTTGGGCGGCTTGTTCAGCATAACTCTGTGCTGGTTGGACTAAATCTTGCGGATTTGGGAAATGCTCTTGTATCGCACCTTGTACAGCCTGATTAATTGTTGCAGGATCGAGTTCTTGATTTTTCTCTTTGAGTCGGGGTAAGAGTTTATCGTTAATAAAAATGTCTATTCCCAGTAACAAGCGAGATTCATAACGTTCAACTAATACTAGGGGAATCATCACCAAGATACTAAAAAACAAAGCGAGTAGGGTCGTATCAAAAGCAACTGCTAAACCATTTGTTACTAGACCAATACCGTCTTTAATCTTTTCGATGTCTCCTGCTTCTTTGAGAAAGCTAGAGAAACCGTTAACCGCCTGACTAATACCTACTACTGTGCCGATAAATCCTAGTAGAGGAATTGCCCAAATCAGAATGCGAGGAAAAGAATAAGAAGTCTCTGATGAACTAAGATAAAAAGATGAATCGTCTAGAGCGAATTCGTTAGCTACAGTGCGATCGCTAGTTTTCATATAAGCTTTAAGAATACGTCCACAGCGCACTGCCACCAAATGGGGATCTTTGGCTAATCTTTCTTGGAAATAAGTTACCTCTTGAGAATCAGGTTTATCTAGAGGAATATGGTCAGCAATCCAAATTTTACTTAAAGCACGGTGTTCTTCTCTTAGATTGATGTATTTTAAAATTACTATAGCTAGAACCCAGGCAGCCAGAGCAATTACGGCATATTGGGTCCAGCCTCTTTCGTATAAAAGAATACCAAGATAGGATTTTTTGAAAGGGAATAAAACACCGTAAGTTCCGATAAAAAATGCTGCTGCTAAGGGATAAAGCAACGCAGGATTAGCTTCTAATTCCCGGCGTTGGGAATTGTGAGAACGGGATTTAGGTTTAAGACTAGACTTACTCATCTTACTTGATTATTTATGATTACTACTGTCACCAGCGGCTGACAATGTCTGGTGGTCGCTTGTTTTGCTTTTGTTTGTTTGTAATAGCTTATGTATTACTATCTAGTCAATCAATTGTCAAGATTGAGTCTGAGCGGCATGACGCTAATTTTCATCGATTTTCATCATGTCTGAAAGCTTCTTTTTCCTTTAAGGAGAGGCATCGCTCATCATCTTTGCATAAAGATATTTCTAAATACATCTAAAATATATTTAAGCTAATACTAAATTTTTACTTAAAATAAGAATATTCATTCAGAGTTACTGCTTGACCAAAGTTAATTTACACTTCTTTTGATACCAGATTGAAGTAAAAAAAACGGAAGAAGAAGTTGATAAGTCCTATCTTAATTATTCTGGCTAAACCTCGTCCATTTTAAAACCACTAGTTTTTGGTTTCAAAAATTACCCCTGACCTCTATCTCAGAAATCTACGTATCAAACTAGACAAGGTCTAAGGCGATTTCTACGAAATAAAGTACCAATACTGAACAGCATGGGTTACACTACGCTAACCCATCCTACTACAAAGTTGCTGGTATTTTCCTAACTAGAAATCTCCTAAGTAGATTGGGGTTTAACTATAGAGAGATACGGTTGACCTAGATATTTGTTAGCAACTTCTCGCGCCATCTTCGGAGTAATTGTAGGAATGGTTGCTTGAAAACTGTGATCAAACTCAATTCCTAAACCCAAAGTTTCATACCAACCAAAAATCTGAGCAATTTCGCCGTTTGTTTGTTTTCCTAAAGCATATTGACCCAAGAGTTTATTTTTGGCTCCTTGTAATTCAGCTTCGGTTAAGATTTCGTTGCTCAAGCGTTCTACTTCTGTACTTAATCCTTCAATGGCTATTTCGGTGTTAGTCGGTGCAGTACCCATATAGGTGATAAATGGCGCGGTATCGAGACGTGTGGGAAAGAATGCTGATACGTCATAAGCTAGTCCGCGTTTTTCTCTGAGTTCGACAAATAAACGGCTAGAAAGACCATTACCTAAATAAGTACTGAGTAGCTTAAGTACTGGATAGTCTTCGTCTTTGACAGTAGTTCCTAAATAACCCAGCATCACAATCGACTGTTGAGTCTCTTGAATAATTTCAGCTTGGGAAGGATTGGAGTTTAATGAGGCTAATTTTAAGTCTGGCTGCGATTCCGCAGGATTTTGCCAGTCGCCGAATACTTCTGATCCTAAATTTATTGCCTCTTCTTTAGTGATACGTCCCGATAGACTAATGACTAAATTGTCGGGACGGAAATAATTCTGGTGATATTGTTGTAAATCTTGCCGAGTTAAGGCTTTTACCGATGTTTCTGTACCTAAAACGGAAACTCCGTAAGGGTGTTGAGGATACATCTGCTCGCGCAGTTGATTAAAAGCAACATTAAACGGTTGTTCTTGTTGGGAACGAATATTTTGTAAAGTGAGTTTCCGTTCTAATTCTACCTCGGTTTCTGGGAAAACGGGCGATCGCATTATCTCCCCTAATAACTTTAACATGGCGGGGAAATCTCTCGATACAGTTTTTAAATTGAGGGCAAAATAATCGGTCGAAGCATCTGTACCTAAGCCAGCACCAATCGCTTCTACTTTTTCGGCAATATCTAAAGCGGATAAGGTTTCTGTCCCTTTGGTAATTACTGCTGATACTAAATGAGATAATCCTGCTTTGTCTGGGCTTTCGACAATCGTACCAGCGTGTTTGAAAAATAAACGACCTGCGATTAAATCCGCAGCTTGGTTTTCGACCACAAGTAAAGTGATGCCATTATTGAGAACAATGCGATGTAGGTTAGGAATAGATGCTGTTGAATTGGGAGACATTTGGAGTTTAGATATTGGTGGCTAATTTAACGTTTATTGTTTGTTTCAATATAGACTATTCTCCCGACCACCGACCCCAGTAGGGGCGAACGGCTGTTCGCCCCTATTGTTCTGTCAATTTTTAGCTTTAGTGAAAAATGTTGCAGTCGAGACTTTGAACCTTTCTGCTAACGCCTGAATCTGTCTGAGATTTAACGAACGTTTGCCATTGAGGATTTCTGAAACAACTCCCTGAGAACCTATTTCTGGCAAATCAGATTGTGATAAAGAATGTTCCTTCATTAGGTAATCTAAAGCGTCTATCCCATTACAATCTGGCAACGGATAGTGTTCATTGTCGTAAGCTTCAATTAATATTCCCAAAATGTCCAGTAAACTATAGAGGGGGTGCGATTCATCATCTCCCACTTCATCAAGCAGAGCATTAAGTCTTTCTACCGCGGCATCATATTCGGTTTCATTGCTGATTGTTAGATAAGGTGCGACCGCCGTCCATTGTCGTTTTAATTCTGGTGCAATCATAGTCATAATTTCCAATTATCTTTGTCGTATTCAGCGTGAGTTAATATATGACGAATGTAGACTTTATGGCGATTAAAATGAATGGCAGCGATTAACCGATACTTATTCCCTCCAACATTAAAAACTGTTAATTTGCCTACTTGATCAGCACTGGGAAAAGTAGCCTTTAGTTGGGTAAAACTATTAAAGTTATTCTTTTCAATGATTTGTGACCATCTCTCCAAAGCCGTTTTGCTATCGGGATGTTGTTGCCAAAAAGCCAGTAAGGTTTTTCGTGTGATAAGGTGCATTTTATTGATTATATCTCAGGTTGAGATATAACCAATATGGCCTGTGTGCGAGGGTTTGGATAGCAAGTAATATTGTTACTAACTTAGGTAGATTAGAGATTAGAGACGACAAATCCTGTAGGGGCGTTTCGCGAAACGCCCCTACAGATGCAATAGGTCTATTGACGAGGTTTTAATACAGTCACAGCATAACGTTCAGGAGATAAATAACGATTTGCGATCGCCTGAAGCTGATCTGCTTGTATTTGATTAACGGTCTGCGGATAAAGTGCGGACTGTTGGGCAGTAGCGACAGTGTGATAATAACCGTATAATCCCGCTAATTGACTGGGTGTTTCTGTCGAGAAAATATAATCGTTAATCAGTTGTCGTTTAGCACGAGCGATCGCGGTTTCTGGTATTTCTGTACTTTGCAATTGGTACAGGCGATCGCAAATTATTGCTTCAACTTCTGTTAGATGTTCCGTTTCTAACCAAGCATTAACTGTAAACAAGCTGGAATCTTTTTGCAGAGATATGTCACTGTCAATATCTAAAACTAATTGTCGCTCTTCCCTTAGCTCTCTGACTAAGCCTGAACTGCGTCCTCCAGACAAAATTAGGGCGATTAAATCTAAGGCGATCACTTCTGTCAAATTGGCTGAACCAGGGCAAACCCAAGCCATAAACAAGCGAGCCTGTTCGATTCTAGGCAAGTATAATTCCTGTCTAGAAATTGCGATCGCTGGAGGTTCAGCTTCGACCACTACGGTAGGACATTCAGAACGAACGCTAAAGTCGCTAAAAGTCTCATTAACCAAAGATAAAGCGGTTTCCTGTTCAATCCCACCGACAATTACCACCGTCATATTTTCTGGCTGATAATGAGTGCGATGGAAACAGCGCATCTGATTGGGAGTATGCTCTAGTAATAATTCTTTCTCGCCCAAAATTGAACGTCCGTAGGGATGGCGGCGATAAGTGTTCTGACATAAAGCCTGGAAACCTAAAAAATCTGGATCGTCGTGACTGGAGGAAAGTTCTTCTAAAACCACATCTCGTTCACGAATAAATTCTTCGTCAGGAATAGTCGCCCGTAATAATATATCTGCCAAACAGGGCAAAGTTTTGCTTAAATGAGGTGCGGCGGTGGTCAAATAAAAGTGTGCATAGTCGTAGCTCGTAGCGGCATTAGCCACACTGCCAGTGTTTTCGATTGTCCAGTCAAATTCTCCTACTGCAACGTTGGGAGAACCCTTAAAAATCATGTGTTCCAGGAAATGCGCCATTCCCGACCATTTGTCTGGTTCTGCGATCGCCCCAGCTTTAACCCAGATATCCGCCACTACTACAGGGGTTGCCAGTAGATGTTGATGAATTATGGTTAATCCATTGCTGAGTTGAAAAATATTAGCGGCAAAATTTGCTTGTTCGAGGCGTTTTGATAGTTGTGGCATCAAGTAGCTACACTTTCTTCAATATAGCTAATGATAACTTGTTCTTAAACAATTATTTACCAAATTTTATCTAGAAACTATGACAAAGGTAAACGAGTACTTTTCTAGTTGCTAGTTGCTAGTTACTAGTTGCTAGTTGCTTCTTAAAACAGATAGCCCACCGCCGCGCCGTCTTACCTTAGTTTATGACCTGGAAAACCAGGATGGGAATTGGCTTTTCTCGCTTCCATTTCCGAGTCTAAGCTCGGTATACTTCCACGGAAATATCAGCTATTCCCTAATAAATCAAGCATAGATCAATAAACTATGCAGGTAGTCACCAACGCAGTAGTGGTACTCTCTATATGATAGTAACTTTCATATATTTAGCAAGGGTTTATTTTCAGTGTTAGTGATTTTTAAGCTAATTTAGCTGGAAAAACCAAACAATGGCGATAGTATGAGGAAGACTAAATAATTATTAATTAATTCAATTGTCTCAAGAATACAGTGGAGTTAAAACGCGCAATCATTGCCTACAAAGCGGGAGACAGCAACAGCAGAGAATGGGCGCAAAGATGTGCTAAAGAGTTAGAAGCACGTCAATGCCAAGTTTTGTTCGGGCCGAGTGGGATTAAAGATAATCCCTATCCCGTATTTCTGGCAGATACGGCAGTCAAGATCGATTTAGCTGTAGTCTTAGGTGGAGATGGTACTATCTTGGCTGCTGCTCGACATTTAAGCCCTAAAAAAATACCCATTCTCGCGGTTAATGTTGGGGGACATTTAGGATTTCTCACTGAACCTTTTGAACTATTTAAGGAAACCGAAAAAATTTGGAATCGCTTAGAATCCGACCGATATGCAGTTCAAAAGCGCATGATGCTTGAAGCACAATTGTTTGAATATGATCGCGCTCAATCTCAGGCCGTCAGTGAGCAGTTTTATTGTCTCAATGAAATGTGTATTAAACCAGCCAGTATTGACCGAATGCCCACCTCAATTTTAGAAATGGAGGTAGATGGAGAAGTGGTTGATCAATATAGCGGTGATGGTTTGCTAGTATCAACTCCTACAGGTTCTACGGGCTATACCGTTTCAGCCAACGGCCCAATTTTACATCCTGGGATGTGGGCGATCACAATTACGCCAATTTGCCCTTTAAGTCTTTCGGGTCGTCCTATAGTTTTGCCTCCTGGTAGCGTGGTAAGTGTTTTGCCAATGGCAGACGATGAACTCAATACCAAGCTGTGGACAGACGGAGCGTTAGGAACAACTGTTCGACCAGGACAAAGAGTGGTAATTAAGATGGCAAATTGTCAGGCAGAGTTCATTATCTTACGAGAAAGTTATTCTTTTTACCAAACCTTAAGAGAAAAATTGCAGTGGGCAGGAACTAGAGTTCATTATGAAAACCCTGAGTGAAAACCTAAAAAAGCGATCACATATTGTCTGTTTTTCGTATATTATGGTCATTCCAAATATAAAACTTATGGACGTTTTATTGTAGGAGCAAACAGAGGTTAGCATCTACATAATTCATCTTTTTTAAGAGTTTTATACTAGATATAAAAATTATTTGGAATGACTATATTTTTGAAAAACGCTATTAGTTATTAATCTTAAAATGCCCTGCTGAAAGAGTATCAATATCAGTTAAAGTAGCAAAATGACCGCCGCTACCTAAACCAGCATCAACTCCATTTTGATTATAAAATAGATTGCCTGTACCGCTACTAAATACAATTAAAGCTTTTGAGCTACCAACCAAACTATCCTGACTGACAACTGCAAACTCCCTTAGATCACTAAACCCAACACCAGCTTGAGATACAAGGGCAGTAAAGGTAGTTTTATCTAATAAAATTTTATCTTCACTTTTACCAAAATCTTCAATGGTGTCAATACCAATCGCATTGCTATTAAAAGCTGTATTGGTATCATATAAAAAGTAATCATTGCCAGAGCCACCAATTAAAGTATCATTACCGCTACCTCCGATTAAAATGTCATTATTATCTTCTCCTCTGAGCTTGTCGTTTCCTTCATCTCCTGAAAGCGTATCGTTGTCAACTCCTCCATAAAGATAATCCCGTTCGCTTCCGCCAGATAGTTTATCTCTTCCTCCATCGCCGAACATAAAATCAGTACCATTTTGACCAGCTAAATAGTCGTCACCATCGTCACCATACATTTGGTCTGGTTCATCACCACCATAAAGCTGATCATTGCCACTTCCAGCCGAGAGATAATCCTGTCCACCATAGCCATAAATAGTATCATCTCCATTTTCACTACGCATAGTTTCATGCTCTTGACCGCCAATTAAGAGATCATTTCCATTACCACCACTATAATAATTTTCACCATTTCCACCATTGAGGGTATCATTACCCAATCCTCCATAGAGAGTATCGTTACCTTCTTCTCCTATGAGCGAGTCATTATCTTCAACTCCATATAGCTTATCGTTACCATTGCCTCCATATACAACATCGTCATCAGCTTGTCCTAATACGGTATCGTCACCATCATCTCCGTACAAAGTATCGTTCCCGTTATCGCCTATAAAGTAATCGCTTCCATCTTGACCATAGATTAAATCGCGATCATTACCGCCGTTAATTAAATCCTGACCTAAGCCACCATAAATGGTGTCGTTGCCATCTTCACCAAAGATCAAGTCATCGTCTAAACCACCATAAATTTTATCTTGTCCTAAACCGCCGTAAATTGTATCGCTGCCAGCGTCTCCCGCCAATAGATCATCACCCAAACCACCGTATAGCTTGTCGTTTCCGTTATAACCATATAAACGATCATTGCCAGCTTCACCAGCCAACATATCGTCGCCCCAACCACCATTTAAACTATCGTTGCCATCTCCTCCATAAAGGCTATCATTGCCATTTTCACCTTGTAATGTATCGTCACTATTACCCCCGTTGATAGTGTCGTTACCATCGTGTCCATATAAAATATCGTTGCCATCATTGCCATCAACTGAGTCATTTCCTTGGGCTGCATAGATAGTATCGTTACCAAATAAGCCATCGATAACATCTTCTAAGGAAGTACCATTTAGTCGTTCACCGAGATTTGTACCTAAAATGTTTGTAGTCATGATTTATCTCTCTATTGTTGTTTTTGTATTTTGGTATTAGAGAGATAGAGCTATTTACAGATAAACCTTGTTTGAATTTACTATTTACAGCCAGTAAATTACTTAGCTAGGCTTAAGTAAAGTTTTTAAGTAATTAGATAAATCTTGGTTTTTGGCAATGCAATCAAAACTTTGGTTTAATCTGATTATTTCAGATTCATTATCTAAGGTTACTCTATTCATCTTTTCTCTTGGTAAAAATGTTATGTCTGATATATAAAAAGGACTTAAAGTCTCTTGATTGCCCTTCTCAAAAATTTCTCTAAAATCATAATGATCAGTTTGACCATATTGGTCTAGAGTAAAGCCCAAAAATCCTCGCTCGACTTCAGCTAATTCTTGCAGTGCAAATTTAATAAAAAATTTAGATATTTCTTCAATTTCAATATCCTCCAAATGGGCAATACCAAAATTCTCAAAAAAGAAATCATCTTGCTGACTAAACGACCAATTTACACGATAGCCAGAGTCCAGCCAAAGAGTAATTCCTAAATACTTATCATTATGAATTATCTCTTGTACTTTTTCCTGTTTAGTTTCCGCAGACTCATCTCCTTTTTCGTTTCTAACTGAGATCAATTGTGTATTAGGATGTCTGATATGTAAGCCCGCGTTTGCCAAAAAATCGCACGTTTTCTGAAAATTGAATAATTGTTTGGAAACATAGTAGAGTGTAACTCCTTCCTCGGCCATATAATTTACCTACCTAATTAAAAATCGATTCTATCTGTGAGTATATCAAGATCTCTCAATCCAGGAATCTCTTGAGTTGTCACATCAGGAAAAGTAAAGACGTTGTTTGCACCTAATACAGCAGCAGCTTTATCAATTACTACTTGGGGAGTATTATTAGCATAATAAGCTTGAGCTTGAACGCCACGTGAATCAGCTATTCGCTTTAAAGTGTTTGAATCACTCTCAACTTTGTTAAGATCTCCTGCTTTACCAGCACCTCCTACTAAAATTAATTGATTGTTTGGCCCTACAACATCAATTCTTATAGCATCACCAGGATTGTTCTTGTTGAAAACTTTTAAATCTACTTTAGGTCTTCCTCGCTCGACTGTTTTGAAACCTCCCACAAGAGTAGCAACTTTTATCTCCCGCGCCACTCCTAAATCGACAACAATATTTTTATTTGAAGCAGAAAAAACATCTCCAATGGTATAAAAGCCAATAGGAATTTTTTCAGTTCCAGGAAAAATAAAAGATCCATCTAAAAGACCTTCCAGAATTTCATCTCTTTGAGGAAAACTTTCAGTATTAAGAGAAAGTTCGTCAATGGGTTCTAAAGGAGTCTGAAATGTACCTTCTGTACCTGTAATATTCTTAAGCGTTTCTCCTGTAGGAGATGAAAAAATGTCTATCTTACCAGGTACTGGAACAGGAAATGGAGGTAGAGTCAGTTCTGTGAATGATAAATTTGCATATTGTAAACCTTCTGATACCAACTCAAATAGTTGTCCACTTAATGTATATGTAACTGCTGAGTAGATTGTGTATGCGATGCCCTTGATAAGAATCTCAACTGGATTTGGACCTGGTTCTGTGGTTTGAGCAACTAATATCCCTCCAGTATTAAGGGGCGTTAATTTAAAATTAAGTTTGGCAAACTCATTTTGAGCAAACGCGAAACCTTCTGATTGTGAATTAATAACTGTAGTAAACTTTACTTGATGTTCATATGTAAATAGTTCATGAGTTATTCTATTTTCACTAAAACCAAATTCCAACAGATGCTGGACTGGATTAGCAGAAGGTAATTTATAAGATGCCAAACGAACATCTTCATTAATTTCAAAATAATCTGATGAACTAACAAAAGGATTGGGATTACGATTGGGATTAAAATTAGAATTCTCAGACCGACTTTCTTTCCAGCCGAACCGCATATAATGCTCTAAAGCAGTCATGTCGCTTCGTGCTACATCTGGATTATTGAGATTGTAGTAAGAATTATCAAATAGGAAATTAGGATCTCTACTATCAAAATTTTCACTATTACCAAAAACTAGATAATGTAGAAGTGGGTTCATCCCGTTATTTACTACATCTAAATTATTACCGTTGTAATAGGAAGTATCAAATAAAGCATTAGGATCTCTATTTAGATTATTTTCTCCATAGCCAAATAATGTGTAATGTTTTAAAGGTTCTACTCCAGCATTTTTAACATCAAGATTCTTGTTTAAATAGTAATTAACGTCAAAGAGTACATTCGGATTTAAACCAGCTTTATATCCAGTTTCTATATAGTCAGTAAATGGATTCATGCCTTTAGGCGTTACACCATACTTGAGATAGTATTTTGAATCAAAAAGCTCATCTCCTTTAAAAGCGTATTCTAAAGCTCGATAATCACTGGCGTTAAATTGCTTGAAGGATAAGTTCGCTGCTGTAAATGAAAAGTTGTTGTTTTCTAAGAATTTATAATCGAATAAATTAGCATTGTTGATAAATAAACTGGGATTGAATTTTACAGAATTAGGTTCATACTTAAAAGTTACCGAATTAGATTCAAATTTTACAGATTTGGCATCAAAAGACAGCATGGAGTTGAAATTAATTGTATCTTTTGCGAAGTCAAAAGTTCCATTTTTTAGCTTTATTGCATCTAAAAAGCTAAATTCTATTGAACTATGATTAGTTATTTTACTTAGCTCAAACTTATTATCAAATCCAAAAGTAATTGAATTTAAATTTGAGGAGACAGAGGTAAAATTAAAATCATCGTAATTAAAGTTAAAGCTTTCGTTGGTAAAGCCATATAAATATGAGTTAAAATTCCCATTATCTAAAGTAGCTAAACTTTGGTAATCTCTATTTGAATCGAATGATATAACTTCAGTATTGAGTTTAAATGATAAATTATCTATGTATATTAGATTAGAAACATCAATAGCAAGTCGGTCTATTGGAGGATAAATATGAGGTAAGTAAATGCCTGCGTTCTCAAATATAAAGTTATTGAGATAAGTAAGATTATTAGTCGAACCAGTTAAAATATTTTCATAAGTTCTTTGAACTTCAGCATTAAAAATTAGTTCTGCTTCGATATCATCCGTGGCATATTCTAAATCCCAATCACCACCCAGTAGACTACTACCAGTTTTATCGGTAGAAGCTTTAATATTAGCTTTGGTGTATTCGCTCAAGTCTTTAACAAATTCAGCACCAGCTAAATCCGCAGCAACATCGCAGCCATAAAGAAGAATATCCCCATCTTCTTCGATAAAATCATCCCAATTGTTTAATTCATTTATATATTCTGGTAATGTGTCTTGTTCTAGTACGGTACTACCTAAAAACAACTTGCCAGTATCACCATGTGAAACAATGTGAACAGCATTTAAATTATTATATTTACTTAAAGAATCTGTAATTTGAAATATGCCGTCCTGTTGAGAATTTAAAATTACAATTTCAGCAGGTTGAGCCAAATTATCAATTAGAGTTTGAAAGTCTTCTATTCTAGAGTCTATAAATAATATTTGATTATTTTCAGCTAACGATTTTGTGTTTAATTGATCATAAAAATTTTTATTTTCCGAAGAAATATGAAATATTTCTTCGGAAAATCCTATTGGTTCTAGATTATTTGTAAGCATGTAAAGTATAAAATTAATTTCTTTCTACATATTTATAGCCTGTTTATATCTTTACGAATTGCGACAAAAACACAGTATTTTTGGTCATTGATCACAGTATAATAATTATTTTCAAGCAGCGAAAGAAAGCTTCATCTCTTCGTTCTTCAATTGGCTTTTCTGACTCAATTTTCGATGCATACAGCCTAGATTCCAATTAAACAAAAAAGCGATCGCAGTTTTTCAACAAATATATGAAGAAATGCGATCGGCTAAAAACAATGTCCTAACTATAATTATCGCCTTCTGCGGCTACCAAAGCTACGACTTCGACTGCGGGAACTACTACCAAAGCCAGTAGAACGTCTCAACTGTGTTGATTTAGACTTACCAGAAGAACGAAGAGTACTAGAACCGACACCAGAACCAGTGGCACGGCTACCGCCGTTGGTTGGCTTACCAAAGCGACTGTTAGTAGAAGTATTCCTAACACTACCTGTAGTCCTTAATACCTGGCGGTTTTTGACTGCAACAGGAGGAGCGTTATAACGTTCTTGGTAGCGATTCACTGCCTGGGAATAACTTCCACCATAACCACCATAACCAGTTAACACACCTCCTGGTTGATAAACAGGTGGAACATAATACTGGGGTCTGAATAACAGACTACCAATTGCTTGTCCTGCCAATGCGCCAGCAAAAGGAGTCCAGAAATTCGACTCTCTTCTGACTACAACTGTTTCTTGTTGACCAGTTTGTGGATCATTTCGAGTTTCAGTGACGTTGTGGACGTATTCGATTTTAAAATCTTCTGTTAAATACATCGCGGGTTTACCACCATCAACCTGGAGATAAGTTTTTTCCCCTTTAGCAATTTCTTCTTCACTGATCCGCGCCATTTGTAATTCCGCTGTTTGGAGTACGGGAGGACTTCCTGGAGGAGTGTTTAAGAGCATCAAATTATACTCCCCACTAGCGTCATCATAAGTAGCCTGCTGTACGGGATACTTCCCATCACTTATCGGCGTACGTGCAGGAGCAACACTAGTATTATTATTAAAAGTTGGCTGAGATTGAGTTTCCACGGAGGAACCACAAGCAAGAGTGGTCCAGCACAACGACAATGACATCAATACAATTACAATTTTTCGCAACATAAAAAAAATCTTATTTTGTCTGAGTTTAATTGTAAAACTTTCTTGACAAAGACTATTTACGGTAATTACGATTTTCAGTTTTGTAAGTGATGTAGTTCTAGAAGTTGCTGAAGCTGTAATTGTCTTTGTTTGTGAATAGCTTCAAGTTCTTTCGCCTTACGTTGTAATTCCAAAACTTCGAGTTCGGCTAATTGTTTTTCTACTTCTGTTGAGCGCAATTCTCTATTTTCCTGTAGCTTAATTCGAGCTTCTGCTAGACCAACAACATGAAAATTATCTTGCCATTCAATGATTTTTTTAAAGTCTTGATTTCTAAGATTAGTTGATAAATTAGTAAAAGACTCTGGAGAAACAATTCCTGGTTTAATCTTGAATTTTTCAACAAAAAAAGTGGCGTATAATTCTGGAGAAACAGCTCTTAAATATGTATTAGCTACTGCTTGATCAGTATTTAAAAGTTCTATATACTTTTGCAAAATTTGTGAGGTATTTTCTTCTTTAGCACATTGTTGAATGGCCAATAAACTAGGCTCAAATTCTTTTGGAGGTAAGCCAGAATTATCGCTTAAGTTAATCCCCGCAGCACCAATACCGATCCCTGTGCCTCCAGAGCGAGAAAAAGATATAACCTGATTGCCGCAAACTAAAGAAGCACTACCGGGTGGTACGGATAAAGAACCTTTGTAACCGCTAGTCCAAAAATTATCACTTGAATCTTCGTCAGTCACAGTAGTGTTAACTTCAGCCGTCCCACTTGTCGCGCTTTGACCTTGCTGTTGGGAGCCTGATTCTTGCACAGTAATATCGACATTTTCGTTGTTATTGTTGGTAACAGTATCCGCCGCAGTTTGAGCGAAAGTTCTAAGTGAACAAGTAAAAATTGTAATGGAAATTATTGCTAAACTTCTAAAAATATTCAGCGTAAGATGTTTCATTTTTTACTGAGGATTATTGAGATTATAAATTTGAAAAACAAAGTTTACAAATAAGAGTAAAACTATAAAATAAAGCTGTTAAAAAAAGCGATTATGGACAAAAAGCTGTAACATAAGCAAGTTTAACTGTCTATATTTTCTATCTTGAAGACGCTATTTTCTATAAAGTTTTAGCCAAGAAAATATATAGATTTGGTAATTAATAATTAATTTAGTAAGTAGCAGATAATTCGCCTGCTAGTTGCTAGTTGCTAGTTGCTAGTCGCTTTTTGATTCAAACCAATGTTTAACGCCAAAACCAATGGCACGATTATGGTTACTTAATTCTTTAGCTAATCGAAGTACTGCTTGGCGACCAATCTCCGTTTCAAATACTGAAGAAAAAACCGCATCAATATAGTTATCTTGACAAAACTGGCGCAGACGACTAGGAAAACCCATAATTGCGGCTTTAATGATGAAAATACCTTGCCATCCTTGTTGATGAGCTGCTTTTAGCTGATTAAAGTTAGCAACAGATTCATCTAATGCTAGAAGGGTGGAATAGTCATTGGCTAATGCCAACATTTCGTCAAAGTTGCCTCCTGGCAACGGTTGTTCGATGAATTCTAGGGCAGGCATATTATCAGTTACTTCCAGCAATTTCTTTGCCTGCTGAAGATTTAGTCCACCGTTAGCATCGAGTCGCAATTTGGTTTGGGCAGGAAAAGATGAAACTAGCTGTCGCAAGATAGTAATTTCTGTTGCCAGAGGATAAACGCCAATTTTCCATTTGAAAGTAGTAGGAAATTGCTCGTTGTAAAGGGATTGAGCTGTAGTTAAAGCTTGTTCTCCAGCCGGCAGTAAATAACAATAATTTAAATCGGCATTGTTATTTTGCTGATCATCTTCTGATAAATTGCCCAAGGCAGATTCAAAAGCAAATTGACAAGCAGGTAAAGTATCGGGAATAGCTGCAATGTCAGCTTCGGCTACTGTTGCGCCTAATTGCTGACAAAAGTGTAAAGCTTGGGTCATAGTTTCTGAGCCAAACCAAGGAAGAGGGGCAATTTCTCCTTGAGATACCTTGCCAGTTATCTCGTCGCTCAGACTAATAATAATACCCTCACGTACTTGCCAAATACCGTGACTAGTACGTAAGGGTTGAATAAAACGACGTTGATAAATATCAAATTTGAATTGCACCGCAATCGCACATTATTTAATTTAAAGTCAAACAACCGTCTGCCCCTACGGTTTAATGTTTATGAAAACGAATGCCTAAAAAGATATCGTAGAGAAAACTCCAGAAGTTTTTACCATCCCAAATACCTAAAGATTGTTCGCAACCTTTAGCGTCCAAGAGCGGTTTGGTGACATAGTAGGCTGATTGATACTTATACCAAGGAATCGACGGCCAAAGATGATGAACTAGATGATAGTTTTGTCCCAAGATCAATAAGTTTAAAATTGTACTAGGATATACTCTGGAATTTTTCCAGCGATCGCGATCTTTAAAAGGACGATGGGGTAAGTAGTCAAAAAATAGACCTAATGCCATACCTACAACCATAGCTGGTACAAACCAAAAATTCATTACATAACCAATAAAATCGTAGTGAATACCTAATACAACTATCGTAATTAGAAATAATCTACTAAGTAACCATTCTAATAGCTCATATTTTCGCCACAAGCGTCGCTGAAAGAAAAAGAACTCATGGTAGAAAAAACGAGCTGCAATTAACCACAAAGGGCCGCCTGTGGAGACGAAGTGGTCTGGATCATTTTCTGGATCGTTAACATGAGCATGGTGTTGCAGATGTACCCGTGTAAACACAGGAAAGGCAAATCCCAGCATTAATGCGCTGCAATGCCCCAAAATAGAATTAATAATACGATTGCTGTGTGCGCTATTGTGAGAAGCGTCGTGAATAACTGTTCCTGACAAATGTAGTGCAAGAACATTGGCAATAAAACAGCACCAAGCTGGAAATCCCCACAGGAAATAACCGCAGGTTGATATAGTCAGCAGCATGATAGCTGAAATTACCATCAACACGTTAGGATTTAATCCGCTAGGAGCTTTTAAATACTCTTTTGGTACTGTTCGCAGCGTCTGGGCCAACTGCATCTTTTCGTTTGCTCCTCTTTCTTTAGATATATACCTTCCATCAGGTAGTTTACACTACATTTAATCCAAGGTGAAGATTTGTAACATTATCTAATTTAATCTTTAATAAAAAACAACGAATAACTTAATTGTTCATCGTCTAAAGAGGTTTTAACTAGATACTGGTGATGAATATGAAAAAACTGTTTTCATATTTCTGCTAAATATGCTTGATATCCTAACTCATCAAGTCGGCTTTGTTTATCAAGTACCATTTGAGATAAATGTTGACGATATTGCCGCACCTTGGTTTGTAGTTGCTGATCATTGGTGCCTAAGATCTGTATCGCCAATAATCCAGCATTCTGAGCATTATCAATTGCTACGGTGGCGACTGGGATTCCTCTAGGCATTTGGACAATTGAATAAAGAGAATCAACTCCTTTTAAATGCCGAGTTGCCACTGGTACACCAATTACTGGCAAAGGAGTAAGAGCCGCTACCATCCCAGGTAAATGAGCCGCCCCTCCCGCACCCGCAATAATTACTTTGATTCCCCTTTCATGAGCTGTACGGGCATAGTCCACCATTCTTTCAGGGGTGCGATGAGCTGAAACAATGGCTACTTCATGAGCAACTTTAAATTCTTCACAAATTGCGATCGCTTTTTCCATGATGGGCAGATCGGAGTCGCTGCCCATGATAATTCCAATTAGAGAGGTGCTTTCACTCACGAACTTATTGCTTACTTCTAAACTTCTTATTTTATCTTGTTTAGATACTGATACAAGCCGTAATACAGAATGAAACGGGAGCAATTGCCCCTATCGCTGATTCTATGCGATGTGGATTATTTCAAGCAATATGGTGACAACTGTGCATCCACCCAAATAATCATGCAACCAATACCGGATGATTGAGTTTACGTGAAGCATAAAGAAGTGCGGCTTTTAGGTCATCTGCTTCTAGATCGGGCATTTCCTCAAGAATTTGTTGAGAACTGAGTCCTGCAACAAACAGATCAAGAACGTCGGACACCCGAATCCTCATTCCTCGAATACAGGGACGACCACCACATTGGTTAGGATTAATTGTGATTCTTGCAAGTAAATCTGACATCGATTCAATCCAGATGGGAATATCTTTATTCTAAGATAGAGGATTAAGCTGTCACGTATTTAATTTACGGGCTTGAGCCTGATGGGGAGACTTGGAGCAATACTTCGAGGGTTTTGCCATCAAAATTGATTGGTTGTGTTTGGGAAAAGGTTAAAGGTTAAAGGCAATGCTGTTAATGCAATTTAAATGCACAACAGCTTATCTAGTTGAAAAAATATATAAGATGGGCATAGTGATTAAAATATTCGTCAAATGGTAGCTGCAATAATAACGAATGCCCGTATACTCGGATATAAAGACTTACAGCAAGTTGCTATAGCTGGCGATGAAACGATAAAAGCGATCGCGCCTTGGTCAGAAAATCAAAAGTCTAACCAGATAAAATCAGAGCAAGTCATTGATTTAGCTGGAGATTGGTTATCCTTAGGCGGCATCGATTTACAAATCAATGGGGGATTAGGTTTAGCTTTTCCTGATTTAGAATTAACTGACTTTGCTCAACTAGATAAAATATGTGATTTCTTATGGTTGCAGGGAGTAGACGGATTTTTACCAACAATTGTCACTACTGCGATCGCTAAAATACTGCGATCGCTTTCTATTATAGCTGAATTTATAACTACCCAAGCCTCGAAACTGCATACAGCTAAAATCTTAGGAGTTCATCTAGAAGGGCCATTTCTCAATTATGAGAAACGAGGCGCGCATCCCGCCCAATATTTATTGCCGTTGACTATTGCCAATATTAAACAAGTCCTGGGTGAATATAGCGACATAGTTAAAATTATGACCCTGGCACCAGAATTAGATAGTAGCGGCGCAGCAGTTGATTACTTACTAGATAAAAATATCGTGGTTAGTTTAGGACATTCTTTAGCTACGGAAACAGAAGCTAAAAAAGTGTTTCAGCAAGGAGCATCAATGGTTACTCATGCCTTTAATGCGATGCCTCCCCTGCACCATCGACAACCTGGGTTGTTAGGAGCAGCAATTATCAACCCCGATGTATATTGTGGTTTGATCGCTGATGGGAATCATGTTTGTCCAACAATGTTAGAAATTTTACTAAAAGCGAGTGACTACGATCGCGGTATATTTTTAGTTAGCGATGCTTTATCACCTATAGGATTACCAGACGGCGTTTATCCTTGGGACGAGAGGGAAATTGAAGTCGTTAACGGTACGGCAAAATTAAAAGACGGTACGTTAGCAGGAACAACCTTGCCTTTGTTAGTCGGGGTGCAAAATTTAGTACAATGGGGATGCGATCTAGAATCTGCGATCGCAATGGCTACGGAATCCCCCAGAAAAGCGCTTGGTTTATCTGGTATCAGTGTGGGACAGCCTGCTAAATTATTGCGTTGGCATTGGGATGAGTCGCAGCGCAATCTAACCTGGAAGAGATTAGATTTTGGGCTTTCTATCCCTGCAAGATAATTTTAGACGAGATTGAAATGAAGAGTCTGGGAACTATCTGAAGAAATTCAACAGTTATAAAATGCGATCGCTCGTCGGAAGACGTTAATATAATTCGTCAAGATTACATCTCCAAAAATTTAATCCCGACTCCCAACCATGTACCAACTATTTCTAGAATTGGTTGAACATTATTCCAAAGTTTCTTAGCTTCTTCTGTCGATTTACTGGCTTCTGTTAGAGTTATGGTCTGAAGCAATCTCTTTAGCCTTAATAATCCATCCCCGATCTGTTGCAACTGATTCTAGAATTGTTGCCAGTCTTAGCTTGATATCTCCCCTTAATACTGGTTTGCGACGCTTTGGTATCCAAACTAAATGAACTGTTGCTAATCCGACAGAGTGATTGCCATGCCTGTATCCAAAAGAATCCTTTCTCATGATATTGGTTGATGATAGTCAACTTATCAACCAAGTTAGGCTTTGGTCTAACTCTGTGCAAGAATCTCCCCTTTTCTAAAGGGGAGAGTGTCAATCATTTCTTTTTTCTAGATTACTTATTACTTATTACTTATTACTTATTACTTATTACATAAATATCATCGTACAGAAGACGCGATCGACAATGACTTTTACCTACGCTTAGAAACAATCAATGAAAAAACTATTAGTCACAGGCGCAAGTGGTTTTTTAGGTTGGAACTTATGCCACCAAGCGCAGACAAACTGGCAGGTATTTGGAACTTACTTCAACCACCAGATTAAAATACCTGGAGTCAATTTATTTAAAATCGATCTTAGAGACTTCGATAAACTCCAGCAACTATTTGCAGAGATACAGCCCGCTGCCGTCATTCATACCGCCGCCGCTGCTCAACCCAATTTTTGTCAAACTCACCCAGAAGAGTCTTATTCAATTAACGTTAGCGCTTCATTAAACATTGCCCGTCTATGTGCTGAATCTAGTATTCCCTGCGCCTTTACTTCTACGGATTTAGTATTTGATGGCAACAATCCGCCTTACCAAGAAACTGATGCAGTATCTCCCATAACCTACTACGGAGAACAAAAAGTAGAAGCCGAAACGGAAATGTTACAAATATATCCTGCGATCGCAATTTGTCGAATGCCCTTGATGTTTGGCATGGCTTCTCCTGTTGCAGGTAGCTTTATTCAATCTTTCGTGAGCGATTTACAAGCAGGAAAAGAATTAAATTTATTTATTGATGAATTCCGCAGCCCTGTGAGTGGTTCAACCGCAGCCCAGGGATTACTCTTAGCTATTGAACAGCAAGTAAAAGGCAGATTACATCTGGGAGGAAAAGAGAGAATCTCCCGTTATCAATTCGGTTTATTGTTAGCCGATGTTTTACAACTGCGATCGACTCTAATTAAGCCAGGTAAACAACAAGATGTTACTATGATAGCACCGCGATCGCCAGATACTTCCTTAAACAGCACTAAGGCCTTTGCTCTTGGCTATCAACCTTTATCTTTGCGAGCAGAATTAGCAAAAATCTCATTTAATCTCATTTAATTGAATTTTTTTGTTCCCCGACAGGCAGGCAACTTAATCGAGTTACTAGCCGTCTGCTAATAATAAAGTATTATTTGTTTGATTGTTATCGATAATTATGTCTCAGCGATTTTCTCTATTTTCTAATCGTCGTTACCGCCCTTGGTCATACGGTTTTATTGCTTGTATATCTGCTTTGTGTGTCAGTTTGGGGAATATTCAACCTAGCTACGGTGTTTCTTGGTTAGACTTAATGATGCGTGGGATACAAATAGTTCAAATATCCAATATATCTGATAGTCAAGAGGCAGAACTAGGAAAAGGAATTAATCAGGAACTAATTAGTTCAGGTCAAGCGAAAATATCCAATAATTCAGTAATTAATAACTATATCAACCAAATTGGGCAGCGACTCGCCAAAACTAGTGAGCGTCCTAATATTTCCTATACTTTTCAGGTAGTAGATGACGATAGTCTTAACGCTTTCGCCACAATGGGAGGCTACGTATATATTAATACGGGAACAATTGCAGCGGCAGATAATGAAGCAGAATTAGCTAGCGTCATCGGACATGAGATTGGTCATATTGTGGGTCGCCATTCTATTGAACAGATGCGCCAACAAGCAATTTCTCAAGGATTACTATCAGCAGCAGGATTAGACCGCAGCAATGCAATCCAAATCGGCGTAGATTTAGCCCTTAATCGTCCCAACAGCCGCACTGATGAATTAGAAGCAGACCGCTTTGGCTTAGAAAATCTCCGCAAAGCTAGTTACGCCCCTTCTGGAATATTAGGCTTTATGAATAAACTTTTAAAACAAGGTGGCTCTACGCCAACATTTTTGAGTAGTCACCCCGCAACTTCAGATCGAATCAAGGCTTTGCAAGAGAATATTGATCCTAAGACAGCTAATGTGGGCAATGGTTTAGACAAACAAGATTACAAAAATCAAATCAGCGCACTTTGAGAAAGCTCTTAGCCTTTAGCTTTTAGCTATTAGCTTATTGATAAATTATGATTATTATTTTGTAGTCAGTATCTTGCTAGATCACATAAATACAGATCAATTTCCTAGAGATTTTCCACTCAATAAGTCGTGGCAGAAGCTTCTACGGCGACATAAAGCGATCGCAGTTATTCGTCATCCCCAAAGGTCAATTGCCCTGGCTCTGGCTCATGCTGTAGCGGCTGGAGGAATTAAATTGATTGAAATTACTTGGAATAGCGATCGCCCAGCCGAATTGATTGCTAAATTAAGAGTAGAATTGCCCGATTGTATTATTGGGGCAGGGACTATTTTAAACTTACACCAACTGCAAAAAGCGATCGCCGCAGGCGCTCAATTTATTTTTTCTCCCCACTTTGATCGCGATTTGTTAGAAGCCTCTCTTTATCGCTATCAAATACCTTTTGTGCCTGGAGTTTTCTCTCCTACAGAAATTGTCAATGCTTGGAACTCAGGAGCAAATACCGTTAAAGTTTTTCCGATCAAAGCTTTAGGAGGTGCCGACTATATTAAATGCTTACAAGCACCCTTGAGTCAAATTTCTCTTATCCCCACTGGTGGAGTAACTATCGATAATGCCAAAGCTATGTTAGAAGCAGGAGCGATCGCTGTGGGCGTTTCAGGCAATCTGTTTCTCCCTGAATTGATCGCAGTTCAAAACTGGTTGGAAATCACCAACAGGACTCGAATACTTATGACTAGCCTTTAAACGAAAGTCAAAAGTCAAAAGTTGACAGACTACTACTTTACTAACCCAACTAACTTTTCTCTTAATTCCGATTTAATGCGATTGAGAATCGATTCCTCGTCTAAAGAATCAAGAATAGTCTGCACAACAACTTTAGGACTTTGCTCTCCCCAGGATGCGCCATTGGCTAAATAGGTTTTAGTAACTTGTCCAATGGCATAAGAAGATACCCCCGCTACTCCACCTTGAGCGATCGCAACTGATAAATAAGGGGCAAGGGATAAACCGCCTGTAACTGGAAGAGAAAGCCCTAAAATGCCTTTAAGGGAGCTAAGACCTAAAGTAGCTAATAGTTCACTTGCACCAATTCCGCCCATACTTAGAGCAATGTTTTTCAGTAGCTGTACTGCACCAGATTGAGTCATAGAGATCCCGTAGAGACGAGATAGGGAAATAATAATCCCAACGTCAATTATTGCCCCAGAGAACAGATCAATCGCCGTAACGGGATTAAGTGCGATCGCCATTGCCTTGACCATCATTCCCTTTTGAATTAATTGATTAGCCGCCTCATCCCGAATGGCTAACTTGCGCTGCAAGAGCTGTTCATTGACTTCATCGGCGAACAACATACTATTAAGAGCTACCAAAGATTTACCTTCGCGCTCTAGAAGCTCTAGAATTTTCAACCTTAGCGTCTCTACCTGGGGGTTTCCCTGAATACGCTGCACTTTTAATTTGCCATCTTTACCCTTGACCCCCCTGACTTCTACAGGAGAAGCGGCAACCATAATAATTTCTTCGGGATAAATTAACTCTTTAACTCTTTCCTCTTTAATTTTGTTATAGATAGCCAGGCGATCCGCTTCAGGGTACTGGTCAATCTTATTAAACACCAACAGCATCGGTTTCCCTGCTTCTCGCAGTTTAGACAAAGCACGATACTCAACTTGGGTAATATCTCCCGAAACCATAAATAAAATCAAATCGACTCGTTTAGCCAAATTACAGGCTAAGGCTTCTCTGGTTTCCCCATTAACTTCATCAATTCCAGGAGTATCAATAAGTTGAATTTCTCCTCCTTGCCCTCCTGTAATAGTTAAACGTTGGAGATTTTCTGGAGTATTGGCTATTTGTTCTGGGGTTAATTGCCAATTAGTTGTGTTGACAGTACGAGTAACACCATGTAGCGCGCCTGTTGGAAAGATATCTTGACCGACAAGAGCATTGAGTACAGAGGATTTACCTCTACCTACCATACCAAAAGCGGCAATTTGTACTACAGATTGTTCTAATTTATCGAGCATTTGAGTCAGGCGATCTATTTCTGACTCTAATCCTGTTTGCTCTTCCGCAGTCAGATCAATGTTGCTAATTAAATCCCGTAAGGCATTTTGTGCTTTGCGATAGTTTAGCTCTGCGGTAATTTCTTCAAAGCTAAAAATCAGATTATCCAATTCTTTTAAATTCCTAAACTCTTATCTTACATATTAAATCTAATGTTGAGAATAATAGAGTTTTGTTAACAAAGATTTCATTTGTGAGCGTAATCACGGACACATTAGATATTATGAATATCTACTAGAGTATTTTTTATTCGGTTCAAAAGCTTATTTCCTATATATGTCTTGATCCCCGATATTTTTTCTCTTTGTAGCCTAATTTTCAATTTGAGTTTATTAACTGTAAATATATTTCATTTAAGAGGCCGAAATCTATGAAAACATCTTCTTCTTCTCATTTAGGACAATCAATTGGCTTTGCATTAGTTTTAGCTTTGACAAGTATCGGTGTCATTGTAGTGATGTCTATAGCGAGCGGTCAATTTTAGGGGGATATATTAGCATCTTCAAGGCGGGAATGCTCCGCTTGTAATCTTTGATTCAAGCGGCAGATTAAAACAAGTGCAAAGGTTGACCACTTTGGTAAACAATCTTCATAATACCCAAGGTTTTCAACGTTGTATAATTTCCTCAGTATTTTGCTTGGTTGCTTGCTTGTGCTTTATCCAATTAATGAGATTAAACACGTTTGAGCAAATTTAGTCCATGGCTATCGGTGCCGCAAGTATTATAAAGCTTATATTTAGATGCCAGTCGTTGGACTCGTTTAGTTTGTACAGGGCTGGGTGTCCAGATTGGTGGATTATTGTAGGAATAATAAGTTTCGACACCATCTATTCCCAAATCAGCAGCGAGGGGAATTAAATAACTAGCGGGGCGACGATAACGCTCAGGATGAGCTAGTACCACTAAACCACCTGCTTGATGAATGCTTTTGATTACATTTTTGGCTTCCGCATCTTTTCCTTGAGGGCTTGTCCCCTGGAGATATAATTCCAAGGCAGGATGTTCGGGAGCAAAGCCATAACCTAATATATGTACCTGGACTTCATCTATTTCAGAAGTAATTTCTACCCCTGTCCATAAGTGGGGAAGATTGTTAAGATTACTTTTTTGACTTAGTTTGTCCAGAAGTTTTTGTGCGTCTAAGTACCCGTCAATAGAATGATGATCCGTAATTGCTAAACCTTTGAGTCCTATCTGCATTGCCTGTTGCACTAAAAATGATGGTGTTAATTGACCATCAGAAAAATTCGTGTGCATATGGAAGTTATAGGAATGAGGGCAACTACTAGAGTCAATGGTTTCCCAAACACTTTGAAGATGTAAAGTGTCTTGTGCTTTGGGTTTGTAAGAAGATATTGCAACCATACATACCGAGAAAATGCAAGAAATGTTTCTAACTATTACAAATACCATAACAAAATAAAATGCCGACTGCAGCGCGATCGCGAGTTGTTTTTTAGCTACAAAATATAGACAGAACTAAAGGTAGTTATAGAAAATATCTAATACATGAAGACAGTTTTATTACCTAAAATAATTTATCAAATTATCTAATATCGCCATTAGCATTTTGCTTATGACTTCTTTACTTCCTGCTGTATTGCCTGTAGCTTTGATTATTTTCATTGGCTTTATTGCTGGTCGTACTTTGCCCCTGCAAGGCTCAACTCTCTCTCTATTAAGCGTATTTATTTTATCTCCAGCATTAGTAATTGATAGTCTTTATCGTACAGAATTATCGGTACAAAATTCGACCAAATTATTAATTGGTTTTGCTCTAACTTCTTTATTAATTTATGGTGCAGTCTGGTTAATCAGTAAAATTACTCGATTATCATCCTCTTTGAGTACAGCTTTGACTGCAACTGTCCTGTTTCCTAATACTGGAAACATGGGACTACCTGTAGCGACTTTTGCTTTGGGTGCAGCAGGGTTAGAAAGAGCTATAGTTTACATGATTGGCTCTGGTATTTTAATGTTTTGTTTGGGCCCGGCGATTATTCAAGGAAAGGGAATTATTGAGGGCTTAAAACTGACATTAAGACTACCGTTATTATGGGCAGTTTTATGTGGTCTAGGTTTACGTTTCTTCTCGGTAAAATTTCCTTTTGAATTAGATACTGGCATTCAGAAATTAGGGTCAGCAGACATACCAATCGCTCTAATTCTGTTAGGAATGCAGCTAGCCGCAACTCGCTTTCGTTTAGGAATTAAAGAATTCTTAGCCGCGATCGCTCGTTTACTGATTGCTCCTTTGATTGCCTATATGGTAGGTAATTTTTTACATTTAGAACAACTAAGTTTGCAGGTTCTAGTATTACAGAGTGCCATGCCTACCGCCGTAAGTTCATTAGTTTTAGTTAGCGAATTTGGAGGCGATAAAGATTTTGTAGCGCGAGGAATTGTCACCTCTACTCTGATGAGTTTTATTACTTTGCCTTTAGTTTTATCCCTATTATTAAAATGAAATTGTCTTGAATAATAATCAGAGTCGCTTTTGGCGGTTAGCGGCGGTTAACATTATTTCTAACCTGATGGTGCCGTTAGCCAGTTTAATTGACATGGCATTTTTAGGACATTTGGCAGAAATTCGCCATTTAGCAGGGGTTGCGATCGCAACTGTCCTGTTTAACTATATTTATTGGACTTTTGGTTTTCTCCGCATGGGGACGACTGGAACGACGGCTCAAGCCAGAGGTAGAGGTGAGCCCGATAATGTCATCTTGACTTTGTTACGCAATAGTGCGATCGCTCTGAGTATCGGCGCGATCATTCTGATTGTGCAACAGCCTGTAAGAGAAATTGGTTTTGCTTTACTCAGGGCAGATTCGGGGGTTTTAGAGGCAGGAAAGGCTTACTATAATGCTTTAATTTGGGGCGCACCTGCTACCCTACTCAATTTTGTGCTGTTGGGCTGGTTTTTAGGGCAAGAAAAAGTCAGTCAAGTATTGCTACTGTCAATGATTGATAAGGGAGCAAATATCGCGCTAGATTACCTATTCATTGTTCGTTGGCATCAGTCGAGTAGTGGCGCAGGAGCAGCAACCGCTATTAGTATGTATCTCACCCTGTTAGTCGGATTAATTTTAGTCAGTCGCGAAATTCATCTGGCTTCCGTGCGATCGTACTTTGGCAAAATTTTAAATAAGTCAGCTTTAAAAGAGGCTTTTTTACTCAACCGAGATATTCTAATCCGTACTCTGGCGTTGGTTTCCACTTTTGCCGTCTTTACTAATCTCAGTGCGACGATGGGGACGATGATTTTAGCTGCCAATACCTTACTGTTGCAGGTAGTGACTCTCGCTGCTTACTTTATTGATGGGATCGCTTTTGCTACCGAAAGTATCGCTGGTAATCTTAAAGGACAAGGACGCGATCGCGAGCTAATACCTTTACTTAAACTAGCAGGGATCGTTAGTTTAATAGCTGGCTTAGGTTTTGCTACGGTTTTCTATTTATTTCCTCAGTCTTTATTTGGATTATTAACTAATCATTTAGAGATCATTAATCGGCTGCTAAAGTATGTTTTCTGGCTATTTCCCATTCTGGGTTTTGGCTCAATTGCCTATATGCTCGATGGTTACTTCTTGGGTTTAACAGCAGGACAAATTTTGCGTCAATCAACAATCATCGCTGCTACAATCGGATTTGCCCCAATGGCGATCGCAGCTTGGCATTGGCAAAGTAGCCATTTACTGTGGCTGGCTTTAACTTTATTTATGGCAACCAGGGCTATAACTTTAGGACTCAAAGTGAATTTGTAATTGGTAACTTTGAAGCGGCTCAACCCTTGAGTCATATCTGTACTTAAACCCAACCCAAAATAGAAGCTACTGCCAAGCCGATAATTATTCCTGCTGTACCACTAAACATTGAGGGCAAAAAATACCAGTCAGAGTGATTTTGAGCAGAAGCTTTGAAGTGTTTGGAAGTTGTCATCATTATCTATTCCCTCCGAATTGTTTTTCCTGTTTTATATAGGTAGAGATTTTGGTTTTTATGCAGAGAATCAACTACTTCTCCGTTATTTTTCACCGTAGAGAGAGAAAGGGAATAAATAGAAATATCAAGCCTTTGCCCCATTTAGCATCCGTGCGGGAATTGAACATCTAGACGTTCAGATATCTGAAAATTTACCTGTAGTAACAAGGGATAAAATTATAGGAAGCTTCCCAAATTAATCAAATCTAATAAAAGTATCAAACATGAGTATACAAGTAGAATCCGACCTCAAAGACATCCTCAATAAGTTTGACCAAAAGCTAGATAAGTTAGATAGAAAGCTGGACAAACTTGGTGAAGACGTTACAGACATCAATCTCAGATTAACTAAGGTAGAGACTAAACTAGACTCCGACATCAATACAATCAAGGAAGACATCAAAGAAATTAAAGGCTCACAGAAGGCGCAAATCTGGACATTGATCGGGGTTCTGATTACTGCGGTTGGTGGCGCGTGTTGTGGCAGTAGGGCGGTCTGTACTTTCATTCAATCCGTAATTAATTCGCGTATACGGTACTGTCAGTTTTTTTTATTTTCGCGCGCTCTCTCTCTGTTCACGAAAACATTCATAACTTCACTTAAGCAATTAATTCATCATTCATCCTTAGTCACGAGCCTAAATAGCCAAACCAAGTAGGGTCAAGATAATTAATACGAGCGCAAGGCTCAAGAGCCGATAATATTGTTTTGCCGTAACTGCGAAAATTAACTCGATTATCTAATAACGCTACAATGCCCTGGGATTCCCTGACAGGAAGTACCGCTTCCTGTATTGTGCTTAAAGCCGTGGGTAATAAATACATCCGAAACCAATCTTGACGCTGGTTTTTATAATAAGCAACGCGACTAGCAACCAGGGGGTTTTCTAAGGACGGTAAGGGTAAAGTCGCAATAATTAATAAGCGCGGAGTGGGTAATTGTTCTTGGTGTAATTTCCAGAATGACCAACCACAAATTAAGATACCGTCATCAGCCAGGGTTGTTTTTTCCACCTCCACTCTTGAGCCAAATTCCGCAGCTAAGGCCGAGCCGACTTGCGCCTGAAGCGGTACATCTTCGACTATGAGAACGATTGGTTGGCGAATGCTACTACTCAAACCAACTAAGAGTACAGCTTGTTCGATAAAGACTGCCTGAAACTGGGGTGTATTGGGCATCGGCAAGCGATCTGGTAAATAGAGTTGAATATGATCGTTTTGACGATTAGGAGCAAATTTTAGACCCAGTATTTCTGCGTCTAAACCCAACTGTTGACGGTAGATCGGTGCAGCCGCATCACGGTCGAGAAAACTACCAATGATTACTACTGGTTGCTGTTGCCAGATTGGTTTTAAAGTAGCTCCCACTTCTGCGGGGGCAAGATAGATCGTAAATAAGCCTCGATCGCGATCGCGTGATGTCCAGCCAAATGTGGGCTTTTCTTGCCATTTTTGCCAAAATTGACGAAAAATTGGCGTTAATAACTGTTTATCTGCCAATAAATTACATAAATACTCGATAATCTTCGATTCTGAAGTTGAAAGTAAGTAATTCTGGTAAGGATTTTGGGGATGAGCAAAAATTGATTTAGTTAGTTTGACTCGCGTGTTGCGAATCAATTCTGCATACTGGGGAACACTTCGGAGTAATTCATCCCAGTCTGAGCCGTTCAAAGTTACGGTTAAGAGCTTCCTCGTCCATTCTCCTAAGTTATCGGCACGGTCAATAATAGTGGGGATCTGTTGAGGGAAGTATCTCTGATGATTAATGCGATCTCTCAACCAACTTTCAGGATTCGTTAACAGTAAATTATCTTGAGGCTCCCAGCGATCGCCAATACGAACCTGTTTATTAGTTCCTAACCAATTCTGTAACCGAGGAATTTCTATTTCCCATAAGTGTTGTTGGGTTGAAGGCGGTGCAACTATGATCACAGGCCAATCCCCCAGAAGCACAGGCGTTAGATAGCTGAGGCAATATCTACTGATGCTGCTACCAGTTTGCATTAGGGCAGGACGACCCAAGCGTAAAGCTCTGGCTACTAGGCGTGCCATCGTTAAATGATGAGGCCAATTTCTGTCGCCTTGTTCTTTTAAAAAATCCCTTAAGGAAGAATGGACTTCTACTTCAATCACATCTAGAAAGCATCACCATAATATTAGACAAACACTGTCACAATGTTAGAACTACAGAAGATTTACAAGCTATAAAGATATATAAGCCTAAACAGAAAAATAAGCAACTGATAAAAATGATGACCAGGGTTTTGATCGGGGGTATAAACCAATAATGACCGCTAAAGTAGTAACGATACTTTCTGCTGAAGAAATTCGCCGAACTATAACCCGTATGGCTTCCCAGATTGTGGAAAAATCCAGCAATTTGTCCGAAACGATTTTATTGGGTATTCATACTAAAGGTGTACCGCTAGCTCATTTGTTGGCAAAACAAATCCAAATGCTAGAAGGTACTGAAATAGCAGTAGGTGCGATCGATGTTACTTTCTACCGTGATGATCTTGATCAAATACGTACTCGTATCCCTGCTAAAACTAAAATTCCGATTGATTTAACAGGTAAAACTGTCGTATTAATCGACGATGTTATCTATAAAGGTCGTACTATTCGTGCCGCACTTAATGCCGTTATTGAATATGGTAGACCAGAATCAATTCGATTAGCCGTATTAGTAGATCGCGGACATCGAGAATTACCAATTCATCCAGATTTCATTGGCAAAAAACTTCCTACCGCCTCAGAAGAAAAGGTTAAAGTTTATCTTCATGACCTTGATGGACGGGATGCAGTGGAGTTAATTAAAGAATAGAGTTCTATGTAAGTCAAAAAGATACAAAACGTAGAAATATAGGCTATATTGGCGTTATCTGTACTATTTTGCTCTTAATTTGCTCTATTTTCTGTTATGACCTACAGCGTGAGAATTGCCGATCTTCCTATCAGTGAGCGTCCTCGCGAAAGACTAATGGCCATCGGAGCAAAAAATCTTACCGAAACAGAATTAATCGCCATTTTAATTAATACAGGTCAAACTAGAGGAAACTTATCCGCGATCGGTCTAGCGCAACATATCTTACAACAATTAGGTCAGTATAAACGCACCCCTCTAGATGTACTCCGAGATATCAATCCTCGCGAATTGATGAGGATTCCTGGGATTGGCCCAGCTAAAGCCGCTACTATAGTTGCTGCCGTTGAATTGGGCAAACGCACCTTTAAATTTCGACCCAACGAAAGAATTGCTGTAAATAGTCCTGCGGCTGCGGCTGCTGTTTTGAGCAGTGAACTAATGTGGCAAAATCAAGAACGATTTGCGGTGTTAATGCTGGATGTTAAAAATCGTTTAATCGCCACTAAGATTATTACTATTGGTACAGCAACAGAAACTTCAATTCATCCCCGTGAAATTTTCCGCGAAATTGTTAGGCAAGGATCTACTAAGCTGATTATTGCTCATAACCATCCTTCAGGAATCTTAGAACCCTCTGAAGAAGATTTGTATTTAACTGAGCAATTGTTACAAGGATCGCAGTATTTGGATATTCCTTTATTGGATCATCTCATTTTAGGCAATGGTGATCATCAAAGTCTTAGACAAGGAACAGATTTGTGGGATCGTTATCCTCAAGGAGAGTAATTAGGGCTTGCTGAATATTATGTTTGGAAAAAGGGCAAAGGGCAAAGCGCACCGCCCCGTCTGAGGAAACCTCAGACATGGGGACGGAGCAAGAAGGGGAAAAATCGCGTACCTAATGACTGTGGGAATTGCTATTGTTCTTTTTAACATCAGATCATTGTACTTTAAGTGTTTAAAATCTTGATGCAATGAACTACTCATGGCTACTTTATTTAAATTGCTTTTAAAAAATCTTTTCTAATCACAGCAGGACTTTCTATTATTGCGCGGTTAATAAATTTGATAAAATAATCCGCATTTTAATTTTGAGTTTAACTATAATTATTAATTATTTTATCGCTTGAAAAAAGCTTACTACCAGTTTCGCCACGGCGAGTCAGCAACGCCTTTGCATATAGCTCAATAGCCAACTGGCAGCAGTGGCGCGGCGGGTTTGTCTTGGGCCAAATTCACCTAATTTGTAGCCTTTAAAACCTAACTTTTCTTTTAATAATTGTTTATTTTCTGAAGGAATAGAGCGAGTCAATTTGACTGTAGGAGGGCGATTAACGATAAAATCTGGCGGTTGGGGATATTTTTCCTGCCAATCTTCCGCTACATTGTCGCTATTCCAACTTTGATTCTGTTCATCATAGCGATAGCCAAGATAATACCAAACTAATTGATTGACAGTGGCATCGTCGATTTCTTCTCTCAGGATCGCCCAGATAGTATCGGTATTTAATGGCGGTAAATTAGTCAACATAATAAATTAACGATTAACGATTAACAGTGAGTAGTGAGCAATGAAACCGTCTGGGTGGCAAATCTTAATAGTTTTGGTAGTTGGGGTTTTAGGGGTTTCAATGTCGGCGATTTTGGTTCGATTATCGATCGCATCCATGAAAATGGAAGGTAATATTGGTTTTAGTTTATTTTTGGCGGCATCGCGCTTAATTATCTCTGCACTAATTCTACTGCCGACTTGGAAAAATCTAAAATTCACCCAGATTACCCCTAAAGCTTATTATTACGCGATCGCAGCAGGTTTTTGTTTAGCAATTCATTTTGCTACCTGGATTACTTCTCTGGCTTTTACTTCTATTGCCGCTTCTACTGTTTTAGTGACTACTAACCCGATTTGGGTGGGATTCTTTTCTTGGTGGTGGTTTAAGGAAAAACTAAGCAAACAAGCTATTTTGGGTATTGCGATCGCTCTTTTGGGTGGTATAATAATTGCGATCGCAGATAGTAGCAGTATCAGTGAGAAAAATTATTATAATCCGATTTTAGGCGATGTTTTGGCTCTTTTTGGTGCTATAATGTCCAGTCTATATATTCTTTTTGGTTCTCAAGCACAACAACAGGGATTAAACATCGGTAACTATATTGCGATCGCTTATTCCACTGCTGCTATATTTCTGTTCCCTCTACCATTTTTATACCAAACCAGCTATTTTGGCTATCCAGACCAAGTTTACATTTATATTTTATTAATGGCGATCGTTTCGCAATTAATTGGTCATACTAGTTTTAACTGGGCTATACGTTGGATATCGCCTACTTTAATCAGTCTTAGTCTATTATTTGAACCGATTGTTGCTAGTTGCTTGGGCGCGATCATTTTTTCGGAAACTATACCTTTACTGGTATTTTTAGGGGGATTAATGCTTTTAATGGGTACCGCGATCGTTTTATGGTAAGCTCATAGCTGCTCGTATCTCTGGGTCAATAACAAATTAGTTTCTCTAGTAATTAGAGAGAAGAACGCGATCGCCTGTTTGACCGCTGGAGGCAACATAATGTACGCCGCGATATTATAAGAAAAAAGGCTTGATTAGATTAATCAAATTAATTTGTACTTATCAAGTTGAAAAATTAGTCATAAGCCATAAAGACTGTTTATTGAGATTTAGCAAAATTAACGGAGCGTCAACAGTGATGACCAATTTGTACGATCGCGATTTTACCCTTTGGGTAGAACAGACAGTGATCGCTATTAAAAACCGAGATTTTGAAAACATGGACTGGGAAAATTTGCTCGAAGAAATCGAAGACATGGGAAAGTCCGAAAAGCGATCGCTTGATAGTTATATGCAGCGATTGATTGAGCATATTCTCAAGCTCAAATATTGGTATTCAGAAGTAGATAAATGTCGTAATGGTTGGAAATCAGAAGTTAGTAATTTTAGGAATAGAATTAAGCGTATCCTCAAAAAAAACCCTAGTCTAAAAAGCTATCTTGAGCGCGAATACAAGGATATTTATTTGGACGCTGTTAAAAACATGGCGTTCAACTTTGATATTCCTGAAGATAACTTTGTTCAATTAGAGCAGATTATAAATGAGGAATATTTTGGGTTTCCAATCAATTAGTTTCTCTAGTAATTAGAGAGTCGGTTGTCAAGTTAAAACAAGCGACAAAGACCAAGTAAAGTGTTTCCAACGCAACGCAACTACAAGCCTTGGACTTAATAGGCGAAAGAGCTTTATTACTTTATCCTCCAGGATTAGATTATTTGACAGCTTTTTTTGGCTGTCTTTATGCGGGTGTTATCGCTGTCCCTGCTTATCCACCAAGAAATCAAAGAAATACTCCCAGAATACAAGCTATTGCCATAGATGCAGAAGCCAAGATAGCTTTAACAACTGAGACCCTATTGCCCAGAATGCAGTCTTTATTAGGCACAATAGGAAATTTACAATGGCTATCTACAGATACTTTGGAGGCGAGAATCGAGGCTAGCTGGCAAAAACCAAGTTTAGACCAAGATGCGATCGCTTTCTTGCAGTATACATCGGGTTCAACCGGTACGCCCAAAGGAGTCATGGTCAGTCATGGTAATTTACTGCACAATGGTGGAGTGGGATTAGCTAGAGGATATTTAAATCAGCCCGAGTTAACTAAAGAAAAGTTTATTGAAAATCCTTTCAACAAAGCAACACAATTATATAAAACTGGAGACTTGGCACGATACTTACCCGCCCTAACCCTAAAGGGTATATCCGCAGGTGTATCCTTTAGGACACCTTCGGATAAGGATACCGCTTCGCGTCCTAAAGAATTAGCTCCTAACGTCCTAAAGGATACCGCTCCGCATATCGCGTCACGTGAAGCTAGTGCTAAAACATACCGCTCTGCATATCCTTTAGGGCATAATGGTTCAATTGAATATTTAGGTAGAATCGACCATCAAGTCAAAATCAGAGGTTTTCGCATCGAATTGGGGGAAATTGAAGCAGTTTTAAGTCAACATCCAGCCGTGAGAGAAACGGTTGTTGTTGTTAGAGAAATATCTCAAAGACAGCAGTTAATAGCATATATCGTTCTCGATCGCGATCGCCAATGGTCAACGGAAGAGGGAAAAAATTATCTCAAAGGTTTATTACCAGAGTATATGCTGCCTTCAGCTTTGGTCATGCTCGATCAACTACCTCTATTACCCAACGGAAAAATAAATCGTCGTGCTTTACCTTTACCCGAAAGCGCATCGACTACAGTAGCTCATCAAGCACCTAGTTCGGAAATCGAACGAAAGATCGCTGCTATTTGGCGAGAAGCATTACATCTAGAAAAGGTTGGGATCGATGATAATTTTTTCGACCTCGGCGGACATTCCTTACTGCTGCTTGAGGTAAATCAAAAATTGAGAAAGTCTTTACAACGAGATTTATCTGTGGTGGAAATGTTTCAGAACCCGACGATCGCTTCTTTAGCGGAGTATCTTACTCAAAGTTGCGACGAGAAAGATGCTTTTCAAGCAATACGCGATCGCACCAGTCAAAGAATTAAAGCAACTAACAGACAAAAACGATTAGCAAAAAATAAATGAGCAGTTTAGAACTCCAAGAATCATTAGAAGCTATAGCAATTATTGGGATGGCAGGACGTTTTCCTGGCGCGAAAAATCTAGAAGAATTTTGGCAAAATTTAGCCAATGGAGTTGAGTCGGTATCTTTTTTTAACGATGAGGAATTAACTGCATCGGGCATCGATTCTAGCCTACTGAAAAATCCCAATTATGTAAAAGCTAGTGCTGTTTTAGAAGATATAGATTTATTCGATGCGCCCTTCTTTGACTTTAATCCTAAAGAAGCTGAAATTACCGATCCGCAACACCGTTTATTCCTAGAATGTGCTTGGTCAGCACTAGAAAACGCTGGGTACGATCCTCAAAGGTATCAAGGTAAAACTGGGGTTTACGGCGGAGCTAGTCTTAATAATTATTACACCTTCAATGCCAATCGCGATCGCCTGGGTTCGGCACAATCCTATCAAACCCTGATCGGCAACGATAAAAACTTTCTCACTACTCGCGTTTCCTATAAATTAAATCTAACAGGTGGGAGTTGTTGTTCTCAAAAGATTATCAGAAGCGATCGCCGATGGCGACTATATTCATGCTGTGATTAAAGGTGCAGCGATTAATAATGATGGTGCGGGAAAAGTCGGTTATACTGCCCCCAGTGTCGATGGTCAAGCAGAGGTAATCGCCGAAGCCGTTATGCTAGCTGGAGTAGAACCAGAGACTATCGATTATATCCAAGCTCACGGTACTGGTACGGCTTTAGGCGATCCGATTGAAATTGCGGCACTTTCTCAGGTTTTTCGTGCCAATACTGCTAAAAAAGGTTTTTGTGCTATCGGTTCAGTAAAAACCAATATCGGTCATTTAGATGCTGCTGCTGGAATTGCAGGGCTAATTCAGACAGTTTTAGCTCTTAAACATAAGTCGATTCCACCTAGCTTAAATTTCGAGCAACCTAATCCTGAAATTGATTTTACTAATAGTCCTTTTTACGTTAATACTCAGCTGACAGAATGGAGGACAGCAGAATATCCCCGACGGGCGGGGGTAAGTTCATTAGGGATTGGTGGTACGAATGCTCATGTCATTTTGGAAGAAGCACCTATTGAGGAGATGGGGAGATGGGGAGAAAATCCAATCTGTTAGTTCTTTCTGCTAAGACTGAGTCGGCATTAGAAACGGCAACAGATAATTTAGTTGAACACTTTAGAAAACATCCTGAATTGGATTTGGTAGATGTTGCCTATACTCTGCAAGTGGGGCGCAAAGAATTTAATTATCGTCGCATGGTGGTAGGGAAAGATATTGAAGATGTAGCGATCGCTCTTCAATCAAAAGAACCTCAAAAGGTTTTGACTCATCATACTCTCAAGAATAATCACTCGATTGTGTTTATGTTTCCTGGGCAGGGTTCTCAGTATGCCAACATGGGTAAAGAACTGTACGAAACAGAACCTGTATTTCGCGAATGGATCGATCGCTGTTCTAGATTATTAGAACCTGAACTGGGGTTGGATTTGCGATCGCTAATTTATCCCGTTGGGGCGATTCGCGAATCGCCACTACAACTACATACATCCCATGCTTTCCATTCTCCGATGATGGATAAGGCGATCGCCCCCTTAACCCAAGCAGTTGCCAAAGTTAAATTAAATCCGCCTCAAATACCTTTTATTTCTAATGTTACGGGAACTTGGATAACCGCAGAAGAAGCTATCAATCCTCATTATTGGGCAAAACACGCTAGGGAAACAGTTCGTTTTGCTGCGGGAATTTCTGAACTACTACAAGATAAAGATCGTATTTTACTAGAAGTAGGTGCAGGCAGAACTTTATCTACTTTCGTCAAACGTAATACTGCTCAATCAGCAGGGCAAATAGTTTTGTCTTCGTTACCTCATCCAAAAGAAACAGTTTCCGATATTGCTTTTATCCTCAATATGTTAGGTAGGCTGTGGTTAGCAGGAGTAGAAATTGATTGGTGCAATTTTTCTGCCGACAAACAACGTCGCCGAGTACCTCTACCTACTTATCCTTTTGAACGTCAGCATTACTGGATCGATCCTGTAGTTTCTCCCACCACCCCCAGGGTAAGCGCAAGAAAAATGAAGCTGTAATATGCTGTTAGAATCCATTTAATAATTAGAATTCCCCATGGCTAAAGGTTTTGGTGAAGCATCCATCTCCAATAAGAAAAGAAGCAAATCCTCGTCAATCATGCCTGCTGTCGATTGTGAGCAAATACAGAAACAATGGGCAGAGCATTTTGAGGACTTAACAGACCCCAGAGGTTCTCAGGGTGTTCTTCATCCGTTTATTAGCATTGTGATGATTGCCCTCTTAGCGACAATTGGCGGAGCCAAGGGATGGGAAGATATTGAAACCTATGGAGTGAGCCATGAAGCTTGGCTGTTCAGCTTTTTAGCACTACCTTTCGGAATACCTCGTGCTGATACATATCGGCGATTATTGGCAAGAATTTCACCTACTGCTCTGAAGCAGAGCTTTGATAGTTGGTTGAGCAGTTTAGTCCTAGATTTAGGTGCGCAGGTTATCCCGATTGATGGAAAAACAGTTAAAGGTTCTTACGTTCGCAACGATTCTCACTCGGCATTACATCTAGTCAGTGCTTGGGCGAGTGAACATCGACTATTTCTGGGTCAAGTTAAAGTTAAGGAAATAATTTTAGCCAAGATACTTATAGCTACCGCATCAACCCCAATAACCCAGAAGATTATCACACTCTTTTCCAAGCTATTGCTCAATTAAGAAATATCTCCGCCAAAATCATCTACTTATGGAGTATTTCACCCCAGTCACCCAGTCATCCAGTCACCCAGTCTTTCTGGAGTCTTATCTACCTCGCCCAAGCACTCGAACAGCAACAGCCACAGCACAAGATGGAAATTATCGTTGCTACTAATAATCTTTATGATGTTATTGGCGATGAAATTTTGTCTTACAAAGAAGCAACAGTATTAGGTGCGATCGCAGTTATTCCTCAAGAATATACTTATCTCAATTGTCGTCAAGTCGATCTCGATCTCTCAGAATCTCATGGCGATCGCTCAATCGAACAATTAATTACCGAATTTACTATCGATTCAGCCGATAAATTTGTTGCCTATCGCAAACATCGCCGTTGGGTACAAACCTTTGAACCAATTCCGATTCAAAATCCTCCCGAACAATCAACACGGGAGGAAATGCTCTCTAGCCGATTCAAAATTCTCCCGTCTAAATTACGCCCAGGAGGAGTTTACCTAATTACAGGTGGTATGGGTGGTATTGGTTTAACCTTAGCCGAACATTTAGCCCGTACAGTACAAGCTAAACTCATTTTGCTCGGACGTTCGAGCTTACCTGCAAACGATACTTGGGATGAGTGGTTAACTACTCACGATGCACAAGATTCTATTAGCCACAAGATTAGCAAAATTAAACAGTTAGAAGCCTTGGGTGCAGAAGTCTTACCGTTGACTGCCGATGTCTGCGATCGCGCTCAAATGGAACAAGTGATCGCCCTGAGTTTAGAACGTTTTGGCACGATCAACGGGGTAATTCATGCTGCTGGCGTGGCTGGTGGTGGCATCATTCAACTAAAAACCCCAGGAATAGCCGAAAGTGTCTTTGCGCCCAAAGTAACGGGAACATTGGTTTTAAATGAGGTTTTACCAGCAATAGATTTAGATTTCTTGGTGCTTTGTTCTTCTCTCAGTTCGATTGTCGGCGGTTTTGGACAGGCTGATTATTGTGGGGCGAATGCCTTTTTAGATGCGTTTGCTCGTGGTGATCGCGCTAATCGCCAAACTATAGCAATTAATTGGGATGCTTGGCAGGAAGTGGGCATGGCAGTTAATACAAAAGTTCCCCTAGAAATCAAGCAATGGCAAAAGGATAATCTTCAACATGGATTATTGAAGAGTGAAGCGGTAGAAGTGTTTGATCGCGCTTTGGCAGGCGGACTATCCCAAGTTATTATCTCAACTCAGGATTTACCATCGGTTATCGAGCAGAACAATAAGTTGAAGTTAATTAAACGGAGAGCTTATGGCTTTAGGAATTTTGAGAATTTTCAATTCAGAAGTTTCTTAACTTGGCATTTTAGAAGTTGAGTTTACATGACAAGTTCGGTAGAA